>Ga0209596_1000097_pt1 | contig 76758 bp, 101 predicted proteins | sample M_130807_MF_Meta_FD_187314 | JGI IMG/M metagenome (GOLD analysis project Ga0209596, IMG submission 187314) | Freshwater microbial communities from Lake Montjoie, Canada to study carbon cycling - M_130807_MF_MetaG (SPAdes) (version 2) | ecosystem: Environmental > Aquatic > Freshwater > Lake...
GGTGGCGGTGGCGTAGTAGGTGGCGGTGGTGTAGTAGGTGGCGGTGGTGTAGTAGGTGGCGGTGGCGTAGTAGGTGGCGGTGGCGTAGTAGGTGGCGGTGGCGTAGTAGGTGGTGGCGGTGGCGGTTCTGTAGTAGGTGGTGGCGGTGTAGTAGGTGGCGGTGGTGGCGGTTCTGTAGTAGGTGGTGGCGGTGTAGTAGGTGGCGGTGGTGTAGTATTTGGCGGTGGTGTAGTATTTGGCGGTGGTGGCGGTTCTGTAGTATTTGGTGGTGGTGGCGGTTCTGTAGTATTTGGTGGTGGTGGTGGCTCTGTAGTATTTGGTGGTGGTGGCGGTTCTGTAGTATTTGGTGGTGGTGGTGGTTCTGTAGTATTTGGTGGTGGTGTAGTAGGGCCTAGTAATATATCAAACTGCGACTTATCGTAAGATGGTTCTGTACAGTCGCCATTAAAACTTATTGTAATAGAGGCTTTTTCAAAGTTACTTGAACCTGAAGGACTTTCATAGTATATTTCGCCAATTTGAATTTTGTTAAAAGAGCTATAGCATTGACATACTACATTTCTTAATGCAACTCCATCAATATTTGATGTAGAAATTGGTGTTGCACCTGAAAATAAATTAGAGTTAATATAATTAACTACATATAGCTCACCATCAGTTGGATCATTGCAAATTGCTTCATAATCAGCTGGATAAAAAGCAGTTAAATGAAAGTCAGTGCCATCCCATTTACTTGTAAGATTTAATTTTTTGTTAAAGTCAGGTACTGTTAATTCTTCAATTTTTTTATCATCTAAGTCAGATACAGTCAATTCTTTATTATCATCGTTTAATATTGATTGATTACTTTTTTCGATATCATTAACTATGCCAGATTCTTTTTTAAGCCAAGAATCAATCATTTTCTCTTTGTTTTTTTTCCAAATAGAAAGTGGTTTTGGAGTAGTTTTAATTTCTAAAAAACAATCTTTTTTAGAAAATTTTAATTTTAAATCAAATTTTTTATCTAATGTACTTAGAATTATTTCTAATTTGTTATTTAAATATAGATCAAAAGGAGGAATGTTTTCTAAAAGATCTGGAGCTATTTGTTTATTTGATTTTAAGGTTTCGTGAATTATTATCCATTTTTTTCCATCCCATTTTAAATGGTTAATATTTCTAAGAGTAGAAAAAGAAACTTTTTTAAATTTTACTTTTTCTTTTTCATTAAGGATTTCTTTTTCATTAATGTAAATCCAAAAACTTTTTTCTTCTTTTTTAGTTTTAAGAGGAAATATTTTCGATTCGAATTTTATTTTTTCTGCGAAGGGTGTTGTTAAACTGTTAGCATCTTTATCATTATCATGATAAGTTAATTCGTTTAAGAATTTTTTACTTAATTTTATTAAATTATTTTCATTTTTTTTGTCTTTGTTATATTCATGAAAAGGTAAAGGAGTAGTTGTAGGTACACAATAGCAATCTCCTGCTATTGGATTAATTACTATTAATGCTTTAGCTTCTAGAGCATATGGTGGAGGGCAGCATTTGCAGTTACATTTGCAAAAACCACCTTTGCCTGTTACGGTAAAAGGTCCATTGCAGCCATAAGGTCTTGGAGTCGTAGAATTTGCCATTAATAATAATTATTATTTTTTAAATATTTTCTTTTGGTAAAAGATTTTCGGGATATTCTATTTTTACTATTTTCTTGTTGTCTTTAGTTTCTTCTTCAAACCATCTGACTTGTTCAACAGGTATTTTTAATTCATCTAAATGGCATTTATCTTGCGGAAAAACAGGTAAATTATATTTTTTACCTTCAATTAAGACTGCAACTTTACAAATTTGTTTTTCTCTATCGAACAGAAAACAAGTTTTACATATTTTTTCCATAATTTATAATAGTTTCGTTTTAAAAGATTGAAAGAAACTTATAATTTATGTATACTTTAAAAAAATTGAAAGGAAATTTTTTATGAAAATTATTTGTGTTTTTGGTCAGCTTATGAATGGAAAAGATGTACTTTCTGATTATTTGAAGATTAAATTAGATGAATTAAATAGAATTTCATGGGAAAGAGGAAGTTTTGCAGGTGCTGTTAAAAATGTTTACAAGAATGCTTTTGGCGTTGATAATGAATTTATTGAAAAATGGAAAAGAATACCAGAGTGTCCTGAAGGTATGTTAATGAATGTAAGACAAGGATTGCAGTTTGTTGGCGATGGATTCAGAAAAATCAAAGGAGATATATGGATTGATATAGCTTTAAGGAACAAGGATAAAAACAGTATTATTTCTGATGGAAGATATGTAAATGAAGCTATAGAAGTTTTTAAAAACAAAGGAATTAATATACTTATTTACAGAAAAGGATTTTTAAATAATGATCCAAATCCTTCTGAATCAGGATTAAGGCCATTGGCTGAATTCTGTGATAATAATTGTGAAGATGGTTTAATTAATAAAACTATGATAAATATACCAGAAGAATTAAAGCCATTTGATATTTTTGTTAGAAACGATGGCGATTTACAAGATTTTTATAATAAAATTGATAATATTATTTTACCTTTGATAAAAGAAAGGTTTTACAATGAAATTAACTAAGTTTTACGAAGTTCCAAAAGGATGGGGAAAAGAAATTTGGTTTTGGAATTCTGATAAATATTGTTATAAGCACTTATGTTTTGATAAAGATAAAAAGTGTTCATTTCATTTTCATGTGAAAAAGGATGAGATATTTCATGTGTTAAAGGGAAAATTAACTATTAAATATTCTTTTGGAGATGATATTAATCAAGCTGAATCTATTGTTTTGAATGAAAACGAAGTATTTCATGTTCCTTGTGGATTAAGACACATGATGATTGCAGATCAAGGAGAAGATGTTATTTTAATTGAAGTTAGTACAACTCACGAAGATTTAGATTCTTACAGAATTATAAAAGGAGATTAATTTTGTAATATAGCTTTATATATAATTTCATGGGAAAAGAAGAAAATAAAAACTGTTTATTAAGATTTAGCAAGCCGAATGCAAAAATAGATGATTGGAGTTTTAGTTTGCCAGCAGGATTTTCATGTCCTGGTGCTCAAAATTGCTTAACAAAAATTAATAGAATAACTGGTAAAATAGAAGGAGAAGCTTTAAAGGGGGAAGAAGATTTTAGATGTTTTGCTGCAAGTCAAGAATTAATATATCCAGCAGCGAGAGAGCAAAGATGGAATAACTATAAGGCATTGCAAGCTTTGAAAACTACCGAAGCAATGGCTAAGGCACTAACAGTAAGTATTTTAGATGAGCCACAGTTAAAAGCTTCAGAAAGAATAAGAATTCATGTTGGTGGAGATTTTTTCAATGAAGAATATCTTGAAGCTTGGAAACTAGTAGCAGCATTTTTCTCTGAAAAAACTTTTTATGCTTATACTAAAAGCGTTCCATATTTTATTGGCAATAATCTTCCAGATAATTTTAAAATTACATTTTCTTATGGTGGTAAATATGATGATTTGATTGATAAATATAGATTGAAATTTTCAGCAGTAGTAAATAGTGAAGAAGAAGCAAATAATTATGTTTGGTATGACAAAGAAGGCAATGAAAACATTGGATTAGAAATAGATCATGATGATAGTCACGCTTGGAAAGACGATAAACCATTTGCTTTACTTATACATGGAGTGCAACAAGCTGGAAGTCCAGCATCGATAGCACTTCAAAAACTTAGAAAGGCTGGAGTAAGTTCTGGTTACGGTAAAGAAGCTAAAGAACAAAGAGCTAAAGAAAAAAAAGAAAAAGCAGGAAAATCTTTTGATGATTTTATTTCAAAACAAAGCCCTAAACCTACCAAGATAAGCTTACCTGTTATAGAGGGATTTAATTTTAAAAATTGGTTAATTTATCAAGAAACTATTTAAATTTTCTTTGTAGTTCTTTTAATCCTTTTTCTGTATAAACCATAAATTCTATATTTCTATTTTTGCAATAATTGTTAGCATATGTCCATTTTGCTTGATTTTTAGGCAAAGTAGTTTGATGTTTTGGTTTTATTTCCCAAAGTTCTTTTTTTCCATTAATATATTCAACTAAAATGTCTGGAATATAATTATGTGTAAATCCTTCAAAAAAATATTCAATTTTAAATGGTTCTGGTTTATATTTTAAAACATCTTTCATTTTTTCAATAACAATGTAGAACTGTAATTCTAATCCAGATCTATAAAAAAGCTTATCATTGTTATTTTTTTTAGATATAAAATGTCCTTCTTTAAACTTTCTTTTAACTTTAACTTTATTGGTTTTTTTACAAACATCTCTCCATACTATAGCCTTGTATTGTTCACATTTTGGAAGAGTTTCTTGTGGATGTTTTGCTTTAAAATGGCTTCTTATATCTCGCACAGGACATCCACATCTTTTTAAAGGACAAATAACAAAATCTCTACCTAAATCATGAGTATTTATAATGTGTTTTTTAAATTCTTCATAGTCTAAGAATTCTTCTGAGCAAACAAAGCAAAGGTATTTTGGAATATTTCTGTGAGAATTAATGAATGTCATAATAAATATTTATTATGCAGTTTAAAAAATTTTTAGAACAAGATGAAAAGGCTCAAGATTATTTTAATTCTTTAATTGGAAATTTACATTTAAAGAAAAAATACATAAAAGGTTTTTACAAGGACAATCCTTCAACATTAAGTAATTTTATTGATGATAATGGTAAAAGAAAAAATGCCGTGACAACAGCTACCTTAGATTTAGACGATGATTTAAAAAAAGGATCTGCAACTATTATTACTCCATCTAGTGATTTAGCAATAGCTTACACTAAGGATAACAGACCTATTTTTAATAAAAAAACAAATAAGAAAAAATATGCAGCAGATAGGCAACTTGGAATTGATATGTTAACTCAGCCTTTTGGAAATCAAACTAATCCTGAATCTAAGCTTGGAGGAACTATTGCTTAATTTCAAAAAATGGCTACATGAAGATACCACCGCTTCTTCTGTTGCTCCAGTACCAAATCGTTTATTTGGGCCTTCAAATATACCAGGAGCTGGATTCCAGCAACCTGTTAAAAATTACAGGAAGTGTGGACTTGCTGGGTGTTTTGTAAAGCAAAAGCATACAGCAGAAAAGTTTTTTAATTTTTAACTTTTATATTTTTGCAAAATTAAGGTTGTAGATATATCAATTTTTTTTGGACAAATAAAAACTTTTTTAACAATATCAGATCCTATAACTTCTTTGGAATTATAAGGTTCGCTTTTAATTAAAACATCTGGATTAATTGATTTAATTATTTCTAATGGTGTATCTTCTTCAAAGCTAACTACATAATCAACAAAATCTAAACTAGCAAGCATATTCATTCTGCTTTTTAAATTATTAATAGGTCTTTCACTTCCTTTTATTCTTTTTATAGAAGCATCAGAATTAACTGCCACGACTAGTTTTTCAGCTTTGCTTTTTGCAAATCTTAAAGATTGTAAATGACCTTCATGAAGAATATCAAAGCATCCATTTGTGAAAGCAAGCTTTGTTTTTCTGCTTTTAAGCAATTCTGGAGTATAAATTATTTTATCGTAATCTTCGCATGATTCTAATAAATCTAAAAGGCAAACTGTTTCGTTATGTTTGTTTTTTACATAAGAAATACCAGCATTAAATGCAATTTTAGAAGAGTCTTCTAGAGAAAAACCATGAGAATAAGAAAGTGCCAAAAATGCTGTGAAGCAATCTCCTGCACCAATTACTGATCTAACATCAATATTTTTATTTTGTGGTTTTATTTCAAAGTAATTATCTGGGGAATCAACACAACCACATACACCTTCTCCTGATTGCGTAATTATTACGGCTTTACATTTTATTTTATTTATTAAAAAGTTTAATTGATCTTTAATTTCTTTTTTGCCACTTATATTTCTAGCTTCAACTGAGTTTGGTTTAAAAATTGTACAGTTTTCCCATTTTTCCCCATTTTTCTTGGGATCAACTATAGTGATATTGTTTTTAAGGTATTTTTTATACCAAGGAGTATAAAATATACCTTTTCCATAGGCAGAGAATACAATAATATCTGATTCTGGTATTACTAATGATTTTATTGTTTCATCGTAATCTTTTTCATTAAGGTTATAATTTGCTGTTTCACAATCCCATCTTACAAGAGGAAAGTCATCTTGATAAAATCTTTTCTTTACAGGTATTTTTGCATTCCAAGGAAAAACACAACAATCAACATTGATATTTTTATTAAATACTTCATAGCTATATGAATCTAATATAGAAACTAATTTACTTTCAACATTTTGATATTCTAGCTGCCTGATAACATTTGCAGCACCGCCAGCAACTACTTTAAAAGGTTCTTCAGATTTTGATTTTAATACAGGGATAGGAAATTCAGGGCTTATTCTATTTGATGTTACTTGATAGTATTCATCTATCATTGAATCACCTACAACGGTAATTATTTTTTTTGATTTTAAGCTTTTTAAATAAAGTTTATCTATTAGTCTTCTATACATAATATAGAATAATAATGAAAGGATTAAAAACATGCAACAATTTATTTTAATTATTTTGTTTTTAGTAACGGCAGTAAATTTTAGTACAGGAAATGAACTTCCTGTTTTAACTTATGCTAACCAACCAGTAGTTAATTTTAAAAATGAAAAAGATGTAATAATAATAAAGTTTAAAAAAGAAGAAAAAAAAGAAGAAAAAAAAGAAGAAAAAAAAGAAGAAGTTTTAAGACAAACTTTTTCTATAAGCAATAACTTTAAAAGAAGTTCAAAAAATTGTACTTCTCTTGGCTGAAGATAAAATTTTAAAAAAACTTAGTTTAAGTTTTGCATTAAAAATTTTAAAAGATATAATTAAAGTAAGAAGTTAAAATTATTTCTTATTTTGGAGATATACTGTGTTGAAGTTTAAAAAAGTTATTTTAGTTACATTATTATTTATTTCAGCTTCTGTTTATGGGGCTGAACCTCAAATTTTTCAGCTTCCAAAAGATGCTCCAGTAGTTCCTCCAGTAGTTCCTCCAGTAGTTCCTCCGAACAATAAAGCAAACAAAGTAGATGGCTTAGAAATTCCTGCGGATATGGAAATTGCAGCAGATGAAGGATTTGTAGCTTTACAAGCAATTACTAAGGGTACGGTTAAATGGCTTGTGATTAGTCAATCTAAAGTTAAATTTCTTACTAATGATACTGCTAATACAATAATTATCTCAGTTCCTCAAAATGGTCAAATTAATGTATTTGCAGTTGCTTTAGCTGAAAACAAGCTTACTGATTTTGCTAAAACAACTATAACTGTAAAAGGAAGTAATCCTGATCCTAAGCCTAATCCTGATCCTAAGCCTGATCCTAAGCCTGATCCTAAACCTACTGGTTTCCCATTACATATTACATTTGTTTTTGATGTAAATGAAAATACACCAGATATTGCAGGTGTTTTAAATAGTCAAGATTTGAGAAAAGTTGTTTCTGAAAATAAGAGTTTTTTAAGAGTATATGATGTTAATAGCGATGTAGTTAAGAATAAGAAGCTTGATGCATTGTTACCAAAAGTTGGAGGCAACAACATGATGGTTGTTCAAGAAGCCGATGGAACATTGTTATATGCTTCTCCAATACCAAAAAATGATAAAGAAGCTATTGATATTGTAAAGAAATATTTACCAAAGAATTAATTAAATAGGAGAATGTAAATGGCTAGTAATTTTCCCGCAGTATTTTTTGATGGAATGTGGCGTGTACTTGCTTATGTGCCATCTGATAACAACCATGCTTTTCCAAAATTTTCATCAATGCCTCAAGCTCAATCAAGTTTTGAGCTTAGAGAAACAGACTTATCATGGCAAAGCAATAGAATTATGGATCAAGGATCAACATCAAGTTGTGTTGGTCATGGTTCAGTAGCTGGTATGGAAATTTCATGGAAGCAAGGTGGTAATGAGGCTAGGAAGTTTTCGCCATTTTTTACTTATGCTTTAATAAATGGTGGTAGTGATAATGGAGCCATGGTTTCTGATGCATTAAAAGCATTGCAGAAGTATGGAGCTTGTCCTTTAGAAGATATGCCAAAAGGTGTTATGTATGAAAGACAGCTTCCAAAAATTACTTACGAAGATGCAAAAAGATTTAAAATTTCACAGGCTTATCAATGTGATAGTTATGATGAAGTTTGTCAGGCTATTAATTTAGGATTTCCTGTTCCTCTTGGTATTTATGTTGGAGATAACTTTTCTGATGTTGATTCTGAAGGAATAAGTCCTTTGCCTAGAGGTGGTGGTGGTGGTCATTGTATTTTAGGATGTGGCTTGAAAAAATCTAATAAATATGGATGGGTAATTAAAATCCAAAATTCATGGGGAAGTAATTTTGGAGTTAATGGATATAGTTATATTAGGAAAGAACATTTTAAAGGCATGAGTCCAGATGCATTTGCAATGCAAGCTACATTTGATGATCCAAAAGATAGTAATCAAAATGATGATGTACCAATTTTAAAGAATTAACACAGGAGATAAAATGAGTATTCAAACTACATGGCAAAAAGAACTTTTTGATAATAATAATTTAAATGCACAATCAACATTTGAAGTCCTTTCTGTTGAGCAAATAGACAATCTTAAGATTTGTGCTCAAGATTTAGGGGCAACAGATGGTTGGGTTGCTGATGTTCTTCAAACATATGGGGCAGGTGCTTTGGCAAGTGCTATTGAATTTTTAAGAAACGGTGCATCTCCAACATTTATTTGGAGTACACTTCAATTGTTTGGCCCTTCTGTTCTTGGGTTTTTAATTGATCTTTACAATGAATCCAGAAAGAAGGCTATTGTACAATTAGATGATGGTAAATTTGAAAGTCAAAAGGTCGGAAGTTTATCAGGTGCTATTATTACTTTGATTTTAATTAAAGTAGTGCCTATTTTGATTGAAAAATATGGACCGCAAATTCTAAATTCATTGCTTGCTTTGTTCATGAAGATTTTTGGAGAAGAAAGTAAAGCAGAAAATTTTGATGTATCTTCTGGAAAATATGGAGATTCTGAAAAGTTTAAAGGATTTACTAGTGAATTAGTTGAATTGGTTGCAACGAAAGTAATGCCAATAATTTTCGAAAAATATGGATCAGATATCTTAAATACTATTAACAATGCGTTAATTAATGCAGCTAAAGGTGAGAGTTCCAAAGGGGGTGGCAATTTATCTGTTGAACTCTAACTTAAAAAATAGTATTTAATTTATAAAAAAAGAGCAAGAAATTATATGTTTCTTGCTCTTTTAGTTTATATAAACTTATTATGAAAGGCAATTATGTTAAATGTTTTATTGATGTTAAATATTTTGGTTGGATACGAAAGCAATGAGTTACCAATGGTAAAGGTTTCAGAATCAAATTCTTCAATTGTTACTTACAACGAAGTTAAGTCATCTAGAAGATTTTTGTTGCCAAGAGTAAATAATTTTAAAACTGAATTAGGGGAGCAAGGAAAAGAAGGTGAACAAGGTAAAGTTTTTGAATTGCCTTATGTTAAGGAATCAAGATTTACTGAGTTTGAATTATTTAAAAGAGAACCAATTAAAAAAACTTTAAGTACAGTTAAGAATTTAATTTCTGGAGTCAATATCTTGCCAAGAAACGGCACTTTAATTAGAGGTAATGCTGGAGTGCCTATAGTTATTGAAGAAAAAACAACTATGGTAAAAACTATAGAAAGAAAGGATGTAAACATTGAATTTCCCATTAAAGAAAATGAAGAAACATCTAAAGTTAACATATATGAAGATAGAAGAGTTTTGTTTGGAAGAGGCAGACATAGAATTTTCAGCAAGAGTAGGTAATTTTGTTTAAAAGAAAAAAATCTGATGTTAATTTAATTATTTTAAGTGATAATGATCAAAATTGTGATGATCTTACTTTTTTAACTTGGTTTTCGTTTAATAGAAATTTATCTGGCGTTAAACCTTTAATTATTAGAAAAAAAAGAAATCAATCGAATATAAATTATTGGGCTAATTCTTTTAATATTTTCTCTATGGTTGGAGATTATAATTTAAAAAAAATTGATAATTTTAATTTTTTAGATAAATCTTATTTTGTAATTAAATCTGGAATACTTTTTTCAAAATCAGATTTAGATTTAGATAAATCTTTTGATTTATTTGATACTTATGGTATTTTTTACAAAAACAAATCAAACAGTTTTTTTTACAATAATAATGATTTAATTGGTAATTTAGACAACGATACATCAACAATGTTTATAGATATAAATAATTGGGTTAAAAATTTAAGTATGTTAAAATTAAGTAATAAATTAAATCAATGTTATGGGCATCCTAAATTTTTAAAAGGAAATGGAACTGCAAATGAAATAAATTTCGGATATATATTAAAAGATGCTTATGGTGTCTATTCTAATTTCCCAGAGGTAACAAATGGCTAATAAATTTCCAGAAGATGAATTTGATGACGAGAATGAATTTGATGATGCTAACAAAGATGAAATTTTTTATACAGAAGATGAATACAATGATCTTTTAGATGAAAATATTGAATTGAAGAATGATCAATTATTTGTTGTACAAAAAGAATTAAACGAAAAAATACTTAATGATGCTATAATTGTTTGTTCTAAAAGTTTTTTTTGGTACTTCAAAACATATAAAGTAAAAATTAGAGAAATAAAAAATATATATATTAAGTTTTTAGAAATGACTGAAAATAATATTGATCCTATTAAAATTTAAACATTTTTTAATAGGATTAATTATTTTAATTTAATAAATTATTTAACTTTATTAAAGTTTTTTCCTGAAGAAACATCATCTATTGTTGAGTATGGGTTAATTCCATCTGCACTTGCTTTTTCTGCTTTTCTTCTTTCATTCTTGGCTTTTTCCATATTATATCCTGCTCTGTATCCGAAACTGTCAAACTTACTAGTATTTGTTGGATTTGTAAATGTTACTACAACAACGCTTACTAATTTAGTTTTCTTTTTAGAGCCACATTCAGGGCATTCAACGCCTTTATATTTTTCTGTTTTATCATAACTGCATAGTTCTTCATATTTTTCGTTACATTTATTGCATTCAAACTCATAAAAAGGCATTTTTTTCATTCCTCTCAAAAAACAAAGATATAATATAATAGCGTTTTATTTATTTTTTAAACAGAATGCTGATAAATTTATCTGCTTAACTTTAATATGTTGAGCAAAACTTAACAAGGAATAAAGCATGAATCATTTAGATAATGTAGCAACTAAATTTGATAAAAGTAAATTTGTAAGCTTGAATGAAGAAATTAGTTTTTCAGAATATTTAGATAGATGTTACGATAATCCAAAATTAGTAAGAACTGCATATCAAAGAATTTATGATATGATCATAAGCAAAGGATGTGTTGAGCTTGAAAAATATAGAAAAAAATTAACTCATTATAATTTTTTTGATGATGCTGAAATACCAATTTTTGGTCTTGAAGATACACTTGACAAATTAATGAAATTTATCAAAGGTGCTGCTGGTGGTTTTGGAACAGAAAAGAGAATATTGTTATTGCATGGCCCTGTAGGATCTTCAAAATCTACTATTTTTAGACTTTTAAAGAAAGGCATGGAAAGATATTCTCAAACAGATGAAGGTATTTGGTATTCATTTAAATGGGTAAATCTTCCAACTGGAAATGATGGCATTTATACATCTAAAACTGATGACTGTCCAATGCATGAAGATCCTATAAAGCTTATTCCTTTAGAAATTAGAAAAGAAATTATTGCAGAATTAAATAAAATTCATCGAAGTAAATATCCCGAAGCAGAGCAATTAACAGCTTATAATTTACATAGTGAAGGAGAGTTAGATCCTCGTTGTAAATTTTTCATGAAAGAATTATTGAAAAAACATGATGGTGATTGGAAAAAAGTTATCGGTGAACACATTGTTGTTATTAGAAAAGTTTATTCTGAGGCAGATAGATGTGGTATAGCAACATTTCAACCAAAAGATGAAAAAAATCAAGATAGCACAGAATTAACAGGTGATATTAATTTTGCAAAGATTAGTCATTTTGGTTCTGATTCTGACGCAAGATGTTTTTCATTTGATGGAGAATTGAATGTTGGAAATAGAGGTATTTGTGAATTTATTGAAATGTTAAAGCTCGAACAAGCATTTCTATATGATTTGCTCGGTGCTTCTCAAGAAAAAAGTATTAAGCCTAAAAAATTCGCACAAATATCAGTTGATATGTGCATTGGAGGTCATACTAATTCACCAGAATTTGAAAAATTAAAAAATAATCCATTTATGGAAGCCCTTAGAGATAGAACTGTCAAAATAGATGTTCCTTATTTATTAAAATTAAACGATGAAATTAATGTTTTAGAGCAAGATTATGGAAAGAATAAAATCAGGCAACATGTTGCTCCTCACACTCTTGAAATTGCAGCACTTTGGGCAGTATTGACAAGAATTGAAGACGATAAAGATGGAAAGCTTACTCCGACTGAAAAAGCTGAGCTTTATAATGGAAAAGTACTTTCAGGCTGGACAGAAGATTCTATTAAAGAATTAAAAGATAAATATCCAAACGAAGGAATGTCTGGTGGTATAAGTGCAAGGTATGTACAAGATAAAATTTCTAATTGTTTAAGTGATAATCATGATTATATTAATCCATTTATGGTTTTGAATGAACTAAGAGATGGCTTAGATAATCACAGTTTAATTACAAATAAAGATCAGATAAATAAATTTATGAATTGCATTGATCTTGCCATGAAAAAACTTGATGAAATTCTTAAGACTGAAGTTCAAAAAGCACTTGTTGGTGACGATGAAGCAATTGTAAGATTATGTGCAAATTATATCGATAACTTGATGGCTTACATCAATAAGAGTAAAGTTAAAAATCCATATACTGGCAGAGAAGAAACACCAGATGAAAGATTAATGCGTAGCATTGAGACAAAGATTGATGTTCCAGAAACTGGGGTAGATGATTTTCGTAGGATGGTCGCAGCTTTTATTGGAGAGCTTGCTCATAAAGGTAAAACATTTAGTTGGAATTCTAATATGCAACTTTCAAAAGCATTTGAAGCTAAATTATTTGAAGATACCAAAGACCATATAAAACTTTCTTCTTTGAGTAATTCTGGTGTTTTTGTTGCAGATGAACATCATCAAGAGAAAATTGATGCTGTAAAATCAAGATTGATTAAACTTTTTGGATATAATGATAAATCAGCAACAGATGTTTTAGATTATGTTTCTAGTTTATATTCTAGGGGGAGTGTAGGTGAATAATATGACAACTCAGAATCATTGGCTTAACAAGTCAAACGCAAATGATGATCTTAAAAAATTAGATGATATTATGATGGAAGCATGGTCTAACGATGCTACAGTTGAGGAATTGTTAGCAAGTTTACCAGATGAAACTAAGGATTTTTTCATGAAAATGAAAATAGGATGCCCAGATCTGTTAAGCGATGGATTTAAAATTATATTTGAAATTAATCAATAGATAGGAATAAAAATGCCAAGAAGGATAACTGAAGACCACAATGAATTTAGAGATGTTGTTTCTGGTAAAATAAGAAAAAGCTTAAAGAAGTTTATTAAAAGTGGTCAGATATTTAAAAACCGTGGTAAAAATGGAAAAATTTCTATTAGCATTCCAAGGATTGATATTCCTCATATAGTTTTTGGAGATAATAATAATGGAGTTGGAAGAGGAAAGGGTGAAAAAGGGGATGTAATTGGAAAAAAAGATAAAGGTGATAAAGAAGGAAATGGTAGTGGCCAAGAGGATGGGGAAGGCATAACTATAAATTTAACACTAGAAGAAGTTTTAAAATTTATACAAGATGAATTAGAACTCCCAGATTTAAAACCAAAAGATAACGGAACTTTTGAAGATGTAAAAATAAAATATAATAATATAAGTTTGGTTGGCCCTGATTCTTTACGACACACTAGAAGGACAATGTTACAAGCATTAAAAAGGTTGTGTAGTACTGGAGAAATTAATAATCTGTATGAGATACCAGGTTTTAAAGATAAAGTAAAGTTGTTGACTCCAATAAATTCAGATAAAAGATTTAGACAGTATAAAGAAATTACAACTCCATCTAGTAATGCTTTGATAGTTTATGCTAGAGATGGTTCAGGATCAATGGATTCTTTGAAGTGTGATATTGTCAGTGATATGTGTTGGTGGATAGATGTTTGGATTAAAAGATTTTATAAAAGAGTTGAAAGAATGTTTGTTTGGCATGACAGTAATGCAATGGAAGTAGACGAAGAAAAGTTCTATCGTTATAGAATGGGTGGAGGAACAACTTGTTCATCGGCATTTAAATTAATTTCTCAACAATTTGAGAATAAATTTAAACCTAGCAATTGGAATATTTATGTTTTTTATTTTACAGATGGAGATAATTGGGGAGAAGATAATTCTGTTTTAATTGATGCTATTAATAAGGATTTTAAATCTGATAATGTAAACTTATTAGGCGTAACTCAAATATATTCATTTGATAAAAACAATAGTGTAAAAAAACAATTAGATGATGCTGTTTCTGAATCTAAAATAAAAAATGTAAATCTTAAAACTTATGATATTGTAAGTAGCGATAATGATAATGATGAATCAAGAAATAATCAAATTTTAGATGCTATAAAATTCATTTTGGGAAACAAAAACAACAATAATAATTACTTTGTCTAGGGTATAAAATGTCAAATAAATTTTTTTATGGTTCTTCAATATTGTGTGGAAGTGCTACAGTTCCTGGTGTACCATTACCATCAGAGCTTAAAAATCTTTTACCAACAATTTTTAAAGAATGTAGAGATTATGGTTTAGATTTTTATCCAACAGTTGTGCAAATGCTTTCTTATGATGAAATCAGTGAAATAGCTGCCTATGGTGGTTTTCCTGTTAGATATCCTCATTGGAAATGGGGAATGGAATATGAAGAATTACAGCGTGGTTATGAATATGGAATGCATCGTATTTTTGAAATGGTTGTAAATTGTTTACATCCAGATACAAGGATACCAACTGATAAGGGTTCGATACAGGCAAAATATATTGAAGAAGGCGATAAAGTATTTTCAAATACTGGTGAAAGAGTAGTTGCAAAAGTAGTTAAACAAAAAAAATCAAAAACATTTAAGATTAAGCTTAGAGATCAGATCAGGAATTTAATTTGCACAGAAAATCATAAGTGGTTGGCTTTGACTGAAAATGGAAATGAATGGAAGGAAACTAAAGATTTAAAACCAAACGATCTTTTAATCGGTGGAGATGTTTATAATTGTTTTCTTGAAAAACCAATACAATTAAATATTAATAATAATTTGCCAAAAGAAATGACTTTAGAGCTAGCAGAGTTCTTGGGTGCAATTTATGCATCTTCGCCTATCTTAAACAACGATGAAATTTCAATTAGTTTTGAATCTGGCGATAAAGCATTTGATAAACTAACATATATTTTAAAATTGTCTTTCAAGTTATTTAATTCAAAAGTAAAAATTTTAATGGAAAATAATTCAATTAAAATATTTTTCATAGATTCTAATACTATAGATTTTTTTAATTTTATTAAATTGTCTGATTCTAAAATACCAGAAGCAATAAATTTATCTTCCAATGAATACAAAGCAGCTTTTTCAAGAGGATATTTTAGTTTTTCTGTTAAATTATTTAAGAATAATAAATATTTTTTGCATTTTACAAACATTGAGAAATCGATAGCTTTAGAATTACAACTTATTCTTGCTGAGTTTGGAATTTATACCGCAGCTAAAGAAGAAGAAAATAATACTTTTGAGATTAATGTTTGTGGGAAAAAGAATCTAATAAATTTTTTAAAATATATAAATTTGTTTTTTTATAAAAAAGATGTTGAAGTTATTCTTTTTAACTACGAAGGATATGGTTGTAGTTTAAAATCTGAAATAATACAAAATAAAATATTAAAAACTTTAAATAAAATAAACAATGTTCCATTTTTTATTAATAATAAATCTTCTATCAATGATCTTAGAAGTATTTCTCAACCATTGAGTTTTATAGAAGCATTTTTGGAAACTAATTTAATTGATTATCATGTAAAAGAGTTTGAAGAAATATTACAATGTTTTAAAAATATATTTTTCCAAATAGAATCAATTGATGAAGATTTAGAGCAGGAAACAATAGACATTGCATTATTTGATGAAAATCATGATTTTATGGCAAATGGTGTAATAAGCCATAATACTAATCCTTGTTATATTTATTGTTTAAATAGCAACACATTAGTTGATAATGTTACAGTTGTTTCTCATGCATTGGGGCACAATCATTTTTTCAAAAACAATATTTATTTTTCTCAAACTAGTCAAAATATGATGAATGAATTTGCCAATAACGGCACAAGAATTAAAAAATATATGACTAGATGGGGGAAAGAAAAAGTAACGGAATTTATTGATACTATTCTTAGAATAGATACATTAATTGATCCTGCTAAAGCTTGGGAAAATAAAACAATAAAAGATCCTGTTATAACAGATGAAAAACAATATTTATACCCTAGTAGAATAAAGGTTGAAAAGGATAGATTGTATTTAGATCCTTGGATAAATTCTAAAGAATTTATCAATAGTGAACATGAACACATTAAAGAAATTGAAAGAAAAGAAGAATTAGGTTTGTTCCAAAATCCAACTAAGGATATTCTTGGATACATCAAAAACAATGCACCTCTTAAACCGTGGCAATCAGATATTATTTCTATGCTTTATGAAGAAGCTTTATACTTTTATCCTCAAGCTATGACTAAAGTTTGCAATGAGGGATGTGCTAGTTTTATTGATTATCAAATTATGGCAAGAAATGGTTTAGTTGGATTAGGTCAAAAAAGTCATGATGATGGAATAATAGAATACGCAAAACATAAAATGTCTGTTCTTGGCGGTAAATATTCCATGAACCCTTATAAATTAGGATTTTATTTATTTCTTGATATTGAAGAAAGATGGAACAAGGGTAGATTTGGCAAAGAATACGAAGAGTGCGAAAACAGTGTTGAAAAAGAAAAATGGGATAAGAATTTAGGATTAGGTAAAGAAAAAGTTTTTGAAATCTGGAAGTATTATGATGATGTAAATTTAATTAATGAATTTTTCACACCAGAATTTTGCAATAAGCATGAATTTTTTGAATGGGAAAAAAATCCAGTTGGCGAGTATGTTGTTTCTTCAAAAGATCCTCTTAAAATTAAAAGAAAATTAATGCAAAAACATCTAAACAGAGGATTGCCAGAGATTAAATTGATAGACCCAAATCATAAAAACAAAGGATATTACTTGCTTGAACATTCTTGGGATGGAAGACAATTATATAAGCCTTATGTTTCAGAAGTTCTTTCTGCAATATATACTTTAACTGGCAAGCCTGTTATGCTTTGTACTAAAAATAAAAATGAAGAAGACATAGTCTTTGTAGCTCCTACTAAAAAACCTGATGATTTACAGGTTTATAGAAAAGAAGAATATTTTAAAAAATGGAGTGCTTTTTAATCGTTATTGTAATTACTATTTGGTATTGTATAATAATGTTTTCTTTTAAAGGATTAAATGAACTATGGCTGTTAAAATTGTTGGATTTGAACATTTACATTTACATACTACACAAGGTTCATTGCTAGATGGATTTGGGACACCACAAGAGTATGCTAATCGTTGGCAACATCATGGAAATTTTTTATGTATTAGCGATCATGGTACATTAAATGCAGTACCTTTGCAAATTAAAGCATGTGACGAAATTAACGAAAAAAAGAAATCAAAATCTTTGCATCCAATTTACGCTTGTGAACTGTATGTAAATCGAATGCATTTTGAAGGCACTGCGAATGAAGAGCAGAGAGATTCTTTTATGAAAAGACTTTCTCCCGATGAATTGAAAGAATTTAAAGTAAAAGGTAATCATCTTTTAGCAATAGCAATCAATCAAGAAGGATATAAAAATCTTGTAAGGATGAGTTCTTGGGGTTTCATGAATGGATTTTATTCAAAACCTAGAGTAAATTATGAAATATTATTAAAGCATAAAGAGGGCATTGTATTCACTTCATGTTGTTACGCAAGTGAAATTGGTAGAGCTTATGAAAACAAAGGAGAGGAGGCAGCAGAAGAAGTTTTAGTTAGATATATGAATATGTTCAAAGACCAATTTTATTTAGAGATTATGCTTTTAGATTTCAAGAAACAAAAACCATATGATATTTTCATTTTAAAAATGAAAGAAAAATACAAACTCCCATTAATTGTTACTAACGATTGTCATTATTGTTTACCAGAGGACTCACACTACCAAAGACTTATGTTAATGATACAAACTGGAAGAACCTTGCCAGATATCAATAAAATGATTGATTCTAAAGATGAATCAGTTAATGATTTATTTGAACTTCAAGATAGTAATTTATGGATGAAGACAGAAGAAGAGTTAAACGATATGTGGCTAAGAAAATATAGTGATGCTATTCCTTTGGAAATATTTGAAGAAGCTAAATTGACAACTGTTAAGATATGTAACATGGCAAAAGGTGTTGATCTTGATCGTAGGTTGAAATTTCCTAAGTTGCCAGATGAAGAAGAAACATTAAAAGAAGAAATAACCAAAGGAGTTAAATTTAGAAATATACCAAAAACAAAAGAATATCTTCTTAGAATTCAAGAAGAGTATGATTTAATCTGTAGAAAAGGCTTTGCTTCTTATTTCTTAATAGTACAAAAAATGACAAATGAAGCAAGAAGAGTAGCCCCAAAAATTCTTGGATTTGGAACAGGAAGAGAAGCAGTTGGGCCTGGCCGTGGAAGTGCAGTTGGTTCATTAGTTTTATATTTAATGGGTGTTACAGATGTTGATCCAATTAAAGAAGGTTTGCTTTTTAGTAGGTTTCTAAGTGATGCCCGTGGTGGTAAGCAATACAGATTAAGATTTTCTGATTAATCTAAACTGTTTATTATTTTTTGTATTTCATCCATTATTTCTTTTGTTAATACATCGGCTACTTTTTCATAGGTAGCATTTTTATGCAAATCAACATAAATTTTTATTATGTGATTATGTGGCTCAAAATTTTCAAGATTCTTTAGTAAAAAATTTTTCAGACCGCCTATATCTGGTGCTTTATTAGCGTCATCTAATTTTTTTTGATAATCAGATTGTTTTTGTTCTTCTTCTTCATCTGTACTTAAATGATAAAAATCATTTGGTTTTATGGGTTCTTCAAAGTTTGGGAATTTATAATATTTGTAATCTTTATCTTCTTCATTATCATTGTTAAATTCTTCGTCAATGTCAGTTAATGAAAATGACAATAAAATATCTACATCTTTTAATTCATTGTTTTTATTTTTTGACGAAATGACAAAATCTTCAAAATCAGGATGATCTGATTTTGGGTTTTTAACTGAGAAATAAGTTTGAATTGCTTTTTTAATAATTGATTCGGAGTCTTTTAAAATTACAGGATGTACCGATGCTTCTAAATAAAGCTTATTGTAAAAATCGTAAAAACTTCTCATGTATTGCCTTATTGATTAGTTATCTAAATATTAATTTTATTGAATCATTGACCAATGATTTAAAATTTACCTCATTTTTTTTTAGATTTTTTCATATTTTCAATACTTTCTTGATCTGATGGAGCATCAGGGTCTTCGATGTCTGTAATTATATCTTCTTCATCTTTTTCACCATGTTCAATTTCATTGTGAAATTCAGGAAATTTACTCATAGCTTTGCACATTTTTCCAAAACATCCACTACGCCTTGCTTCGTGTACTAAAGCTCTTAAAATGTGAGGATTTTTATTCATTACATAAACTAGGTATTGGACTGCTTGAATTGGATCTGGATGAGAATTACCAGCATAATAAGAAGTAATATGTGGAGCAATTTCACTTTCACATCCACAATGTTCATTTACCATAGAATTAATAAAATCTTTAGTAGAAAGATTTTTAGTATTTTTTATAAAAGATTCATTGTCTAATTCTGTTAATTCTTTGAAGTCTACAATATTATACTTATCTCCAATATTAGCAAGGCCTTTTTCCATTTCCTTTACAGAAGGTTGTTTTAAAGGTGCAGAATAAGGGTTTGGAGATACTTTAACAGGTTTAGGTGCATTATAGCCTAAATTTTTAAACATATACTTTTCTGGTGATTTTGGGGGAATAGATGGAATATTATTTTTATCTGATAATGTTTTTTCATAATTATTAGTAGATATTTTAGATGGATCTTTATTTGTTTTTGCAATATCAAGATCAGCAGCTAAATTATCTGGTTTTGATTTAATTTTCTTTTTATTATCAAAGTATTCACTGAATTTAATAAAACGCATATTTTCCCCTTAAAATTTAAAACGATATATTGTATTTATACTTTTTTGTGCTAAAATTAAAAGAATTATTAACAAAAAGGATTTACCATGTCAGAGCAAGAAGTATTGAAGAGTTTATGCCTTGAAAATCTTAAAACAAAAGTAAGTCAAGATGATTACAAATTATATTTAAAAAGACTAATTAATGAGCTTATTCAAATTGAAGTACAAGAAGAAGCAAAGTACTTTTTAGAATTGTATTATGTTTCTAAAAAATATGATAATAATGAAAACAATCTTATAGTTCCTTGGATTTTAAGTATTTGTTTTGACTTTAACATAGATAAAGAATCTATCTACAGCATGGGGGAGCTTCCAGATATAGATGTAGATTATCTACCACAAGTTAGAGATTATTTAAAAAATGAATGGGCTGTAAATGAATTTGGAAAAGATTATGTTTGCAACATAGGAAACTATGGAACATTTGGTTTAAAATCTACATTTATTGATATGGCTAGAGTTCATGGTTTAGACAGGGGAGAAATATTAAGCATTACCAAACAGTTAAAATTAAAAGATGATGAAGGACATGTTTTAAATTTTGAAAAAGCATTAGAAATATACCCAGAATTGAAAAATTATTGTGATAAATATCCAGATATAGCCAAAGCAGTTCAAAAACTTTTGTACAGAAATAGATCTATGGGTAGGCATGCTGGAGGATTAATTATTTCATCAGAAAGAATAGACAATTTTGTTCCATTAGCAAAAAATGCAAAAGATGAAACTTGTGCAAGTGCATGGGGAGAAGGTCTACATGGACAAGACTTGAGTCCTGTTGGTCTTATTAAAATGGATTTACTTGTAGTTGATGTTTTGAACCAATTAGCATTAGCTTCTGATATGATTAAGAAAAGACACAATATAGAAAGTATTTCAGCAAATGTTGGAGAATGGGATTGGAGCGACTTAAATTATTTAAATGATGAAAAATGTTTAGAGATAGCTAGTAATGGTGATCTTAAGGGAGTTTTTCAATTTGATGGAGATGGAATTAGAGCTTTGGCAAAAAATGCAAAGATAACTTCTTTTGATGATTTAGCTGCATTAAATGCACTTTATAGACCTGGTTGTTTGTTAATGGGAATGGATAAAGCTTTTGCAAACAGGAAGAATAACAGAGAAGAATATGAAATTCATCCTTTGCTAGAACCAATCTTAGGAAAAACTTATGGAGTAGTTTTATATCAAGAACAAGTTATGCAGGTTTTGAATATAGCAGGAAGTATTCCTTTGCGTGATTGTTATCAAGTATTGAAAGCTATTTCTAAAAAGAAAGGATCTATTTTTGAAAAATATAAAAATATATTTTTAGAAAATGGAAAAATAAATTTAGGTTATAATGACGAAGAAATTAAAAATCTTTATGATTACTTGCTAAGTTTTAGCGAATATGGTTTTAATAAAAGCCATGCATATGCTTATACATACATATCTGCAAGACAGCTTTTTTTAAAGTGTTATTACCCAATCGAATTCTTTTGTTCTTCTATGATAACTGAAAAATCTGAATTAAAAGTAAAAGAAATTATAGTAGAGGCAAATAAAAAAGGCATAGAAGTATTACCTATCAACATAAACAATTCTGATGTTGATTATAAAATCCAACAAGAAGAAAAAATAATTGTTGGATTTTCAAACATAAAAGGAATAGGTGTTGAAAAAGCTCAGAGAATTGTAGAATCTCAACCATACAGTGATTTATTTGATTTTTTACAGCGTTATGGCTCAGATGCAAATGTTTTAAAATCATTAATTGCCTTGAATGCGTTTTCTGAATTTGAAAAAGATAAAACCGCTGAACAGATTTATATTTATTGGCTTAAGTATTGTTATATTGATAAATCTATTAAAGATAAAATTAAAAGAAATTGTATTTCTTTGGAAAATTTAAAAGATAAAGTAAGTAGCTTTTTACCAAGTAAATATTATCAAAAAATGCCATTTGAATCAGCTTCTTTACAAAAATTAGTTTCATATCTTGAGTCATTAAGCGAACCAGAAGTTTATAAAAAAGCAATAACTTTTATTAATAGAATAGTTAAAAGCATACAAAGAATTGAATTGTTTAAATTTGAAAAAATAACTAGAGAAATGGTAGATGATTTGCCAAATGATAAGATTAAATTAGATAATGAATACATGGAATCTTTATCAAGCATAACATTATGTCAAAATAAATATTATGGTTTTGTTTGGAAAACAAATTTGGAAGCATCGCCAGATTTTTCAGGTGGCTTAACAGCAGAAAATTTAAAAAGAACTTGTGAAGATGGCTTTTTATTTGGAGTGGTAGAGCTTGAAATAGAAAAAATAGAGAGAAAGAAAGCCAAGAATGATAACTTTTATTATCAAGTTACAGCATCTGATTTTAACTGTGAAAAAATTAAAATAAACATTTGGCAAGATGATTATAATATTTTTCTAGAAGAATTAAAAGAAAATAACTTAATTAAAGCATTGCTAGAGCCACCGTCTGGTAACTTCTCAACTTATTCTCTTAAGAAATTAAGTTGGCAAGAAAGGGCAATTAATAAGAAACAAGGTAGGTCTAATGACTTTAGAATTGTTTTAATGAGGAAAACTGAAAATGAATGAAGATGCCGAAGAATTAGAATTAATTATTGACGAGAATAACTTCTCGGAATATTTTCGTGATGCTTTTAAATTTCCTCCTAAAGAAGGAGATATTTTAGTAAGATATAGAGCAAAAGCAGATTTTATTAATGGAGAAGACAAGAAAGATGTTGTTTATCAATTATCTAATTCTTCTTTTGGTGCTAGATCTGCAATTCAAATAATTAAAAAACTAGGCAAAACTAACGAAAAAGAAGCAGTTTCAGTTGCTAAAAGAATCTGTGAAGATTTATACGGAGGAATGAAGGAAGAAGAAGTACTGGCTAAACCTTATTCCTATCTTTTTGAAATGATGTTTTTTGCTAAAAAAGAATATATTCCAGCTGATGATGAGCATTGGGAATGTATAACTATTACTAACTTAGATGAATATCTAAAAAAGAAAGGTCCTTGCATTGAAACCAATAGCCATGATAAAATGTAATAAGTGTAATTATAATAAATTTATTAACAATAGCGAAGAGCTTAAGATCAAAGATATTTTTGAATATCCATCGTCTTGTGCAAATTGTGGATCAACGAGGAAATTTAGATGTCCAACTTGCGGGAATATAATAAAATTAACAAATCTAAGAAATTAAAAAATTATATATTTTTTAATAGGGACTATACGGCAGGTGATTATAAATTAATAAAAAAAGAAAAAAGAATTAAAACTTTATCTTTTAAAAAAATTATATTTAATAAGCGAAAAAACAACAATGACAAGAAGAACTTAATAGTTTGTTGCTTTAGTGAGTTTGGATGTGAGACAGTTGGAATACATTACATCATACCAAGAATAAGACAAAATAATGTTGGAAAAAGATTAATAGTTGTAGGCTGGTGTGGCAGAAGCCATTTGTATTCTCATCTTGTAGACGAATTCTGGGAAATAGATCCTGATTATATGTGGTTAAAAGATTACGCAAGAGCATTTCATCATGAATCACATAATTTAAAGTGGATTGAAAAAAGCCTCAAGCAATATGGATCGACTATTAATAGTGTTGAAGTTGGTAATATTGCTTTGATAGGAAAATGCAACTCTTGTTCTAATGTTTTTGGCTCAGATAGAATTTATACTAATTGTGAACATTGTAATTCAGATAATTTGGAATTATCAATATTTTCTAATACTCCAAACATAATAAATTCTTATATCCCAGTAGCTTATCCTTCTTTATCTAAAATAAAAAAAGCAAAAAAGATAATTAAACCAAATACAGTAGCTTTATTTGTTAGGGGAAGAAATGTATATGGAAGAAATTTTACCCCAGAACAATATACTTTAATAGTTAATGATTTGATACAAAGTGGTTATAATATTTTATGGCTTGGTGAAAAATATACTACATTTGACTTAGATGGTGATTTTAAAGATAAATTTTACAATCTTTGTAATCACCCTGATTTTAATGATTTAGAATTTGTTTTAGCAGCGTTGACTTTGTGTAAATTCTCTTTGCAGTTTTGGACAGCTTCTACAAGGCTTGCAGCCATGGTTAATCTTCCTTATGTATTAATAGAATCACCAGATCAAATTGTTGGAAGAGGACAAGAAGGAACACGAATTATATTGACTACTAGAGATGAAACAAAGAAGAAAATTATATTTTGCAATCATAAACAAGTGATTGAAAATTTTTGGGATTTTAGAGGATTAGTTAAAAATCAAATTTATAATTTTGTTGTCAACAATGATTATTCTGACATCATTGGCATGGTTGATAATTTTGAAACTGTGAAAAGTAATTATTATCATAATGATGGATTTTGGAATAAGATATTTAAAAATTCAATTGCAAAATTTATTTACTAGAGGGCTTATTGAATAACTTAACAGTCTCAGACTTTTTAAAAATTACATCTAAAAAATTAAATTTTTCAAGAGAGAAATATGTAGAAAAAAACATACCAAATAATTTTGATCAAATTACCGTATTGTTTAATCTTGGTGATCTTAGAAATACCTTGTCTTTGTCTTCAATGATTCTACCTAAATTTAGAAAAGAAACTAAAGCATTAAGATACTTTATAGTATTTAGTTACCCTGGTTTTAGTTCGTTGTTTCCATATGCCGATGAATATTGGTCTTTTGATCCAGAAAACTTTTTTAAAATTTACAATAATTCTTCTGGTCTTGATAATTCTATAAATTTAAAAACTATTTATCTTAGGCATTTTAATGAAAATTTCAGAGAAGTAATTAAGTCTGAGAGTTTTAATGATATCTATGATCATTTTTTTATTAAAAGATATTGGGAAAAGAACAAAAGTATAAGAATTATATTACCGCAGGTTATTAATTCTTTGGCTTCTAATGATTCTTTTGTAGAACAATACAGTAAAATAAATATTAATAAAAAAGTTTTTATATTCCCAAATAAAACAATGCAGATTATAAGAAAAGGAAAGTTAATCTACGAAGAAATAAAATATGAATTTTGGGTCAATTTAGTCAAGAAGCTTTTAGAAAATGATGTTGGTGTTTTTTGTGTCAAACACCCATTAACATATGACATGTCAGCTGAATTTACAGAAAATAAAAACATTTTATTTTTTAATGAAATTGATATTAATCAAATTATGGCTTTGATGAGAATGGCAGGATGTGTATTTGATTTCTTTTCTGGGATTTCAAGATTGGCAATTATGTCTAGAACACCATATATTTTAGCAGATGAAAGAATTAGATATTTTAATTATAAAGAATATGAATTTGAAGATGTAGTTGGAGAATCATTGCATGGGGAAAGATTTTTCATTTTTGCCGATTTAATGAACGCTAATAATGACTTGTATAATAATATTGCAAGTAATATAATAAATAAGATTGATAAAATTAAAAAAAATAGTAAAGGAATGTTAAATTCAGAATATGTTGATAAATTATCTAATTATCAGAATGTTCGTTATTATCAATCTAAAAAAATGGGTCTTAAATTTTTAAAATTTCCAAAGGTGTATTGATTATGAAAAAAGCTAATGTTCGTGTAGAGGTTAAAAATTATAATTATAGCAATGGACATACAAGTGAAAAGCAATTTAGAATTTTAATGTCTGAATTTCGCAAGGCTTGTCATTCTTCTGGCATAATTAAAGAAATGAAAAAGAGAGAATTCTATGAATCCCCAAGTGAGAAAAAACGAAGAGTTAAGAAAGAATATGTATTAAATCTTTTCAAACAAAAGATGAAGGAAAGTTTTGTTTCAACTGGTGCAAATTCTGCGAAAACAAATAAATCTAAAAATGGAAAATCAATTAATGCTCCCAGATAAAAAATATAAAAACTTTTGGGTTGTTCTTGATGCTGACGATTATAAAAAATTAAATGATCTCGCAGAATCTAAACAAATACCAGTAAAAGAATTTGCTGGTAATATTATTAAGAAAAACTTGGTTGAAAAAGATGAAATATCGGTTGTGTTAAAAATACCAAAAGATAAATTTAATTCACTGGAGAATTTTCAAGAATGGATGAATCAAAAGACCAAGGAATTAATTGGTATATTAAAAAACAGGAACAATTAAAAGTTGTTCCTGTTGATTTAATTGCCGAAAAAGAAAAAATTAAAAATGGAAAAGATCAAAAGTTAATTGAAATAGCCAAATTATCATTATTGATGCAAAATATATGTTTGCAAGAAGATGGCATTGGTTTGTCATCAGTTCAAATTGGCATTCCTTACAAAATTTTTATTGCAAAAGATTATAGTAAATCAAATCAATTTTTTACTTTTGTAGACTGTGAATATATTGGTTTAGATAAAAAAATAACTTCTATAGAAGGGTGTTTGAGTTTAAAAAATAAATTTAATAAGCCTAAAAGATTTAAATTAGAAAGATATGAAAAAATAACAGCAAAAGGATACTTTTTAAATTTTGATAACATATTGAATTTAACTTATTTTGAAAAAGAATACGATGGTTTCTTTTCATCGATTTTACAGCATGAAATAGATCATCATAATGGAATATTGATATCAGATATAGGAATAGAAATGGAAATATATTAATGTCTTTAACTTTAAATCAAATAGAACATGTTTGTTTAATAAGTGATACAGATGGCAAAAAATGTCGTTACTTAGCATGTGATCAAACAAAAAATAGAAATGAATGGATTTGTCTTAAGAAAACATTAAATAAAGTAAAAATAGACAAGCAAGTAGAAGAGTTTATTTTAAATAACAAGAATTATATTTTAAACATGCAAGATATTCCTCCACTGGGAGATAATTGTAAAGGATTTCCTGTTATGAGATATTTAAAACAAGGAATTTAAAAATTTATCTTGACATATAAAGTATTTTTTTTATTATCTAAAATAGGAGTAAAGTTTTCTTGTTGCTTTAGGAAAGGAATTCAAATGATTGAAGATTTGCTAGACTATGAAAATGAAAATGAAATTTTAGAAGAAAAAATTGAATGTGGTGGAGATAATCTTGTAGTAAACAAAATAAAAGATTATTTTATTAACATAAAGAATGAAAATGGTCTTACCATAATGGAAACAGATAGTTCTTTTCCATCTAAACAAGATTGTAAATTTATTAGCGAAGCTGAATTAGACATGGTATTGGATTATTCTTATGATATTTTAGAAAAGTTTTTTATTGATAGAAATAAAATTAATAAAAACTCTGAAGTTGTTACAGTTGACATTCAAATTGTTTTAAGTATTCTTAATAAATTGTCTAAAAATAATATTCCTAAATCATTTTCTGCTGGAATGCTATATTATCAAATAAAACATTGTTATAATCTAGGACTAGATGGATAAAAAAGAAATGTATTTAATATGTGGTAATTTTGAAGAAGATAAATTACCACCAGAGAAACAGTTCTTGAAAAAATATTTTAAGAATAAACCTCATAGAATATTCTTAAATTATTATGATTTATTTAAAGAAAAGAACAATTTTATTGACCATACAGGAATTTATTTTTGTAAAACTTTAATTTATGATTTGGAAGACAAGTATAATAAATTATGCAAAGAATATAATATTGCTAAGAAAAACTTTGATTTTAAAAAGGTGGCAGAAATTGAATCTGGTAAATTTAAAGTTTAACATTTATTATTTTTGTTTTTTTTCTTTTGCATTGTTTTTATTATTTGATTTCTATTTTTTAATAGCTTGCAAAAAACATATTGTATTAAATAAAGCATTCTTTAGGATTTGTTTTTTTGACGAGAGCAAGTTTTATTTTTATCTTATTTGTAATTATTTTTCTTTTGTATTTGGAGCAACTTTTCTTTATCATTCGTATAAAGAAAAAAATAATGATGTTTTATTTATTTCTAGCATGATTTTAATATTCTTTGTTTCTTTGTTTTTAATTTAAACTATGAAAACACCAATTAAAAATATATTAATTAAAAAAAAATTATTTAAGCAAGTCAATATTGGCATACAAAGTGGAAAAACTTATATTTATGCTTGTGTAAGAAATAATAAAACAATAGAAAAAAACGGGTTTTTGCAACTTGATTGTAAAAATTTAAATCCTATAACTTCTCATATTTTTAATATTAATACCAATACCATAAGCGTATATTGCGAGGAATTAAAATTTATTGGTAGTATAAATTTTGTTTTAAAATTTAAGGTTAATAATTCAAATTATAATTATATTAATATTCCAATACCAAATAATTTGATTTATTCATGTTTAAATTTAGATGGAAAGAATAAATATAATGTTATTAAAAATAAATATAAAGGAAAAGGTTTGTATAATATTAATTTCTTACAATTAATTAAAATTTAATATGTCAAGTTGTAATAATTCAAATAAAAATTACTGTGACTTTACCAATAATTGCATTCCAAATGAAGGTCTTTGTAGCGACTTGGGAATTTGTTATGACTTTATTATAAAAAGACATGATGGTATGCCAGAATTCAAATTGGAAGTTACAGATTGTGATGAACCAATAAATTTAAATGATTTAGTTGCTGAAGCAAGCATGTGGAGTAATTCAAAATTAAAATATAATTTAACTGAAAATCAAACCGTTATTCAATTTGCAGACAACATAGGATTTGATCAAATATTAATTAATACAATAATTCAAGCTGGTATTGGTAGAAATTTTGAAAGAATGAAAGTAATTGGTTTTGATGAAATTAAAAAAGAAATTTATGTAGAGCGTGGTTATAAAAGTACAAATCCATTTCCTTGGAAAAAAGGAACTAATTTAAAATTATTAAGATTCTTAAGTGTGCCAGCAATTACTGAACTTATTTTTGAAGATATTACTAATATTGATGGATCTATTTTGAAAAATCAATTGACTCATAGTTATTTAATTTATGAGTGGCGACCTGAAGATACATCCTTGGCTGGTTGTTTTTATTTTGAATTTAAGATTTTAAAAATGGTTAATTTAGATCTTTCTTTGCTACATGTACCATCAAATCCTACTCCTAATTCTCCTATTGAATGGGCTAGAAGATTTCCTAATGATAAAGATGGTTTTATAATTCAGGTATATAATTCTCCAACTGGTGAATAAATAAATTTATGGTTAATAAAAATTTTCGGTATCGTATAAATTATAATATTAAATCAAAACAAGTCAGAGTATTTAAGGATAAAAATTCTTTAGGAATATTTACAATTGAACAAGCAGTAAAAATGGCTTTTGAAGAAGAGTTAACTTTAATTGAAGTTGTGCCAACTGCTAATCCTCCCATTTGCCAAATAGCTGACTATGGTAAATTCATGTATGAAGAGAAAGTTAAAGAAAAAGAAAAATTAAAAAAACAAAGAGAATCTGTAGTTTGCATTAAAGAAATAAGGCTAACCCCAGTTATTAGTCAAAACGATATTGATACTAAAATTAAAAACGCTATTATGTTTTTAGAGGAACATAAAAAAGTTCAATTTAATATGCAGTTCAAAAGTAGGCACATTGTTGTAAATAAAGAAACTGGTTTTAAAATAATGGAACAAATTTCAAACGCATGTAATATTAAAGGAAATGTTGAATATGGCCCTAAGTTTGAAGGAAATAAATTAATTTGCAGGATAGCTCCTAAGCTGCTATAATTAAATAACTATTTTTATTCAAAGGAATTTTAAACATGTCTAAAGAATGTTGTGGTGGATCTAATAAATGTCAAACAGTAGAAATTAAAAGTCCAACTGTTGTAATACCAACTGGAAATCAGATTTTGCTTGAGCTTTTAACAGCCCAAGAAATTTTAGGGACAAAAATTATTGTAAACGACTCTAAAACATATAAGGAATTTCAGGCGATTGTATTAGCAGAAGGGCCATTGGCTAAGTGTGATCAATATGGCTTTAAAATAGGTGATCGTGTGATTTTATCTGGTACTGGTGTACCAGTACCAAATTTAAATAATACTGGCAGAGATAGGGTTTTAATGGAACCAAATTGTGTAAAAGCAATTTTGGCATAATTAAATTAATGATTTTTTTTCTAGTCTTGGCTTAGATAAAAATTCTTCAAGGGATGATGTTGTTTCTGCTTATAGAACTTTAGCTAAACAATATCATCCCGATAGAAACATAGGAAATAAAGAAGCTGAGACAAAGTTTAAAGAAGTACAAGAAGCATATGATAAATTAATAGAATTAATAAATAATAATAATGAATCTATAAAAATTAATTTTGATATCTTTTCAGAAGATAAAATAGAAAAAAATCGTGGAGAAGATATCAAAATTAATTTTGAGATATCAATTCAAGATGGTTTTTTTGGTGCAAATAAAGAAATAAATTATTTAAGACCTAAGCTTTGCTATAAATGTAATGGAATTGGATTTCAAAATATTGATATTTGCAAATCTTGTAATGGCAATGGAAAAATAAAAAAGTTTTCTCAAAATAATTTTGATTTTGAATTGCTTTGTCCTATATGTCAAGGATCTGGACAATCATTTAAAGAAGCATGTGCAGCTTGTAGAGGAAATAAATTTTTTCAAAATGAAGAAGTTAAATTTACAATCAAAATACCTGCTGGAATAAATGATGATCAAAGTTTAGTTATTGAAAATTATGGAGAACCATCTTCTGATGGAATATATGGCAACTTAATAGTTTTTATTAAATTTAAAAAAGAAGATATCTTTTCAAAAAAAGATTTGGATATTAATTTAGATTTATATCTTCCTTATAGCACATTTGTTTTAGGTGGTTTAATTACAGTTCCAACTATAGATAATGAAAAAATTGAAATTGATATTCCCTCTGGAACGCAAGTTGATACTAATTTAAAAATAAAAAATAAAGGTTATTTTAATTTAAATAATAAGAATTACAGAGGCGAGATGATTGTTAAATTGAAAGTTAACATTCCAAAAAACATTAGTGACATTTTCATTTTTGAAAATCTTAAAAAAGCTGGATACTAGGGTGGTCATTGTTTGTTCTAATGTTATGAATTTTTCTTTGACCATTAGTACCAGTGAAAATTGATTTACATGCTAATATTTTTGATGGTATTGATGACATATCAGTTGGAAGTCTTTGGAAAATAACTTCAAAATTTGTTAAATTTGGAATTATTGGTAAATCACCTTTTATTCTTTTGTATTCGTTATAAGTAAAATACAAAGTAGTTCCATCATCAAGAATAATAGTTATAGGATCTTTATTATAAATCAAATGTTTTACAATACCGCTTTTTTTTAATTGATGAGATACGGTTCCATCAGGAGGCAAAGAAATATCAATGCCTGGCATCTTTAAGGTGCTTCCTTGCCATCCCCCATTATCAGGTGATTCTGAACCAGTCCAGCTTGCTGAAACCATAGATCCAGCACCAATGTTCTCATAAAAAAAATCTTTAAATTTTAAATTCATAAATTATTTATTAATTTAAAATTAAAAACATAGATATATTAAAGCAATAAAGGAAAAAAAATTATGGAACCAACAAGAATCAATAACTGGGAAACTCAAAAAGACGATCTTCAGGATTATGCTGATAAATGGGAAAAAGCATTAAAAGACGGTATTTTTAAAGATTCTAAAGCAGAAAGTCCAATTAAAGAAGACCCTTTTTTTGATATGATTAAGAAAGAGCCTACTAATCAATTTAACCCAAATGATGTTGATTATTGGAATAAAATTCAAGATATGTCTTCTGATACAAATGGATTCACAGTTTTAAACGAATCTAAAAAGAAAAGCACAAAGAAAAAAGAATCAATGGCAAACTTTAAACCAGTTGATAACTCTTTGAAGTCTAACAAGAGCATTAACAACATAGTTAAAAAAGTTAAAAAATTAGGTAATAATCCAAATCCTGTTCATCATGATTCTTATGGTAAAGATACAGAAGATGAATCTGGCAAGACTAAAGTAACTGCTGGGCTTTCTTCTGATGATAGAATTCCTTCTTTGCAAGAACTGTATAAAGCTTTGTATAAGCTAGAAGTTAAAATGAGTAGTAAAGATGGTCTGAATAAAAAATCAATTGATGGCATGCAAAGAAGTATTAGAAAAGTAAAAAATTTGATTACAAAAATTAGTGATTCAATGGGCGGTGATTTTAAATCTGCATCTGACTATAATTAATTATGATAATTAAAAACTTATATTTTGTTCAACCATGTATAGTAGAATACATGGTTGAGGAAAACATCTTTGAAAGAAAACTAGTTTTTTTTGATTTTAAAAGAAAAGCAGTTGTAAACCCTTTCGTAAATGGAAAAAATCTTGAATTTATAAATGACTATGAAGATTTATTAAATGTTTCTCAGAAAATTAATAATATTATTTCTGATGAAGACAATAAAGAAACTGAAGATTTAAGTATAATTTTTGAAAAACAAACTAATTTAAATAACATAGTCGATAATCTTCACGAAAGCAATTTAAATGAGTTCAGAGAAATTAAACTTTAATATTGGTAATTTTTCAGACAAATATTTATCTGAAAGAGAAAGATATTTAAGACAGAAATCTAAAATTAAAGTTTTTACATTAGATGAAGTTAAAGATTTTGTTTTAAAACAGCAGCTATCAGATGAAATTAAAGAAGAACTTATAGTATTGTTAAACAAATATCCTCATGCAGCATATAATAATTTTATACAAAATATTAATAAAAACATTCAGATTATAATGGAAAACAGAAAAGAATACTTGAAAAGTATACACCCAGAAAAAAAGGTTAGAATTAAATCTAATGATTCTATTAAAGATATAAAATTTGAAGATTTTAAAGATGATTTTAAAGATGACGATGCAGCTAAAGATGATGATAATGCAAATAAAGAAAGTAAAAATTCAGATTCTTCTTCAAAAAGTGTTCTTGATGAGTTGAAAGAAGAGTTAACCTAATCATATAATAGAATATGGCAAATAAAAAAGTTTTTGTAGTTGTGACAGTAGCAAATCAAATGGATGGTGCTGCAACTTTAGTTAAAGTTGAAAAGGTATTTTCTTCGGCTAAAGAAACGGAAATTTATTTAGCAAATGAAAAAAAGAATTGGCGAGAAATTATTACATTTAACAATGCCTCTTTAGAATGTGTTTGTGAAAGAGGAGTCCAAGAAGCAGATTACGAAGATAAGGAAAACTAAATGAATCAAATTGATATTCCACATAATCCTCTAGAAGGCGATAAGCCAGATCTAGTTGTTAATGTGCATGATAATTCCGATGAACAAATTTCTATTATTGTTGTTCATAGAGAAAGACCTGAATATTTAAACATTTGCTTGCAATCTATTGCAGTCAATTCAAATAATAATAATTATGAATTAATTGTTGTTGATAATGGTTCTGGTGCTGAAACACAAGATTTTTTAAATCAACTTGAAAAAGATTGTAAGATTATCAGGAATGAACAAAATCTTTATTTTTCAAAAGCTGCTAACATTGGTGCTCAGCATGCAAATCCAAATAGCAAATACTTTGTATTTTTGCATTCTGATATAGTAATTTTAAATCCTGCATGGCTTGATTTATTGATTAATGTTTCTGAGGCTTCTTCTTCTGGATTAGTAGGAATTGATACATCTTCTTACTATATGGGAGGCCAGAAAATTGATTTTATTCAAGAGTATTGTATAGTTATGACCAGAGAATGCTTTAATGGAATAAATGGATTTATGGAAGAATTGCCTCAAATAGGCAATGCTTTTATTATGACATTAAAGGCACAGACATTAGGTTATAAGCCACAAGTAATGAAGAATAATATTTTGCATCATTATAAAATATTTAGTTTAGATGTAAATGAATTTGAAAGAATGACTGAAAAAGCAATGAATGCCTTACCAAAAATTGTTCAGCAGATTCAAACTAAGACTTTGTAATTTCTTGTCTGCCTTCAATAGCATTTCTAATATTTGTTTGCGGTAAAAAGATTATTGGCCTTAAATATTGTTCAATATTAATTGGCTTGCTATATATGAATATATTAAAGAATGGATCAGAATACCAATCCCCAGAATTAAATAATTTTATATTATCTTTAAATGTTGAAATTTGAATATTAGTTATTTTATCTTTAAACTTATTGTAAACTACCATTTCTTTTAAATTTGCACGATAATAAAATTCTAATGCATCGATAGCAGTAGCACAAATTAAATTAGAAGGTAAGTATAAAGATATTTTACTTTCTATAAAACTTGATTTATTATTATTAATTTTTCTTTTTATTGAGCATGAAAAAAGCCATAAATAACTTTTGTTTAAATCGACTTTATTTGTACATTCCAAGGATGTTGAAATATTCCATGATTCTTTACTTCCTTCAAACAAGCTATAACCATCATATTTAATTGAGCTAAAGTAGGTTTTATTTTTATTATCGTAAAATAGTTTAATTATTTCTTGTGGCTTATAATCATTTCTATATAAAAATTTGTCTAATAGAGAATTACTTTTAAATATATTGTTTGCGAAATAAATTAAATTTGTATTTACTGGGCAACCACAAGCTGTAGCAATAATAGTGTTATTTGCTATAGGATCAAATGTATTTATTTTTTTATTGAAGCTATTTAAATCTATTATTTCTATATTTCCAATTGTTGTAAATGTAATAAATCCTAAATAATTATTTTGATTTTTTGCTGTTCCTGTTACTTTTAATTTTCCTGTGCTTTGAAAGTTTAAGGTAGGGAGCAAATTAATCCCAGTTGCAACTGCTGATCCTGTAAGATTAATTTTATTTTTTATTTTTAATTTTACTTTGTATTTAAAGTAAGTTGAATTATTTATAACACTTCTTCCTTTAATTCTTAAAGATCCTTTGCTTTCAAATGATCTTGCGTAATTTGTTGTAAATTCAACCTTTGCAATTACTTCGTACAAAGAAGTGCAAAAATCACCTGCATCTGGCAATTCACAAAATTGTTTTGTTACATCTAAAAATCCATAATTAGTTGGATCTATAAGTCCAATTGAAACATCATTTGCATATTCTTGGTTGTAAACAGCTTTTTCATATTTATAAACTTTGTAAACATATCCTTTGAAATTACCTTCTTTTAATTTAGCAGGAACTTCTCTTATTGATCTGGCGAAAATATTATAAATTTGAGAGTATACAATTTCATTATTAAAGCCAGTAGCAGGTTTAAAAATATATGGTAAAGTTCCTCTACCGCTAACTCTATAGCAATAAAGAGGCATTTTTCCCAAGTTGTATCTTATTTTAAAATCATTTGTAAATTCTTCAAAAAGATGCCTCTCTGAAGAGGCATGGATATTTATTTTGCCTGAGCTTTTGAAATTTTTATTTGTAAGGGACATGAATTATTTAGATTTTTAAATTTAAATTTTAGAAACAATAGAACTTATTATTGGATGCCTTACTATTGCTGCTGAAGAAAATTCTATAATTCCAATTTTAGCTGTACCTTTTAATTTCTCAACAACTTCTATTAATCCACTTGTTTGTCCTAAGTCACTTTGTTTAGGATCACCAGTGATTAAAAGCTTACTGTTCATGCCTATTCTAGTTAAAAACAACTTTAATTGGGTTTTAGTTGCATTTTGTGCTTCATCAAGAATAGCTATAGAGTTTTTGAATGTTCGGCCTCTTAAATATGCTAATGGGGCTACTTCTAGACAATTGTTAATAAATTCTCTTTGCAGTCCTTCCTTGCCCACTAAATCATTAAGAGTATCATAAATTGGAAGCATATAAGGTAAAACTTTTTCGTCAAAGGTTCCTGGTAAAAAACCTAGTTTTTCACCAGCTTCAACTATTGGTCTTGATATGACTATTTTACTTACTTTTTTGGTCAAAATTGATGTTACGGCAAAGGCAGTTGAAAGAAAAGTCTTTCCACAGCCAGCTTCGCCTAATAAAAATATAATATCATTTTTTTGAAATATATCAAAAGAGTTTTTTTGTTCTTGGTTCAAAAATTCCAAGTGGAATATTGATTCTTGTTTATAGCTTCTTTGTGGAGATTTAATTTTATTTTTCTTTGTCATATTAAATATATATATTATTAAAGAAAGAAAAAATATTATTATGTTAAATTTTTATTTATTACTTGAAAAAATGGAATCAGAAGAGCAGAAGAATATAAATTCTACTTTGAAGAAAATTCCTAAGAAACACAGAAAGCTTTTAAATGGATTTAAGGTTCATTTTTCGCCAAATAACACAATTGAAGGAGATCACAATCACATAGGTTATATTTTTAAAAATAAAATTCAAATTGCTGCTCCTTGGAATTACGGTAGAGAATTTACATTTTTGCATGAAATTGCACATTTGTTTTGGGAAAAGATTATAACTAAAGATAAAAAAGAAGAATGGTCAAAGGTTGTTAAGAAGAACAAACACAGATTAAAGCAAAACGATGAAGAGTTGTTTTGTATGGCTTATGCAAATACTTACGCAAGGCATAAAATAAAAGCTCATTCAAATAATAACTGGGAAAAATTTATTAAAAATCTTTAATTTGGTTTTTTTAAGGTTTCAACATAAAATATAATATGGAAAATTTAAATTTAGTAATGATAATTGTTTTGTTAATATTATCTTTGATTAACACTTTTGCTATTATTGGGTTTTCTTTCTTTTTGTATAGAAAGATAGACCATAAATTAGATAATAAATTAGATGAAATTCCAAAAGATTTAAGTGAAGCTTTAACAAAGATGATTGTTTTTTTACAAAAAGAATTTGAATCAAATTATGCTATACATCAGCAAATGACAGATTGGGAGCATGATGTATTTCAAAAAATAATGCAATCTTTCTCAGAAAATTTTAGTTATATGGCAAAGCAACAGTTTTTAAATGAAAACTTATTGAATAATGTTTTAAGTTCTTTAGGCTTTAAATCAAAATTTGATGAAACAGAAATTGAAAAACCTAAAAGAACATATGCCGATCCTCCAAATGCAGTTGAAATAGAAGGGTTAAAAATAGTCAATGGAAAACCAGAGTCTAAATAAAAAAGAAAAAATCTTGAATGGATTTTTAGAAAAATACAATGATTGCAATCCTTTGTTTATCATTAGAAATTTTGATAAACTTAATTCTTTTGGAAAAGTTTTTGATAATTTAGAAGATTTACATTCTAAAAATAATTTACGATGGAATAGTGATTTTGCATTATGGGAAGAAGTTGAATTACAAGAAAGCAAGGTTGTTGATATTATCAATAACAAGAATGCTTCACCAGAATAACAATTGAGATAATCATGAGTAATTTAATTCTCGATAAGTATATTGAAGAAAATTCTTTAAACTATAAAGATTTTTTTTTACCAAACAATAAGAACATTTTTTTTTTAAACATAATAAACGAAGATAATTTTTATAATGGATGGAATATAATTGATTTTTCTTGGCAAAAAAATTTAAATCATCCAAATTATTATTGTTTAACTAAAAAATTTCCTAAAAAATCTGCATTCAAGGAATCTTATGGTGAAAATTTTATTAATACTTATGAGAAAAGATCTTATTGGAACGAAATTGAATATGATTTGTCTTTTTATTTAAAAACTTTAAATATTGATTATAATAAAATTATAAAACACAGGTACGAAGCAAAGATTATTGCATGGAATTTTTTTGCTTATAGCATGCATTCATGGTTTAACTTTTGTAATAATAAGAATTTAAATATTTCTGATAATTATTATTTTGACTTTTTAAGTTTAAAAAGCCATGAAAATGAAGTAGATAAATTATTAATATTTTTGAAAAAAAGTCACAAAATGATACATGATTATTGGGAAATCTTCTTTGAAGAAGGATTACTCAGTAATTATTCGTATTGGTCTTATGATTATTTAAAGAATATTTTTAATTCTAGTTTATCTGATACTAAAATATATTATACTAGTTTGTATTAACAAAAAGGAAAAAGTAATGAGAAAATTAATTGAAGAATATTGCAGAGAATATAGTATTGATACTTTGTTTGCAGAAGGTTTTGATGAAGCAATTATTGGACTTACAAGATGTAATGATTCATATAAGGTTTTATATGATATTGATAAAATCGTTGGTTTGCTTAGAACTAGAACAAATTGCACTAGAAAACAAGCATATGAATTTTTTGTTAATAACATTTTAAATTCCCAGTTAGGCAATCAAACTCCAGTGTTTCTTGAAAAAATTAAAGTTGAAGAATGAAAAATTTAAATGTAAATGTAAAATTTGTAAAGATATATTAATATATAATATTATGAGCGAAGAATCAGTTTTATCTACAACTACTCCAGTAGCAACTGCTCCAGCAGAGGAAAAAGTAATAAAGACATTAAAAGAAAGCTTTTATTTTAATGTAATTAAATCATTTTTTGTTTTTTTAATATCTAGATTTTCTTTACTTTGTTTTGGTATTTTTATTGGCATGGGGATTGTAATAAAGTTTTCCCCAGAAATAAAAAAATTAAAAGAACAAGTAGAAGTTCTTAAAAAAGAAAATATTCTTTTAAAAACAACACCAAAAGATAATAATTATAATTGGAGTCAAATTAAAGATTCAATTATTTTAAAAAAATAAATAAAAATAGTTGCGTTTCATAAAATACTTTTTATAATCATTTTAGTATTATTTAATTAACTTATGTAAAAGGTAATTGTCATGGAAGAAAAAATTGAATTTATAAAAGAACCAACAGATAGAGAATATTTAAGGTTAATTAAAATAAAAGAACCAAATCCTAAAGTTTTTAAAGTTAAATGTTTAGGATGGTGCGATAAAGAATTCCTTTCAGCTAGCAAATTTTTGCGTTTTTGTGAAAAATGTAAAAATAAGAAAAATAAAATATCTGAGGATAATTCAATTTCAGAACATGGAAGTTGTGGAATTTCATTTTCTCTGGAAGACTAATTGTTTTTAAAAATAACAATTATTTTCTTGAAAATATTAAAGCTTGATGATATAATAATACATATGGAAGATAAAGATAAAAATCGTAAGGATTCATTAAGGCACCTGCAAGCCTGTGACCAAGCAGGTGCTTTAATGAGCAATATTGCTATTGTGATATCATCATATTTTAAAGCATTGATGGAAAATGGTTTGAATAGAGAAGAAGCTTTAGTTTTAACTACAGCCTACCAGAATTTTTTAATTGCATCCAGTCTTAATACCAATCAAAAAAATGATTAATTATAACAACATTGTTAATAAATAAAACACTATGTATGTTGATAAATTATATTTACCTGTATTAGTTTTAAATAAAAATTGGCATGTTACAGGCACAACTCCTCTGCATAGAGCTATTAATTTATTACTTACAGAAACAAAAAATAAAAATAAAAAAGCAGAAGTCATTGGTTCATCTTTAACACCTTTGACATGGGAAGATTGGTCTAAAATAAAACCTGAAAAAGATGAACAATCTATATCATCTCCAAATGGAATATTCAAAATACCAGAAATTATTAAACTTAATGTTTATGATAAGATAAAAACTTTTAAAGTTATTTTTTCTAGAGCTAATATTTTTAAAAGAGATAATTATCAATGTCAATATTGTGGTCAAAAACCAGGTTCTCAAGAACTTACTATTGATCATGTAATTCCAAAAGTTCTTGGAGGTAAAACTTCTTGGGAAAACTGTGTGCTGTGTTGCGTTTCTTGCAATACTTTAAAAGGAAGTAAATTATTTAATGAAATTTCAAATAGTAAGTTTCCACAAGGAATGAAATTAATTAAATTTCCAAAAGTACCAAATTACAATGATATTAAATTTAAAATAAAATATAAATCTTGGCTACAGTGGATTAGTACTGCTTATTGGAATATTGAACTAGAAAATGAATGGGTTAACTATATTAAATCATGAACATAGATAGCGTTTTAAATGATGATTATTTTAAAATACAAGATGAATTAAAAGAGATTCATATTGAAATTAAAAAATTAAATGAAGAAGCTAAAGCATACTTAAATTCTTTAAATTCAAAAAAACAAATACTTAAAGATAAAGCAGAGAAGATTATTTCTGAAAATGATTCTGTTCTAAATAAACAATCTGAAAAGTCTAACCTAAAACATAATCAATAAATTCTATTCCGATTTCTTCTGGTGTTATAATTTCTAAGTTTAATTTAGATTTTATTCTATCTAATATTATTTTTTGTTCAAAGAAAAAGTTTTCTGGATAAGATTCAATTGGCTTTCTTTCTTTTATTTCTAAATCTAAACTATAAAATAATTTAAAATAATCAGTTTCTGTTAATAGATCTTCACAGGCTTTCATACCAGATAAACATCCTAATTTTAATTTTTCACTTTCGTTAAATATAAGGTGAGTATATGCTTTATTTAGATGCAAGTTATTATGATCATGATATCTTGAGCAATATGGATGAGATCTTAAATAAATAGGCCCATTGCTTTTTCTTAGATTTTTTATTGTACTTAATGTTTTTTCTGGTGGATTAGATGAATGTTCAATAAAATCATAACAAATAATTACATCATATGGTGCTTCTTTTATTACTTCATTAAAATTATCTGTTAAAATTGAATAAGATTCACCTTTATTATTTTTTTCATAAACATTTGATTTATTAGTTTCAAAATATGAAATTATTTTGTTGGTATTTTTTTCTTTTATTATTTCGTTAAACAAATGTGCTTCTTGTCCTAAGAATAATACATCTAAATTTTCTAAATTTATTACCTCAGACAAGAATTCTTCTAAGTTTTTCTTTTCATTAAAAGTATTTTTATTAATAGAATCTGGCCAAATCTCTGTTTTTAAAACTTGCCTTAAAGAGTTTAAATCTTTTAAATTATAGTTTAAAATGTTTTTTTTTGTTTTAAGTAAATCTATAATTTCATATAGGGAAGATATTAAAAAATCTACTTTGTCTTCATTGTTTTTCATAAGAGGTCTTTATGTATAAGTTTTTAAGTTGGTTGCCTGATCATGAGTCTTCTGATGATTTAATGTCCTTAGAATTAGCTCAAGAATTAAATTTGACATTAAATTTTTTATATCTTCCTTTAATGCCAACATTTTATAATAGTTCTTTTAATAAAAAGATTTGGGTTAAAAATCTTTATGAAAAAAATAATTTTATGAAATATGATTTAGTTAAGTTTCATGGAATTGTAAAAAATGAGTTAGTAATTGGCGACTTAGATTATTTGTGCTCAAGGTTTGAAACCTCTTCTTTTTTTAAAGAAGAAGAATTTTTATTATTTAGAAATTTACTTAAGATAAAAGCAAAAGATATACAATTTGATTATTTTATTGTGATAAGTAATAAAAAAATTAATTTAAATCATTATGATTTTTTAAAATCAAAAAATATTTTAGAATATTCTTTTGATGAATTTAATGATATTAAAAATATATATAACTAATTTAATTTATGGAAGAAAATAGAACAAGAGAAGCTAAAAAAATAAAAGAATCATTTTTAAATATTAATAATAAAATTGATATTTTAATACCATATTTTAATGAACAAGGATTATTAGTAAATCTAGTAGAAAGTATTATAAAATACACTACTAATATTGAGTATAATATTTTTCTTATAAATGACGGATCTATATCAGAAGATATTAAGTTTTTTTTCAAAAAATATGATAAACATATCCATATCTTGGATATGCCTAAGAATAATGGTTTTGGAGCAGCAGTTAATTATGGCTTAAAAAATTCTTTTGAAAAGTTAAAAGTTGTCATGCATTCGGATTGTTTGGTTGTAAATTCATCTTGGTTGTCAAATTTATATTTATCATATTTGTATCTTAGTAAAAACTTTAATTGTGGGTTAGTTTGTTCTAAAACTAATTGTTCAACAACAAAATACAAATTGTTGGAAGGTAGCGTAGAAGAACTTAGTGATTCTAATGTTGTTTTAGATATACCATATGTTCCATTTTACTCAACTATTTTTTCAATTAATTTAATTATGAAAATTGGTTTTTTTAAAGAATATCCTTTTATGGGATATGAAGATGAAGAATTTTGTGCTAGGCTTGCAAGCTCTGGATTTAAACTTGGTTTAAGCAATGGAAGTTTTATAAAACACTTAGGAGGAAGAACTATTACAAAGGTATTAGCTAAAAATCCTAATGTAAAGACAATTATAAAAAAAAACAGGGAGTTATGTAGAAATGACATAAGATCCCTGTTGGCGATAGTTAAATAAGATTGTTAATTACCTGTAAAGACCTAATTGACACATAGTGACTGCTGGCAAATAAGCACCTTTGTTAGGATTGCATAAGTAAGTATAATACTTTGGACACTGAACATAAAAAATTTTCATTTTTATATTGGTGTAAGTTTCAGTTAAAGCATTATAGCAGCTAAAATTTTTGATGGTCATAAAACTCTCCTTTAAAATATTGTTCTAAATCCTATTGTATTTATTAATTACTATGTGTTTTTTTATTATTTTTATTTTTATATTGCTTTTCATTTTTTTATTGATAAATTCATAGTTAGAGTCTTTTTCAAAAGTAAAGGAGTATTCATGATTTTGAACTTAGAAGTAGATACCGTTAAAAACGGTAGCACATACAATGTTAATTTTTCTGATATTGTTTCTGAATTGCCAAATGATTTAAACTATTTAGCTTCTTTAGAAGAATTTAAATTTTTTAATCCTAGATTTTTAACTGCTAATAAAAATAATAAATTTGGAGTTGGATTTGAACTTGATTACATGAGAAGTCAAGTTGAATCGCTTATTACATCAGGATTAATTAATCCATTGATTGGAAGAATAGTTGAAATTGATGGTGAAAAGAAAATTCAACTTGTAGATGGGCATAGAAGAAAAGAAAATATTCAATTTTTGATTAATAAAGATCAAAAATGTTTTGATGTTTCTACTAATAAATTTACAAGTGCTAAGGATTTATATAAAACGATACCAATGATTATTTATAGTGATCTTTCTGATTACGATGCTTTTTCTTTAGCATTTGGAGAAGAAAAAACTAAAATTAAATTTGGTGCTGAAGCAGAAATTAAATTTGTAATATTTTGTAGAAAAATGAATATACCAGAAGAAAAGATCGTCAACTGTCTTGGCAAAAGTAAAAGCTGGTATTTAAATGTTTCTAATTTCATTGAAAAACTAGAAGCGGATGATGATACATTAAGTTCTTTGATCTCAGGAGAGATTAATCAATCTGTTGCTAAGAAGCTTGCTGATATAAGCGATTTGGAAATAAGGCATCAGATTTTAAGTAAATCTAAAGATATTTCTAAATCTAAATTAAAGGAAAAAGAAGACGATATTGATAAAAGCATAATTAAATCAATGGAAAAGAAAGAAATAATTTTATCTAAAAAAGTAGAAGCAGAATTTTTTGAAAACGATGATGTGGTAGATGCTTCAAAAGAGAAAATTGAATTTTTAGAAGAAGAGATTGATAAAAAGAAGAAAAGCAAGCAAAGTTTAAATCCAAAAGTAAACTCCAAGGATTTTAATGAAGCAATTAAAGATCTTAATTTGAAAAAAGAAGAATTTATTTCTTCAGATCCATCTAAGATTGACATTAAATATCTTAGAGAAGAATGGATTAATCCTCTCAAAGATTTACAATTTAATAATGGTAGAAATGAAAGTGGCGATAAGATAATTGATAATATTTATTTTATTGATGCTTTAATTGATTTATTGGATTGTGTTTCTAATAAATCTGGAGATTTGGAAACATTTTTAATTAATTGGTCAGATAAAATCAAGTAACAAAAGTAAATAATATCATGTGGGCATTAAATCCCACATGATATTAAATATTATGATAATTAGTTTTGATTTTGATGGCACCCTTTGTTGGGTAGATAAAAACAATATTTCTATTTTTCGTAGAAATATTAATGTATTTAATCAATTGATAAAATATTTAAAAAATAAAAACGAAGTTATTATTGTTACTTTTAGAAATCATGAAAATGAAAATGAAGAACTAAAAATAGAAGCTAAGAGAGTTTTAATTTGTGATTACTTAAAAAAATATAATTTAAATATAAATAAAATTATTTTCACTAATCATAATCCTAAAAAACAATATCTATTAGATAACAATGTTGATATACATTATGATGATTGTATTGAAACTATTAATAGTTTGAAAAAAACAAAAATAAAAGGAATTTTAGTGAGGAAAAAAATTAAATGTTAATTCTTTGTCCATACTGTGGTATCTATTTAAGCAGACCTTTGAATGATGGTATATCTTATTGCAGTAACTGCAATCATACTATTCAGGTTAACAACAAGACTAAATTCATGTCTTTGTTTAAATATATAAAAAGCCTTAACACACCCGATATTGAAAAAATAAGTTTTGAAACCAGATGTGATAAAGATGAGATATTATTTGTATATGCATTTGCAATAGACAATAATTATTCCAACGAAGAATTTAATAACTTATTAAATAAATTTTTTAATTAATATTATTTAGTAATTAATTCTTCTCTTAAAATGGTGTAAGATGAATCGGCAGAAATGCCAATTTTAACTTTTCTATTTTCTATCTTAATTAAAGTTATTTTTATTTCTTGTTTATCAGGGGTGCTAATAATAATAGATTCTTCTGCTTTTCTAGATAAAACTAACATAAATAATTTCCTTTATTGTACTTGTGTTGTTTGTTTAAATTATTGTAGCTGTGTTTAATCTATGGTGCAAGTAAAAATAATACATATTTTCAAAAAATCTTTTGATATTAGTTGCTCTTTAAATCTATTTTCGTAAATTACTAATGTGTTATTTATATCATAAGAAAAATTTTTATTGGAGGCATAAAATGGATTCTATAAGCATTTCTGAATCTGACATCCAAGATGCTAAAGCATTAGTTGATTTACATGCTGTTAGATTGCAAAAGTTGCAGGAACTTTGCGAAATTGAACATGAAATCAAAGCATTGGATGTTAGTAGATCAGAATGGGTAAAGATTTGTTCGGGATCTAAAGAAAGTATTGTAAAAAAACAAAGTATTAAAAGTGATAGTAAAAGCGAAAAGCATAAACCTCTAAGCAAGATAATTATTGATATTTTAAAAGGCAATCCTGCTGGTTTATTACTTGATGATATTATCAAACTTGCAATTTCACAATCTAGTAAAGCCAGCAAGAATTTTTCTTCTACTTGTAGACAATATGTTTACAACTTAAAGAAAATTGATGTCGTTAGGCGTAATGATTCTACTTTCAAGTATAGTTTGATTGCAGGAAATGATTCCTCTATGCAAAAAGATGAATAATTTGTTATTATTCATCTGTTTTTATTTTTTTACTTTGGTTTTATAAGGAGATATCTATGTCTGAAGCTTACAACAGTACTGAAGTTGAAAAGATTTCAATTTCTGAAGGAGTTAGGATTGTATTAAGAAAGGATTTTTATCTTCCAATAGCTGAAATTACTGAAAAAGTAAAGCAGATGGTTGGAAAAGCCCCAAGCAGAGCTTTAGTTTATCAGTTAAAGAACAAACTGAAAATTGAAGCTGGTTCAAAGACTGTTAAATCAAAGACCACTAAAGTTGAATTAAAGCTTTCTAAGAAAAAAAACCTTAAGAAAGTTGTAAATCTAAATAATTCTTCTTCTTCTGAAACATTTAAATTTATTCACAGTAATAATGTTAATGCTTCTGGTATTGAATTTACTAAAGTAGCTGCAAAGCTTACTAAGATCCGTCAGTATATTGAAGAATTTGGAAGCAAAGAAGAATTAATCGGATGGGCTAATTTGATTTAATTTTAAAGTCTTTGTTTTTAAATTTTTAAACCCTGCTTTTTTAATAAAAGCAGGGTTTTTTATTTGATTTTATTATTACTATATGTTACAAGGTATAAAGTGTAAAGTATAATTGAAAAGTGTTAAATGTTGTTTTTTGAGTAATATTAATATGAAAAATAAAAAAAGTCTTAATTGTAATTTTTGTGAAAGAAATGAAACTGAAGCAGGTCCTTTAGTAGAAGGATCTCCTTCTGTTTTAAGAAATGGAAATAAATCATATATCTGTATTGATTGTGTTAAGATGTGTTATGAAATTCTTTATGATGACAAGAAGAAAAATGTAAATAATTTAAGCGATAAAAAAAATACAAAGGTTAATGTTAAAAAAGATCCATTAAATAAAAATAAACAAAAATTGTTAAACCCTAAAAATATAGTAAAATATTTAAATAAAGTTGTTGTTGGTCAAGACGAATGCAAAAAGCAGTTAGCAGTTGCTGTTTCAACTCATTACAAAAGAATATTTTGTGATTTTAATTTTGAAGAATTCAAAGAAACTAAAATTGAAAAAAGTAACATAGTTTTGATTGGGCCTACTGGAAGCGGTAAAACATTACTTGCGAAAACATTAGCAGAAATGATTGATGTTCCATTTGCAATGTCTGATGCTACTTCACTTACAGAAGCTGGCTATGTAGGCGAAGATTGCGAAAGTATAATTTCTAAATTACTTCGTAATTGTAATTACGATGTAAACAAGGCACAGCAAGGAATAGTATTCATCGATGAAATAGATAAGATATCAAAGAAAGGTTCAGGTCAGAGTATATCCAGAGATGTTAGCGGAGAGGGTGTACAGCAGAGTCTTTTGAAAATAATTGAAGGATCAAGCATTGCTGTACCGCCTCAAGGTGGCAGAAAGCATCCAGATCAAAAATTTATTCATGTTGACACTACAAACATTTTGTTTATTTGTAGCGGAGCATTTGTAGGGCTTGAAAACATAATAAGAAAAAGATGTTGTAAAACCAACATAGGATTTAATTCTATTAATAAAATTGGAGATATTATCGAGCAATATAATATTACTCAGGAAGATTTAATTCAATATGGAATGATACCTGAATTTGTAGGAAGACTTCCTGTAATATCTAAAACAAGCAACCTTACAATCGAAAACCTTAAAGAAGTATTAACATCTCCAAGAGATGCAATTGTAAAACAATATAAAAAGATTTTTAAGCTTGATAATACAGATCTTGTGTTATCAGAATGTGCAATAGACTACATTGCTGAATATACTCATGATTTTGGCACAGGGGCTAGAGGATTAAGAAGATTATTAGAAATAATTTTAAATGATTATTTGTATAATATTGATGAATATAAAAATAAAAAAATTAATATCAAAAAAATCGATATAGAGAATATATTAAATCATAAAAAAGTATTATGAATTTAATTTACATATCTAAATATGAAGAAATTGATTTTTTATCATCTTTTAAACTGGATGAAAAAAATAAATTCATCACGGTTTTTTCTAATGTAAATAAAAAAATATCAGATAATATTAATGTTGTTAAAAGAAACAATGTTAATAAGTTACCTGATGATATTTCTTGCCTTATAACTTTATTGCCTGAAATTAAAAAAGATGATTATTATTTTATTGATTTTACAAATAATCAATCGCAAGAAAACATTAAAGCTTTTGTAGATTTAAACTTAAATGATGAAGTTTTTAATAATAATTATTATTTTTTAAATCAAGATTTAAAAAATGATGTTTCGTTGTGTTTTTCTAATTATAGAGATCAAATTCTTTTTAGTACTAGAATAAACAATATTTTACCTCATGGATTTCCATTGATAATTAAAGGCGATTCGCTTATGTTTATATTAAGATTTATTAAAATATTCTTTGATATTAATATATTTAACTATAATACTGAAGGTGTATTTGCTCTTTTATTAAAGATAAAATATGGATAACTCAATAACATTAACTCTTTTTATTTTAAATTTTATTTTCAGTGTTGGATTTTTTATTTATTTTAAAAAAAATCAAGATTTTATAATCAAAGATTATTTTAATTCTCAAAAAAAAGATTCAGAAACAAATTTAGAATTATTAACAACTTTTGATTTAATAAAAGAATTAAAGAAAAGACAAAATCCTCCTGTTTTCATAGGATGGATTAACAAAGATGAGAATCATAAAATAAACTATTTTATATTTAAAAAGAACTTAGAAAAGAAAACAAGTTTAATAATATTACAAAGAATGATTGAAGATATTAAAAAATATAGTTGACATTTATAAAAATTATTATTATTATTATTTATTGTCCTTTTATTAATGGAGATAATTAATGAATATAAGTGATGTTGATTTTATTACCAGTGAAAAATTTAAATTTTGGCCTACTGAAGATTTTAAAACAAAAAACGGCATTGAATCAATATTATCTCCAATCCCAGATTATGATAAGTTTAAAAATAATAAAAAGACAACTAACGATCATTCTTCGAAAAATGTCGAACCAGAAATGAAATATTTTTACGAAGAGCCTTTGCTTGAAAGAAAACAAGAATTTCATTTGTTTAGAAAAATGAATTTCTTTAAACAAAAGTGTAGCTACTTTGCTAAAAAATATAAAACTAAAGAAAAAAATGAATTTTTACTAAAATTAAAAGAATTTTATTCTGAGTATTTATCTGTAAGAGAGCTTATTGTTAAATGTAATTTAAGACTTTCTTATCAAATGTTTAAACACAGAAAAGATTTTTATGGGCAAAATACTAATGATTTGATAAGCGATTGTTTTATAAATATATTAAAAGCTGTAGATGGATTTGATTATACAAGAGGAATTAAGTTTTCAACTTATTGCACTTGGTGCTTGTTAAATAATTCAATTAGAGATCAAACTGCAAATAAAAAATTTGAAAGCTTAGTAGCAACTAATTTGGAAAATACTACCTTTGAAAAAAACTTAGATTTGAAAGATGAGCAAATAATAAATACATTTGATAAAAATGAAAGCTTGCAACATGATTGGAGTAAAATAAAAAATGTTCTTTTGGATAAAACCAATGAAAGAGATTATTATATTTTGACTCAAATATTTGGAATAGGATGCGAGAAAAAAACATTAAAACAACTAAGTGAAGAATTATCTTTAACTAAAGAAAGAATTAGGCAGATAAAAGAAAAAACTATTGTTAGCTTAAAAAAGCTTGTAAAATCAGGATATCTAAAGCTTCAGTTTGAAAAACAATGATTTTAAAAACTTTTTAGATGGCAACATACCATCGTTTATAAATAATACAATTAATTACTTTCAAAAGTATAATTGAATTTATTTATTTTTTCTTTATACATTTTTGCTACTAAATCTTTTGTTTCATCATTATAGAATTTACTGTAGTGTATTTTTTTATTTCTACAATCTGAATGTATAGATGGAAGTTTTCCTGCATTGAATTTTATACTGCATAGATCGCAAGCTTTTTTAATATCTTCTTTTAAATTTTCAAACCTGATGTAAAAATCGCAGATAAATTCTTTTTTAATTGTATAATATTTGAATCCAATAGGAAATTCTAAATTGTCTAAGTAATATTTATATAAATATCTTACAAAGTCTTGAAAGTTATTAACTTTCTTATCTGTTTCGAATGGTAATATAGTTTTACAATACAAAGGGTTTTTGCGAAAAAAATAATAAGAAACTATTTTGTCCCAAGGATTTCTTATCGAACAAAACTTGAAATATTTATCCCAGATGGTTAGATCTATTTCGTTAGCTATTTTTTTAACTCTTGAAGCATTTACATGACCTTTAAAACTTTTTCTATCTGGTCTTGGATTTAAATCTCCAACTACGCCTTCTTTGTAATTGCCAATTATTTTTGTTCCTGTGATGTAATTAAAATCTTTTATTTTATTCTTTGGAATACAATATGGAGTAAAAAAAGCTTCAATTGAACTTGATGCTGTTTTAATGTTTTTAAAATAAATAAATTTTTTCAAATGAGATATTAACATAATTATTTTTTACATTTACAGTTTTTACATGTACAATGATCGCAACTACAATTATCACAATCTTGTTTTTCTTGGCTGCAAGAATTACATTCGCATTCACATTTTTCTTCTCTTTCTAGCTTTTCTTTTCTTTCTAGAATGTAATAAGAAAACTTCTTGAATTTATGTGTCATAATTAACCTTTTTTTTGATTTTATTAATAAAATATATATTGTTTTAGTTGCTTTTTAAAATTTTAAATATAAATTAACTGTTGTTGCTTGATTTCTATCTGTTGTTTAAAGGAATAACTATGATTGCGTTTAGAATGGTTATATTTGTTTTGTTTTTTGGTTGGTTTGTTTATAAGTCTTCTGCTGGCTGAGCTAATAACCAATGTCCCCCAAACCAGTTTGGTTTTAATGGAGGCAATAAAAATGTAAAAACAAACGACCCAAGTCGTGATTATCTTCATAATTATTTGGCAAGCCAAGGTCTTAAGCCAGCTAGCAATGGTGTTATTCGCATTAATAATTGTGACAAAACAGTTCGTTTTCAAGATAGAAATGGCAATACTACTCAAGGAAGTTTAAATTCCAAAGGTCAGTTTGTTCCTAATAACAATATTAATAACAAAAACAACAACAACAATATTAATAACAACAACAACAATATTAATAATATTAATAATGACCTATCAAACGATGAGTTACAGTTTGCTAAAATGCAATATAAAATGCTTTGTAACAGTGACATGGATGATATTGCACTTTCTTTAAAATCAATTGATTTTAAAGTATTGGCTGGAGCTTGTGTGGCTGCTGCTGAATTTAATCTTGATGTTAACGATACTCTTTTTGACTTACTTACTAATGATAAAAATATTGTTTCTCAAAGTGCTAGAAAAGCTCTTACAATTCAATCCTTTTATCTTCTTTCTAAAATAAAAAGAGTTCAAGGAAATAATAACGATTATTTCAAAGGAAAACCTACCCCTGATAATTTATTAAAATTTACTAATGGTAAAAATTTAGAGATTGGTAAGGATTATGTAGATTTCGGCCCATTGCCAAATGATGATAATATTGGAATAAATAGTTCTATAAATAGATGGCAAGCTTGGTTTAAAAGAAATGAATTAAAACTCAACAACATGATAAATGATCCATCTAAATCCTTGAAATAAATTTATTAACAAATATTAAATGTATATTAATTTCAATAAACGAAATTAATATACATTTAATTTTTAATTAAACTACCTATCTTAATATTTTTTAAAAAATATAATATTTATATTGCTCTTTTTATTTTTTCATATATTATAAAAGTATCAATTGGTGCAATGGTTGCACCATGTTTTTGTCAGGAGGATTTGTTATGAAGAATTTTGTGTTTGGTTTTGCGGTACTATCAATTTTGGCAATTGCTAACGATAGCTTTGCTGGTTGCCGTAGCTGTGGCCGTTCTGGAGTTCGTGCAAATAAAGGAAGCTGCTCTGCTCCTAAAGCTGCATCTGCTCCTGCTGTTGCTCCTAAAGCTGCATCTGCTGCTCCTGCTGCTCCTGCTGCTAAAGCTGCCTCTGTTTGTGCAAATGGTTCTTGTGGAAGTGCTAGTGGTCTTCGTGGTAAGCTTCGTCTTCGCTAAGATCTTTCCCAAGATAATCTTATAAACTTAAATCCGTCACAATATTAACTATTGTGACGGATTTGTTATTAATTATTGTTTTTAAAGAGAATAAATGTAAGCTGATAATTTTGTTATATCTTCTTCTTTACTTGTATTGTTTTTATCGTATCCTATTATTTTCATGGGAACTTTTAAAGGCCAGTTTAAATCTTTACCATAATTCTTGTAAGGTATAAATGCTGTTTCTTCATATTTTAAGTCATAATAATTAAAAGTTGTTGTCGGATTAAATTGGAAAAATCCATAAAATGAAGAAAGCGTATTCCAAACATTAATTTTAATAATCCCAGCACTTTTATCTTTTTCTGAAACTTTTACTTTTAATAAAACAGATGTCATACTGTGATTGTAAATATCGTTTTCTAAATCTGATTTTATCTTTGGCAAATTATCATATTTTAAGCAAGTTGAATATAAAAACCCTGTAAACCATTTGTAAGTGTTCGTTTTTTTATCATATGTATATAATGATTCTTTTAATTTGTAAGCATGCTTAAAAGATTTTTCATCAGCATATTTAACTGTAAATTCATTTGATTTAAATGGCATTATTTGATTTATTTTTTTCATATTTATTCTTTTCATGGATATATTAAGCCAAATTGTTGTTTGTCTTGATTTGATAATGTAAAATTAATGTCGCATTTAATTTTTTCTATAGTTGCATCTTTAACCCAGTCATAAGACATAATAGACTTAAAATCGTATTCACCGTATGTAAGTGCTGACATAGGATCTTTTTCGATATAATTAAAAACTACTTGCTTCCAATTATCTAATCCCAATTGATCCATGTTTTTTTTCATCCATGCTATGTCCCAAGTAAAAGGTCTGTCTGATCTTTGATGTTCATGAATTAGTCCAAATGCATGTCCAAATTCATGCAAAACTGAACTTTGCAAATAATATCTATTTGAATTTTCATCTTGCATTTCTTGATCTAAATTCCAAATATTTTCTGCCCATGTAGGATCAATATTCATGGAAAATTTACCCTTACTAATAGGTATTTTTGAAGTAGTTCCTAAAGCAGAGTATGTTCCAATATATGGGTTAAAGGCAATTACAATATCGCAAGCCGTATGATCTTTGCTAATTTCTAAATTTATAGATCCATGTTTTGACCATTCACTTGCTAAATTAATTATTTGTTGTGAGAATTCATCTTTTGATATTGAAGGAACACAGTAACCGCTAAAATCAAAGCCAACTTTTAATGTCGAATTAGGTAGCCAGAATAATTCTGTTACACCAGCTAAGGTTAAATCACTTCTTCTATATTTCTTAAATAAACTTTTATTGTTATTTATTTCTTTTTGAGAAATTCTTTTTAATCTACATTTCGGTAAAATATTATGTTTTGATAATTTTTTTTGTCTTTTTAATTCTAATATTTTTTCTATTTTTTTTATATTCATTTTGTTATTTTAAAAACCTTAGTTTGTATAATGTTTGATAAGTCAAGCCTACGATTTCATCTAAAATATTATGAAGATGCGTGTCTTTTTCATTAAAACTACTATGACCTATTTTGAAAACTTCTGCTGCTTCTTCTAAATAAACAATTATTTCATCTGGATTTGTATTTGGAATATCAATTTTGTAATCCACAATTAATCCATACTGCCCTTGATATGTTTCAACCAGTCTGTCGGTTAAATCAGTTATATCATCATAAAAGTGATTTAAAGCTTTGTGAGTGGCGTAAGATTTAGTTTTCAAGTGAATACTATGTGCAACTTGTCTTGATTCAAATAACTTTTCAACTAAACCTTTTATTTCTTTTGAATTTTTGTAATTTTCTAACGAAATCATTTTTTTCCTCTTGTGTTTTAAGAATGTTATATATATTATATCAAGATGTTAAGTTTTTAATAAAAAGGAGTTTTTTAATATGTTTCCACTGATTTTGTCATTTGTTTTATCACAACAATCCTATGAAAAAGAAATAAATATTCCTTTTGTTAAAAAGGAATCTATAAATAGTGCTAATAATTGTTTTAAGGGCGAATGTCTTGATTATTGGGTTAAAAATTGGAAGCCAATTCCTGTTTACTTATTAATTGGAGATAAAGAAGAAATTGTAGGTACTGCTGTTTGTGCTCATTTGCAAAATGATTGGATTATTGCAAAAATAGAATTAAAACAACCAATACCTAAATCATATGTTTGTAGACCACATAGCAAACCATTAAAAGTAGAAGTTTCAGATGGTTGTTGCTTTAATATTTACAAAGCAGAATTGGTTAGACTTTTAATTGTAAATCCATTAGTTGCTTCAAAATATTCTAATGACGATAAACCAGTTAAAATATTAATTGGAAATTAATTTTACTTCTTATAGCCCCATTCTACCTCTTAAACTTAATACAAATGTTTTGATTTTTTGTGGAACATCTGCTGTAGGTACTGGTGGCAAAGTAGCACTTGAGATGAAGTTTTTAAACCTTGCATCATTTGTAAGGTCAAGAAATGAATCTTCTAATTCATTATATTTCTTACCTTCTTTAAACGCATCTTTTATAAGGTTTCTTAGGTCAACTGAATTTTTAAATTCTGCTGCTATTTCAGGTGTAAAATCATCACTATCAGCTAATGAAGCTGCAACTCTTGCAGGATTTGGTGGTGCAGGTGTTGAAGCTGTTGGAGTATTAGTATCAGCAGGGAATCTTCCCTTTGCTAAAGCAACTAAATCACTATAACCTGATTGATGTTTTTGCTCTGCTGCTTTTATAGCTTTAGGAGTAGCAGCACTAGCTCCTGGTGCTACAGCAGCAGTAGAATTAAGTTTTTTTACAGCAATAGTAAGAGAATCTTTGAATTTTTTTATTATAGAGTTAATTTGCAGTGGATCTTTATCTTTAATAGAAGCATTAATATTAGATTTAATTTGAGGTATGAGTTTTTTTATTTCTGCGGGACTCCTAGGAAAAGCTTTATTGAAAGCTGTATCTAAAGTTCCAGGTATTGCAAGTTCAGGGAATGAGATGTCGAAGTTAATTGCTGAAGACTCATCTCCAAAATTACTTGATCCAGATATACTGCCTCCAATTTTTTCTAAACTAGTTTTAACATTTTTAACAACATCGCCATTTAAAGTAGTTTGAAACTCTGTAACTGCGTTTATTAAATCTTGTTTTTCAGCATCGCCAATGTTAATATTGTATGTTTTAAATATGTTTTTTGGATTACCAGGACTTATATTATTCATGACACCATCTACTGCTGTTATAGCAGTTTGTAATTGTTTTTGTATTAAACCAATACCATAATTATATTTCATTCCTGCTGTACCTGTTCCAAACTTTGCCATAAGATTGCCAAACATGCTATTTGGTGCTACTGGTGCTTCATTTAAAGTTCCAAATTTAATTTTAGCGGTAAGTGCATTTATTTGTTGTGCATTAATATTATTTTCAATGCAATAATTTGTAATTTTTTCAACTATCAATTTGTTTTCAAAATTTTTGAATTCCATGCTTCCTCTTCGTATATCAGTATGATATATTTATTTAGTTATTTAAATTAAATTCTAATAAGGTTTTTTTGCAATGCATGAAATTAAATATTCTTTTGGATATGACAAAGTTTGTTTAATTCCAAGAATTAAATCAAATTTAGAATCTAGAGACAATGCTGATACTAGTGTTAGTTTTGCTAACATTAAGCTTACAACTCCTTTAATTGCATCACCAATGCCAGATGTTTGCGAAAGTGACATGGCAATAGAATTATATAAACTAGGTGGATTTGGCATAATTCATCGCTTTATTAGCAAAGAAGAACAAATCAAGAGCTATAAGAAAGTTTTGAATAATGATTGTTTTGCTGCTAGTTCAATAGGAATTAATGGTGATTGGAAGGAAAGATATGAAGCATTAAGAGAAGTTGGATGTAAAGTATTTTGCATTGATGTCGCAAATGGTTTTAGTTTGAATGTTGAAAGTATAATTAATCATTTAAAAAAAGATAATGTTTATATTATTGCTGGTAATGTTGCATCTAAAGAAGGATATCAATATTTAGATGATTTAGGAGTAGATGCTATAAGGTGTGGAATTGCAGGAGGAAGTGTATGCAGTACTAAAACAGAGACTGGTGTTTTGTCTCCAATGGCATCTACTATTATTGAAATATCGGAATTTAAAAAAGAAAACAATTCAAAAGCATTAATTATTGCTGATGGAGGAATTAAACAACCATCTGATCTTTGTAAAGCCTTGGCATTAGGTGCTGATATCGTAATGGTAGGAGGAATATTAGCAGGTACTGATGAAGCACCAGGTAATGTAATTAAAGATAAAAATGGTAAAATGCATAAGCTTTTTAGAGGAGCAGCATCATTTTCAACTCAAAAATACTTAGCTGGCAAGAAACCAAATTATGTAGAAGGCATAGAAACTTTTGTTGATTATATTGGTTCTGTGAAAAATGTTATAGAAAGGTTTAACAGAGGTATAAAATCTTCAATGAGTTATTTTAATGCTTGTAATTTAAAAGAATATAAAGAAAATGTTAGTTGGACATTAAATATTTAAAATCTAAGGAATTTATAATGGATGAAGAAAGATTTAACACATATAAAGATTATGTGTGTTGGCAATATAATATTAGAGTTAATAATTTAGAAGAAGATTTATCTAATGCAAATTTAACTAATAAGGAAGTAAAGGCATTAAAGTGCGATGATTTTGTTCTTCAACAAGAAGAAAAAAAAATTGTATTTGAAGAGGTTAAAAAATTTATTGAAAGGCATGAATGGCTTGGTAAAATTTCTTTATATCCAACTCATTTTTTTACAGCTAGATATAAGGGAATTTTAGCTGGTGTTATAATTATGGATATGCCTATTGCATTTAGTAAAATGCTTGGTGAGAATACAAAGCATTTAGAGAGATTAATAAGTCGTGGTGCTTGTATTTCATGGTCACCTAAGAATCTGGCAAGTAAATTAATAGGTTTTTCTATTAAGTGGATGGTTAAAAATACAAATTACAGGCTTTTTACTAGTTACAGTGATACTGAAGCAAAAGAGCTTGGAACGATTTATCAGGCTTGTAATTTTTATTATTTAGGTCAAAAATCTGGATCATCTTATCAATTCAAAGTTGAAAGTGGAAAATGGACATCTGATAGATATTTTAGAAGTAGAAGTTGTTACAAAAGATTAGCTATTAAAAGCGGAATCAAGTGGCAGAATGAATGGCAATCAGGAGATGTTATTCATTTTGATAAAATGCCATCAAGTTGTGCTAAAAAAATAAAACAATTATCGAAAGATTATCAAAATTCTTGTGAAAAAAGGAAAATAGAACCAAAGCATAAATACGCTTATGTTTTAGGAAAGACTAAAAGTGAAAGTAAAAAATTAAGAATTTTATTTGAGACAAAAAACAAGATTTATGCTTATCCAAAGCAAAGATAAATATAATATTTAGAATTATAAAAAACATTATAAATTTTTTGGTAGGAAAACATAAATATGGTGTCTATATTAAAAAGAAGGCACATATGGAAAAATATCGAGAATACAATTTTGTTCAGGATAAAGATTTAAATATTTGTTATGGAAATGGAATGGCATATCAAGCTGATATGAATCAAAGCATTTCTTATGATAATGATTATTTTGAACATTATGTAATTTTAGAAGATTCTGAAATATCTAAAAAGATTAATTCTGCAAGAACTAATCTTACTGAAAAATATGTAAAATGTTTAATTGATATTGGCATAGGAAGTGGCGAATTCATAAAGAAATCTAAGTGTAAAACTTATGGTTATGATATTAATTTAAAAGGAATTAATTGGTTAAAAGAAAAGGGTAAATTTGTTGATATCTACAACAAAGAATTACCAGAAGATATACAAGGTTGGACATTTTGGGATTGTTTAGAGCACATACCAGAACATTCTAATATTTTTAATATATTAAAAAAAGGACAGTATTTATTTTTATCTTTGCCTTACTTTGATAATTTAGATAAAATAAGAGATAGCAAGCATTACAAGCCTAATGAGCATTATTATTATTTTACTCAAGACGGATTGATCAACTACATGAAAGATTGTGGTTTTGACTTGCTAGAATATAATTTCGATGAAACTAAATCAGGAAGAAGCAACATAATAGCATGTTGTTTTATTAAAAATGTCTAAAAAAGTATTTGTAACAGGCGGTTCGGGTTTTGTAGGCTGGAATTTAACTAACTTTTTACTAGATCAAGGTTATAAAGTTTATACTACTTATAATGGTGGTGGTAACTTGCCTGATAAAAGAGCAGAAATAATTTCTAGGAATTATTTTGGTATAAATTTAGAGAATTTAAAGTTTGATGTTGTTTTTCATACTGCTGCAAACAACGATGCTCGTTGTCAGAATGTTAAGTATCTTAATGATTTAAATGTAAAAGATACAGAATCATTGTTTAATGTTTGTTATCAGAATGGATGCAGACATTTTGTTTATTCTTCAAGCACTGCAATTTATGGCAATCAACCAGTTCCTTACATTGAAGATGAGACTATAATTGATCCTTTGAATTATTATGGCTTATCAAAAGCAAGCATGGAACATGCTGTAAATAGATTTTTACAACAAAAGAAAGATTGTGTTGCAATAGCTTTGCGTTATTGTAATGTTTATGGATTTGGTGAGTTTCATAAAAATCATCGTGCAAGTATGATTTATCAAATGATCTTTAAAAAGATATTCAACATTCAAATAAATTTATTTAATGATGGTAATCAAAAAAGAGATTGGGTTTATGTAGAAGATGTAGTTAAAGCTAATTATTTAGCTTCTAAGCATGATAAAAGCGATTATTTCAATGTTGGTTCTGGTGTATCTGTATCTTTTAATGAATTAGCAGAAATAATGGAATTAAAAGAATCAAATCTTTTGAAATATATTGATTGTCCTTTTGAAAAAGAGTATCAGAAGCATACGCTTTGTAGTTTAGAAAAAATTAATAAATGTTTAGGATATAATCCTAAACATAAAATAAAGGATAACATTATTAATTTAGAGAAAAAATTAAGAGAATATTTTAAGATGCCAAGTTACATTTTTCATTAATATATTTGCACTTAATTTTTTCTAGTGCCTTATGCAGTATTGTTCTAAGTCCAAAATTAGTATAACACTTACCATTTGTTTTTAAAATTGTTTTTTTTGCTTCATGAATCCATTTGCGATCAAGATTAAATTTTAATTGCAAAGCCAATCTTTCATTTTTGTTTAAATTTGATTCATTTATTATCTTATCTAAATCAAAAGTATCTAAATTTATTTGTGAAAAATTATCTTCACTTGTTTTAGATTCTATAAAATCAAGATTTTCATATCCAAATTTCATATTAAGCTTGTTGGTTTTATTTTCAAAAACTAGTTGAGTAATCATTTGCATAATTGATTTAAAAAGATAAGTTGTAAATTTAAATTCAGGATTTGTATAAAACCACACACATTTTTTAAATACGATATATGCTTCATTAATAAAATCACTATTAGAATAATAACTTTTGATTTTTCTAGTTATTTTATTAACACAATAAGTAATGAATTTCTTGTTCATTTCAAACATTATATTTTCAAATTTATAAACTTGCTTTATTTCTTCATAGTCTTTTTCCCAATTAGTAATTTCTTCTTTAGAAATCATATTCTTTATATTTTCTGGTTTATACCATAATAGTTCTAAGAATTTTTTTGTTTTCTTTCCAAATATTGCAATCGACCATTTAGTAGTTTTCTGGTTAATTTCTGCAAGTAATTTTAAAATTTCATTACTTGTTAGAGTTTCAAGATTCATAGCCACATCCTTTTGTTTTTTTTATTATTCATCATAGAATAGAACATGAAATTATACGAAGAGATAGACAGCGATAGTTTAAATACTCAACGATATTCAATATATCATTTAAATAGAGCAGATAATTTTCTTATAAAAAATTCAATAAAGTTCTTTTTGTTTAATACAAGTGAAAAAAACTTAGAAAATAGTTTGCAACAATATAAATTATTGAAGTCGATTGAGATTACACCGACTTTGTTTACTCCAAACATTGATTTTTTCCTTTCTAATAATATACCTCATAAAGACATTGTGGAAACCAGTGGATATAGTTTCTTGAATAACTTTAACGAGATCATAAAAAGATGCAATTCTAATTACATTTTCTTAGTTAGCTCTAATATTATATTAGATAATATTGATGAGATTGTCAACAGATTTTATTTAACATATCAGAATTTTTCTAATAAATTATCAGGATGGACTATTAATATTCATGGTGATAAAACTCCTAAAATTTGTCAAGAATATAAAATTGAAAACAACATTTATTTTCTTCCGTATTTTAGTATGGAGTTTTTTTGCTTGAGAACTGATTATTTTAGGAAGATTGGTTATTTATCTTTAATAAAAGATAATGAAAAATGTTATGGGTTAGAATACTTGATTAGTTTTTTTATAAGTCAGAACGAAGAATATTTTGTAGGAGATTTTAATTATTCTTTAAATTTAATTGATAAAAATAAAATTAAAACAAGTAATATGATAGAGAAGCAATATACATTTATTGAAACGCACAAAAATGTTTATGGTTTAAGTGAACATTTTTTTGGTTATTGGAATTCTAACTTGGTTGATCAATAGTATTGAATAATTCATATACTGATTTTAAGTAATCGTATTTGTATCGTGGATTTAAAAATATATCACCACTTAAAAATTCATTTTTTTCTTTTTGATCTTCAACAATTTTTTCAGTAGCCTTAGCAAAATCACAAGCTTCATAAGGTGAAATTCCAGAGGCATGATAGCTTCCTGTTTCTGACCATCTATAAATGTAAAAAATTTCTTTATTTTTAATTTCAACTTTTGGGTCTTTAATAACTTCAATTATTTTACTTAATAAGGAACAATCTATTGTTCCCTTATCGATGGTTAGATAACCACCAACTTTTTCCCAGTTTTCTCTTGAAATTGCAAGGTTACAATGAAAAACATTATTGCTGAAAATTAATTTTTCACAAGCTTGTTCGAAAATTCCTTGCCCTGTATGAAATAATCCATCATGCATATATCTTAAAGTTGTTGTCATTCTCCAAGGAAGATAAATATCATCATCTTCCCAAGGCATAAAAATATCACCAGTACAAAGAGAAACAGAATGATTGAATTTCTTTCCAAGTGGTTTAATTCGTTCTTTGAAATTATAAATTTTTACTTGAGGATGATCATAAATTAAATTTTGATCAGAACAATCATTTAAAATTACTAATTCTTTTTCCCCTTCATAATCTTGTTGTAGAAAACTATAAATTGCTTCTTCTAAGACTTTTGGTCTTGCATAAGTACAGCAATAACAACTAATTTTTGGTAATGATTTATTCATGTACTATTATATTAAAGATTTACAAAAATATTATTTTTTCTTCTCTTATTTTCTCAAGTATAATTTTAAATGATTCAGAATAAGGGTAATAGTTTTCTTCTAAGCTATATTTATCAAAATTATTTTTTTTGATAGAACTATAAACTTCTTGATTTGATTTAGTTAAATTATTTATTGTCATAAATTCATCATATTCTTGATTTAAATTTTTATTATTAGTGTAAATTTTGCTACTTCCTACTTTTCTTGGATGTATTCCAAAAACTTCATCTATTATTGCAATTTTATTTGTTGGATATCCTAATATTTTTGGCCATAAATAATCTAATCCCCAGCCAGAAGTAGTTTTATCGAAAAACTTTACACAACTTTTAAATGCAATGTTTGAAAAGCAAGGCATCATTATTTCAACAAAATTTGTATATCTTAATATAAACTCAAATCTGTGTAGTGTAATGGTATGAGAAAAATAACCAATTAAAGATGGCTGTGCCAACAAAAGATTGTTTTGATTAAAAATATCAAAAAATAAGTTAATATCTTTTTCTTTAAAAATTAAATCATCATCTGGGATAAAAATATTTTTGTACTTATTAAAAATTTTTTCATTTTCATAATAATAATCTTTGATAAGATTAAACTTATAACCTTTTTTGTTGTAAAAATAATCAATATTATTGTATTTTTTTTTAAAGTAACTGACATTATTGCCGTAATAAATAACTAAGATATCGTAGTTTTTTTTTAAATCACTACATCCAAAAACATGTGCTGGATTATCTCCTGTACATAATATAATTAAATTTTTATTACCGCTATTAAAAATCATTATTTTTAAAACCCGCCAAAATACATTATTTCTCCAGTTTTATCAAATCCTGTACCATTTAATAAGTGTTTTACTTTTGTTTTTTCTAAATCTGCCTCATACTTAATACTTTCAATGAATTCTTCATATGCTTTAAGCTCTAAAAAATTTATTTTTTTTGTTTTTAAAGCATCAACGCTTTTTTTTAATGAATTATTTTCATTTATTAACGAAGAAGAAGCCCATTTTTTCATAATGCTTGGTAGATTAATTGATGCTTTGACCATTTTTTTCTCCTTTTAAATTATTATATTTTATTATAGTTTTTAATAAAAATTATTAAAGTAGTTTATAGTAATTTCTAGTGAAATATTTAAAATTAATATCACTTCTAATAATATTAATATTTTCTTGACAGGGATAATAAAATTTAAAGTTTTCTATACAATTTTTAATTTTACTTTTTATTTGAATTTTATGACTTGGTAAGTGCGAAGATGCAATTATAGATAGGAAACTATCAATTCCAAGATAATAAGAGCAATTCTTAATGATTTCAATTGCTTCATAGATAGATGTCGATTGATTTAAATTAATAATATTATTGTTTCTAAAATTAACTTTATTTAACTGTCCTAAAACAACTCCTTTTAATTTTAAAAAATTTAATATTTTAAAAACTTGATTCCAATCTTTTTTATCAAATTGTCTTTCTTTATTAGTAAAAGGAATAATTCCACAATATTTTTCTGGTAAATTAAATTTTTTACAATTTGCGATAGGAGATTTGAAAAAATAATTTTTTAAGTTTTTAATTTTTTTATATTGAGCGTAACCCCATATAAATTCAAAATCAATTAATGAATTGTTTAAATTTATTTTATTTTGATGGAGTATTTTTCTTCTTGTATCCCATTCATCAATATAATGATTGTGAAGTTCAATAAATTTAATTTTATGATTGTATTTTTTACTTCTTTCTATTATGTTTTTTATGTTATGTTGTTTGTAAATTTCATTTATAAAATAAACTTTTTCTAGTTTTATTTTTTCAGCATCTGTAAGATATGCATCTATTGCTATAAAATCTCCAATTCCAGTTGTATGTACGATATTTTTACAGTTCATTATTTTTATATTTCATTAATGAAGTTTTAAATTCTTCTTCATATTATCTATAAATCTATCAGCATTAACATGAGGGTATATTATTTTTTTAACACATTTAATTTTATTGTAAAAATATGGATGATTAATTCCAAATTTTTCTACTTTAATTATTATATTGTTTTCTGACAAACATTCTGCTGCTATAATGCTTAAGAAACTATCAATTCCAATGTAAAAAGATGCTTTTTTTGTTATTTCTATACTTTCGCATATAGTTGTTTTTTGTGACAAGTCAATTATATTTTCATGTCTAATCTTAATTTTATGTCCTGTCAAAACAACCCCAGGCATTTTTAATGTTTCGGTTAATATTTTTATTGTCTGGCTTATATCCCAAGGCTTAAATGTTCTTTCTACTGATGTATACGGTACTATTACACAATATTTTTCTTTTATGAAATCATATTTAGAAAATGTAGTAGCAACAGTTTTTTCTATATAACTTGATCTATTTTTTGAATTATTAACAATCTTTTTAAATTCATTTAAACTTGCATAGTTTTTAGTAGATTCTTGATACATTCTGTGTTGAATAAATGTTTTATCAAGATTTATTTTTTCATGGTCAACAATTGATTTAATTGTTGAATTTATCCAAACATGATCTTGGGAAAAATTTATATTTGTTTCTGGATTTACGCCACAATTAAGTTTTTGATAGCTAATAATTTTAATTTCAGTTTTTGAATTGTAATCAATGTTATTCCTAATCATTTTTTCAATTAACTTACCTTTTGGATTAAGTGGATGAAAAGGATTCCAGATAACAATTTTCTTAATTCTTTTTCTTATTTTATTATTTAATAATGAATCGAATAATAAAAAATCTCCAATTGCACCATTGATTAAAAAAGTGTCAATGTCTTCTTGATTTTGTAGTCTTTCTATTTGTAGCATTATAAATTCTTTTAATTATTTAATCTTGTTACTTTAATAAAGTAAAGTAGTTATAAATGCAAAAAGAAAAATTATCATTAATTATTCCATATAGAAAAAGAATTGATCATTTGCTTCAATTTTTATATTGTTTTGAAAAGCACATGAAGAAGTATTATTCTCATGTTCCTTTTGAATTTTATATTATAGAACAATTTGGTGATTTTAAATTTAACAGGGGAAAACTTTTAAATGTAGGATTTGATATAAGCAAAGAAAGCTGTGATTATTTTTGTTTTCACGATGTTGATATGTTGCCAATTACAGAAAGTTCTGATTATTCAGTTGTTAAATGTCCTACTCATATGGCAAAACATTGTACTCAATTTTCTTACAAGCATCCTTATTGGTCATATTTTGGTGGAGTTACATTTTTCGATAAAGAAAGTTATATAAAATGTCAGGGCTTTTCTAATACTATGTGGGGATGGGGATATGAAGATGATGATTTATTTTCTAGAGTTCAAAAATTTGAAATCCCAATAGAAAACAGAGATGGTTATTTTTACACTTTTGATCATGATAGAGATCAATCTGATCATATGAATAATTATAATAAATCGCTCAGTTGCAAAAAAGAAGATTATTTTAAAGATGGTTTATTAACACTAGAATATAAAATCATTAACAAGAAAAGTATAAAATTTCCAACATCTGATATATTGACTAAACATTATTTGGTAGAAATCTAAATTAAATTTCTTATTCGTTTGTCTCTTATTTTAATCTTATTGTTTATGAAATCAATGGTTTTTTTAAAAGGACAAAAGAATTTCAAGTTATCATAAAGATGATTTTCAGTACTTTTTATATAAATTTTATCATTTTCAAATACTTGCATGGCAAAGGTACTTAAGAAGCTATCTATGCCAATATACATTTTTGCATTTTTAGTAATTTCAATAGATTCAAGTATAGATGTTTTATTGTTTAAATTTATTAGTTCATTTAATTTTGGTATTTTAAAACTCTCATTTCCTAAGATTACACCTTTAAATTTATAAAACTTTAATATTTTTGTAGTTTCAATCCAGTCAATGCTTGTAAAAAATCTTCTGTCTCTAGTATTTTTTGTATTTGGAAAAATTACACAATAATTATCATTTAAAAAATCAAATTTAATATCACAAAGTTTTTGAGTAAAAAAAGAAGAAATTTTTGGTTCGTTATTTTTTTCAGGCAGATTCCAAATTGATAAATTATCATGAAAACAAGATGCTTTATTTAATTTATATTTTTTAAAAAAACTGTCTAGGTAATCTTCTTTTTCGTAAATTTCTCCTTTGTCAAATTTATTATCAGCAAAAATTATTTTTACAGAATCATAATTCTTGTTAGCCCTTATAAGTTGTTCAAAGCTATTATTCCTGCTAGTGAAAAGAAATATATTCTTGAGTTTTTTATAAAAAAAATCTGGTATGTAACTGTCTAAACTTAAAAAGTCTCCGATTCCTAAAGACCACATTATAGTATCAAATTTCGAAAAATATTTTTTCGTATTATCGTTTTGATTTATTGAATCTTCTTTGTTGAATTTAATCATTTATATACAGTTTAAAACATAATTAATAATATTTTCTGTCGTTAACTTATTTACTAAATTATCCATTATTTCTTCCATACATTCATCATAATAATCAAATTTATTTTTTTCTATATCTTTCATTGCTTTTATTATTATTTTCTTGGGAAATTTAACCATAGTCATTTTTGGACAATTTTCAAGATCTTTGAAAAAAGGAAAACAATAATTCATCATTATTTCGTAATGCCTTAAACAATCCCACCCAGCTTTCTTACAAGTTATTCCAAAATAAGATTTAGCATAATCTTTATAGTAACTTTTTTCTTCATTAAATATATAAGTGTTGCTTTTGTAAGGCACTACAGTACCAAAGTTTTTTGTTTTTTTTGGTCTGTGATTTATTATGCTTTCTTTTGGTATAGCAAATTGAATTGGATAAATATTTTTAGGATTATATGACAATTCTCTTTTGAAATAATTTCCATATTTGGCTAATTCAAAATTAATTCCAACATGATCTTCTCCATCTATAAATATAATTTCATTTTTATTGTAATTTTTTTTAACTAATTCTAGATAATCAAGTTTTCTCCAGCAAGAACCATAAATTATTATTTTGAAATATTTGTTTTCTATTTTTTCTTTTATATCATTACGATCAATTTTTATTTGATTGTCTAATTTTCCATATAAAGTAAATCCTTTTCCGTAAATATGCTCGAAACCAACATAATCATCATACATAAAATTGATTTTTTTTGCATCGATGAAATTTTCTCCCAATAAGCTTCTCCCGCCATGAAATATGGTATCACTCATATAATCAGGCCAGCCAACATCGCTTATGAAAAGTATTTTATCTTGCATTTTTTGTTACCTATATATAATAATAACAATAACAATAATATTGGATATTTAAGTGAATAATCAAAAATGGTTTGAAAGATTCGTTGAACTTGCAAGACATATTTCTAGCTGGAGTAAAGATCCAAGCACTAAAGTTGGTGCAGTTATTTTTGATGATGATAAAAGAATAATTTCAGTTGGATACAATGGTTTTCCTAAAAATGTTTATGATGACCCAGAAAAATATGCTGATAGAGATAAAAAATACAAAATGGTTATTCATGCCGAAATTAACAGCATCATTTTTGCTCAAAAGAATATAATTGGTTGTTCAATTGCAACATGGCCATTTATGAGTTGTGCTAATTGTACAAGTGTAATTATTCAAAGTGGCATAAAAAGAATTGTTTCTCCAAAATTACCATTAGAATTAATTGAAAGATGGGGTGATTCTTGTGAAATTTCAATGAAAATGTATCAAGAATCAGGAGTTGAAGTAATATTATTAGATTGCTAGTATAGGTAAAATAAATAAAACTTTACATCATTCGAAAAATTTTAGTGATTTTTTTTACTTTATTACCATTCCAATATTTTTCATTTTCTGCATAATTTTTATTTTCAAACTTAAAATTAAATGCTTCTATGTCTTTTTTGTAAAATTTTTCTACAATTTCTATACTTTCATCATCATAATATTCACGATAATCTTTATGTTCGCTTTTATTAGTATGAGGATATTCTACCTTTTTCATGGCAAATTCTTTTATAGGTAATATTTCATTTGAAATATTATGTAAATTTATTATGTAATCAACTGCAATCTTACCGTCAATTCCAATATAATCTATATAATTCTTTTTTATTATTTCATCATAAATACTTACCGATTCTAAATTTTTACTCTCATCAAAATACTTTAGCCAATCTTTAAAACTAACACTTTTCCAAAAATAATTTTCTTTTTTGTGATCTGTTATCCATTTGCTAAGCTCAGATTCTTTAATTTTTTTGTGCAACCTAACATCATTGTGTTCTCTGTTTCTGTGAAAGAAATAATTTGAAACCATTCTATCCCAAGGATTTCTTATGATAGAAAATGAAAAAATATCAGATATATTTTTACCTTCTTTTTTTAAAACTTCTGAATCTTCTTTTATAGTTGAATGCGTTATTAATTTATAATAAGAAAAAAAATGAAGGCAAGACATGCCTCCTGTTTTAGGTATGTGTATGAAAGCCAATTGTTTTTTAGTGTTACCAAGTGAATTAATAATCATGATGTTATTATTAAAGAATACATTGTTTATTTTTTTAAAAATTTATTAGTTAAATTTTTAGTATTTAAACTTTTAAGGTCTGTAGGCTTGCCAAATTTAAAATTGAAAAAATCAATTTCATCTTTAAATAAACTTGAAATTATATGTTTGTTATTTTCATTTCTATAATATTTTTTATATTCTTCATGCTTGCTTTTGTTAACATGTGTTAAATTCCTTTTAATATTAGTTATTAATTTTATTAATTCAAAATCTTTTTTTAAATTGTTAAAATCTATGTAATAATCAATGCGTGATATGTCGTTGTGCTTGATGTAATTAGTTATATTATTTTTTTTTGCCCAAAATTCAAAATGCTTTGATTTTATAAATTGAGTGAAGTTTAAATCCTTAATATACTTCCATGCTTGTATTTTTAATCTTTGTTTATGGTAATGAAAAAAAGATACCATCCTGTCCCAAGGATTTCTTATTACTGTAAATTTAAAAACACTATTTAACTTTATTTTTTTTTCATTTAAAATTAATATATCTTTTTCAATTTTATTATGACTTTTTTTTACATTGAAAAAATCAATAATTGAACTGCCACCGCTTTTTTGTATATGAGTAAATATTATTTTTAGCTTATTGTTTTTTAAATTTATTATCATTTTATTAATTAAGCCTTTTTATATTATATTAACTAGTTAAAATAATATATATCTTATTGGAACATTAATTATGGAATATTTAGAAAGTTTGTTTGTAAATTTAAAAAAAGAAAATGGAGATATTAATGAACATCTTGAAACTTTGAAAAATATAGCTTCTGAATGCAATACTGTTATTGAATTTGGCGTTAGATGGATGGTATCTATATTTTCTTTTGCAACTTCTGGATGTAAAAATCTATTGGCATATGATATAAATCATCCAGCAGGATTTGATAAATACAAATTTGATCAATTAGAAATGTATTGTAAAAAATATCGTATTAATTTTCAATTTTTTCAAAAAGATGTGCTTTTGTTAGAAACAATACCAGAATGCGATTTGTTATTTCTTGATACTATTGCAACTTATTTTCAATGCAAATGCGAATTAACTCTTTTTTCAAATAAAGTAAAGAAATATATTGTAATCCATGATACTGATTTATATGCAGAACAAGACGAAATGTCTGTTACTAAAGAACAATGGATTAATAAATATAATTCTAACGAAATAATTAAATCAATTATTAAATTTGAAAATAATTCATCTGGATTAAACAAAGCAATAGATGAATTTTTGCAATCTAATAAAAATTGGAAACTTTACAGAAGGTATAAAAATAACAACGGATTAACCATTCTTAAAAAAAATTAATCAATTTCTTCATATTCATCTTCATCCTTGAAAAGATCACAAATGGTAATTATTTGTGATATTTTAGAAGAAATATCTTTATTTTTTTCTTTTAACTTCTCATTATTAATTTGATATTTAATTAATGTATCTCTGTACTCAAGATCGTTTTCACTTAATTGAAATCTTAAACTTTGCACTTCCTTTTCAAGGCTTTTTAATTGTAATTCTAATTTTTCGATGTAATTATCATCATTGTTTTTTTTACCAAAAAATATTTCTATAATATTCATTGTTATCTCCTTGATTTAAAATTCATAATCTATTAAACAAAATATTTGATTCTTTGTCAATATTATAATTAAATAAAATTATTTAAGCATAAATAATTTATAAATCATTACAGGAGGTGTATTATGGCTAAAGGTATTGAAGGTAGTAAAATTAAGGCTAAAAGAATTGCAGATGTTCAAACTGTTTTGAATACTTGCAAAAGGCCAGCTGCTGCTGCTAAATACAACCACTTCAGGATTCAACTTGAAGATGGAGCAGAATATCATGTTATGTTAACTGATAATGAGCTTATCAAGGGATTAGAAAGAGCAAAGAAAAATCCTGAAGATTGTCCAGATGTTTCTTTGATTAGAGATATTTTGGATTAATTTTTCATCTATTATTTTATATGCAACCACTATTATAAATATTAATAGCTCACTTTGGAGTGAGCTATTAATATTTTAAGTATAAATAAAAAGTATGCCATTTAATAACATTGTACAAAATTCTGGTCTGTCTCTAGGTAAAGCAAATAATTACTTTGTAAAAACTGCTGGTGGATCAATTATTACATGCTCAACTTCAATTACAATTGGAGTTGTAATTAAAGCTGATGCCTCTCAGTCAGTTAATCTTTTGGAAATAAAAGATGGATCTAATAATTTATTGTCTTATATTGATAAAAATGGAAATTTTACTCTTAATTCTCAAAATAGCTTAAGATTCGCAGATTTAGATTCTTCAAATTATGTTGCTTTTAAAGCACCAACAACTATTGCATCTAATGTTACTTATACTCTTCCACCTTCAGATGGTGGAACAGGACAGGTTTTATCAACAGATGGATCTGGAAATTTAAATTGGATTTCTTCAGGATCTGGACCTGCTGGTGCAACTGGTGCAACAGGAAATGCAGGTCAAACTGGTGCAACTGGTGCAACTGGTTTCACAGGTCAAACTGGTGCTACTGGCGTTGGGTTCTTATATTCAGATTTATTCGAAAATAAAGATGCAACATTTGATGTTTTATCTTTCCCAGATACACTTGGAGTTTCTTTATTTTGCGATTATTATGTTATAAATACTACACACGATTATTATCGTGCTGGAACTATAGTTGCAGTTTGGAATAAAAATACAAACACTGTAACGCTCACAGACAATTCAACAAACGACTTAGATGGCTCTACTTCTGATCTTTATTTTTCAATGTCGATTGTATCCGAAAATGTAATTCTTACTTCCAATATAGACAATGATATTTGGTCTTTAAAAATATCATACAAAATACTATAATATTAATAATTTTTTTATGTATACTAATAAATAATATTAGGTATAAAATTTAAAATTATAAAAAGGAGTTGACATGGCAAATGAATTTGTGATCAGAGATGGCTTTATTAGCCTTGGTGGAGTCACATTACCGTATGTTGCAAAAACAGCTACTTACACAATAGCACAAAAAGATTATTTCATAGATTGTGATGGAACTTTTACTGTTACTTTGCCTACCGCTGTCGGTTTCAAAGGCAAGATATTCATCGTGAAGAACAGTGGTGCTGGATCAATCACCCTTGCAACGACAAGCTCGCAGACGATTGATGGTGTTTCCACAAAATCTATTACACAATATAAAAGTTTCCAAGTTCAGAGTAATGGAACTAATTGGGTTATAGGTGGAGTTGATGGTGCAACAGGTGAAACTGGTGCAACTGGCGAAACAGGAACTACAGGACAGACGGGAACCACTGGTCAAACAGGAACTACTGGTCAAACTGGAACCACAGGTGAAACAGGTACGACTGGTCAAACAGGAACTACTGGCGAAACAGGAACTACAGGACAAACTGGTGCAACTGGCGAAACTGGAACTACAGGTCAAACTGGTGCTACAGGACAAACTGGTACTACAGGACAAACTGGTACTACAGGACAAACTGGTACTACTGGCGAAACAGGAACTACTGGTGAAACTGGAACTACTGGTGAAACTGGAACTACTGGTGAAACTGGAACTACTGGTGAAACTGGTGCAACTGGCGAAACAGGTACTACAGGTCAAACAGGAACTACTGGTGAAACTGGAACTACTGGTGAAACTGGAACTACTGGTGAAACTGGAACTACTGGTGAAACTGGAACTACTGGTGAAACAGGTACTACAGGTCAAACAGGAACTACTGGTGAAACTGGAACTACTGGTGAAACTGGAACTACTGGTGAAACTGGTGCAACTGGCGAAACAGGAACTACTGGTGAAACAGGAACTACTGGTGAAACAGGAACTACTGGTGAAACTGGAACTACTGGTGAAACTGGAACTACTGGTGAAACTGGTGCAACTGGCGAAACAGGTACTACAGGTCAAACAGGAACCACAGGTGAAACTGGTACGACTGGTCAGACAGGAACTACTGGACAGACTGGTGCTACTGGACAGACTGGTGCAACTGGCGAAACAGGTACGACTGGTGAGACTGGAACTACAGGACAAACTGGAACCACAGGACAAACTGGAACCACAGGTGAAACTGGTACGACTGGTCAGACAGGAACTACTGGACAGACTGGTGCTACTGGACAGACTGGTGCAACTGGCGAAACAGGTACGACTGGTGAGACTGGAACTACAGGACAAACTGGAACCACAGGACAAACTGGAACTACAGGACAAACTGGTGCAACTGGCGAGACTGGCACAACTGGTCAGACAGGAACGACAGGTCAAACTGGTGCTACTGGTGCAGGATTCAACACCATTGCAAGCTATGCCGACAACAGAATATTGACATCAGACGGAACATCTAATTCGGCTGTTGCAGAAGCAAATTTAACATTTGATGGATCTTCATTTGTCATATATAACAGTAGTGTTAATCCCGATACAGCACTCATATCTGTAAAAGATGCTTCAAACAATGCGTTGTTCGTTGTGAATTCTGATGGTTGGATGAAAGTAGTTTCTAAGAGTTCTACTGGACAAATAGAGACTTTCAATGCGTTTTCTGTTGGTGATGTGAAGGGTAACGCCATATTCTTCGATTACATGATAAAAGAAGAAACTTCTTCTTATTATCGTGCTGGAACTATCATGAGTGTGTGGAACGAATCTGCTAATACAGTAGAATACACCGAGACATCAACGAATGATCTTGGCGGAGCTACTGATGGATTAGATTTCACTGTCAAGATTGTTGCTAACAACCTTGTTCTAGAAGCAGCTATAGCAACTGGAACTTGGACAGTAAAAGTTTCAGTCAGAATAATGTAATTTCGATTTGCTCTTATCAAAGCAACAAAAAAATCTTTTGCTGTAAAATGCAAAAGATTTTTTTTTGAAACAAGCCTATATATTTATATTGGTTTTTTAAGAGAAAATTAAAAATGACAAAAGACTTTGTGGCAAGAGATGGAATAGAATCTTTAGGTAGTATTTTATTTCCATATTTGGCAAAAACAACAACATACACCATAGGAGATGAAGATTACTTCATTGATTGTACATCTGGTACATTTACTACTACTTTGCCTACTGCTGTTGGAGTTTCTGGAAAGATATACATTGTAAAGAACAGCGGATCAGGAATAATCACAGTTGCCACCACTTCATCTCAAACAATTGATGGATCTTCTACAAAAACACTTTCACAGTATCAAAGTATTCAAGTTCAAAGCAATGGATCTAATTGGTTAATCGCTGGAGCTTCTGGAGCTACAGGTGCGACAGGTGAAACTGGAACCACAGGTGAAACTGGAACCACTGGCGAAACTGGAACCACAGGTGAAACTGGAACCACAGGCGAAACTGGAACTACAGGTCATACTGGTACAACTGGTGAGACTGGTACAACAGGACAAACTGGTGCTACTGGTGAAACTGGAACTACAGGTCATACTGGTACAACTGGTGAGACTGGTACAACAGGACAAACTGGTACAACAGGACAAACTGGTATAACAGGACAAACTGGTACAACAGGACAAACTGGTGCAACTGGTGCAACTGGTGCAACTGGTGCAACTGGTGCAACTGGTGCAACTGGTGTTTTTGATGTTAATACACCTTTGTACTTGCCAATGAACATTCGCAATCCAGATACAGAATATGTCGAATTTCAAGTTAACACAAGCGGTAATGTAACTATTGGTGGATGGCTTGGAGAAAATATACCAGTTCAAAAAGGTGGAACAAATTTATCAATCTATTCTACTGGAGATTTAATTTACGCAGATGGAGCAACAAGCTTAACTACACTTTCTCTTAGTATTCCTAATCTATATGACGAACCTTATGTATTAGGCAATTATAGTAGTGTATATAAAAATCAACCGATTTGGATTAATCCAAGAGATATAACTGTTAAAACTGCGTTAAATGCAGAAAAAATTAATATTGCTATAGATCCAACTCCAAATGATCCTGAAATTAATCCAACTGGATATTTAACTTACACTCATAATTTAAAAGCTCAAAATGAACAAGTTTATATTGCAAATACTTTAAGAGTAGACAAAGGAACTATTTTTGCTGCTGGGTTAGATGTTACAGGTGAAATATTTGCACTAGAAACTATTACAGGAATGGAAAGTCTTGATATTAATAAAAATATTACTCTTGGTGCAGACTTATATGCAAAAGGAGATTGTTATATAGGAGATATAAAAAATAATACTCTTGTTGTAGAAATAGATACCGTTATTCTTAGTATTAGTTGCGAAGAGTATGCTGCAATTATTGCACCAGCTGTTAGCATTGGGAGCAAGAATAAACAAGCAGAATTTACTCTTAACGATATGGTTTTCCCTATTGAAGACGGAGAAGAAGATCAAATATTAACAACAGATGGCAGCGGAAATCTTAGTTGGCAGGATTGCTGTGCAGGTCCTACTGGTGCAACTGGTGCAACTGGTGCAACTGGTGCTACTGGTAAAACTGGTGTGACTGGACCTACTGGTGCTACTGTTGGTTCTACTGGTGCTACTGGTGCTACTGGTGCTACTGGTGCTACTGTTGGTTCTACTGGTGCTACTGGTGCTACTGGTGTGACTGGGCCTACTGGTGCTACTGTTGGTTCTACTGGTTCTACTGGTGCTACTGGTGCTACTGGTGCTACTGGTGTGACTGGGCCTACTGGTGCTACTGTTGGTTCTACTGGTTCTACTGGTGCTACTGGTGCTACTGGTGCTACTGTTGGTGCTACTGGTGCTACTGGTGCTACTGGCGAAACTGGTACGACTGGTGAGACTGGAACCACAGGCGAAACTGGTGCTACAGGTGAAACTGGAACTACAGGTGAAACTGGAACTACAGGTGAAACTGGAACTACAGGTGAAACTGGAACTACTGGTGAAACAGGAACTACTGGTGAAACTGGAACTACTGGTGAAACAGGTACTACAGGTCAAACAGGTACTACAGGTCAAACAGGAACTACTGGTGAAACTGGAACTACTGGTGAAACTGGAACTACTGGTGAAACTGGTGCAACTGGTGAAACAGGAACTACTGGTGAAACAGGAACTACTGGTGAAACAGGAACTACTGGTGAAACAGGAACTACTGGTGAAACAGGAACTACTGGTGAAACTGGAACTACTGGTGAAACTGGTGCAACTGGCGAAACAGGTACTACAGGTCAAACAGGAACCACAGGTGAAACTGGTACGACTGGTCAGACAGGAACTACTGGACAGACTGGTGCTACTGGACAGACTGGTGCAACTGGTGCTACTGGATTTACTGGAGAAACTGGTGCTACTGGATTTACTGGAGAAACTGGTGCGACTGGTGCTCAAGGTGATGCTGGCCCACAAGGGCCACAAGGGCCACAAGGGCCACAAGGGCCACAAGGTGCTGGTGGTAGTGCTGGTACACAAGGTAATGCTGGTGCGACTGGTGCTCAAGGTGATGCTGGCCCACAAGGGCCACAAGGGCCACAAGGGCCACAAGGTGCTGGTGGTAGTGCTGGTACACAAGGTAATGCTGGTGCGACTGGTGCTCAAGGTGATGCTGGTGCAACAGGAACAACAGGCAACACAGGCAACACAGGCAACACAGGTAACACAGGTGCAACAGGTGCTGGTGCAACAGGTGCAACAGGTGCAACAGGACAAACTGGAAGTACAGGACAAACTGGAACTACTGGTGAAACAGGAACTACTGGTGAAACTGGAACTACTGGTGAAACTGGTGCAACTGGCGAAACAGGTACTACAGGTCAAACAGGAACTACAGGTGCAACTGGTGCAGGTTTTACAGGTGAAACAGGTACTACTGGCGAAACAGGTGCAACTGGCGAAACAGGTGCAACTGGCGAAACAGGTGCGACTGGTGCAGGTTTTACAGGTGCAACTGGTGCTACTGGCGAAACAGGTGCAACTGGCGAAACAGGTGCAACTGGCGAAACAGGTGCGACTGGTGCAGGTTTTACAGGTGAAACTGGTGCAACTGGTGAAACAGGAACTACTGGTGAAACAGGAACTACTGGTGAAACAGGAACTACTGGTGAAACAGGAACTACTGGTGAAACAGGAACTACTGGTGAAACTGGTGCAACTGGCGAAACAGGTACTACAGGTCAAACAGGAACCACAGGTGAAACTGGTACGACTGGTCAGACAGGAACTACTGGAGAAACTGGTGCTACTGGATTTACTGGACAGACAGGAACTACTGGAAGAACTGGAACTACAGGTCAAACTGGTGCAACAGGTCAGACTGGCACAAATGGTTTTACTGGACAGACAGGAACTACTGGAATAACTGGAACTACAGGTCAAACTGGTGCAACAGGTCAGACTGGCACAAATGGTTTTACTGGACAGACAGGAACTACAGGTCAAACTGGTGCAACAGGTCAGACAGGTGCAACTGGACAAACTGGTGCAACAGGTCAGACAGGTGCAACAGGACAGACTGGTACAAGTTCTACAGGTGCAACTGGACAAACTGGTGCAACAGGACAGACTGGTACAAGTTCTACAGGTGCAACTGGACAAACAGGTGCAACAGGACAGACTGGACAAACAGGTGCAACAGGACAGACTGGTACAAGTTCTACAGGTGCAACTGGACAAACTGGTGCAACAGGACAGACTGGACAAACAGGTGCAACAGGACAGACTGGTACAAGTTCTACAGGTGCAACTGGACAAACTGGTGCAACAGGACAGACTGGTACAAGTTCTACAGGTGCAACTGGACAAAC
>Ga0209596_1000098_pt1 | contig 76599 bp, 81 predicted proteins | sample M_130807_MF_Meta_FD_187314 | JGI IMG/M metagenome (GOLD analysis project Ga0209596, IMG submission 187314) | Freshwater microbial communities from Lake Montjoie, Canada to study carbon cycling - M_130807_MF_MetaG (SPAdes) (version 2) | ecosystem: Environmental > Aquatic > Freshwater > Lake...
TTTAATATCTGGCATACGCGGGCCAAGTGTCATAACGCCAAAACCAAATAAACCAAACATTGCTGCTAAGGCTTGCTTTTCGGCACGGCCCATTTCTTTACTATGTTTTATCAAAATAACGCACTTGCTAGCGCACTACGCGCTTTAATTAAAATAGGATTCATTGGGTCAACGAGTGAAAACAATGCAAGTAAATGTTCTTTAGCGCGTTTCTTATCCTCACTATCTAAAATTTTAATTGCATTGATTAAACGATTAAAGCCACTTTCATAATTTCCGCCGGCAACTTCAACATCGGCAGCCTGAATTTGTACTTCTAGATTGGTTGGATCTGCAGCAGCACTTGCCAGAATGGTTGCGCTATCCAAATTAGAAATTCGAATCATCAATTCGCATTGAGCTAGTCCAATTTGAGCTAACTTCTCAACCGGTTTCCGAGAAAGCCATTTCTTGTAAGAAAGCGCAGCTAGCGCGTAATCGCCTTTTTCTAGAGCCGCCATTGCTTCTAGCTCTTCTGGCTCCATCACTGGTTCCGCTGATTCATTAGGTGCCGAAGCGCCGTTAATTTTTAAACCTTTTTGAGCAGCTAGCTCCAATAATTTGTTAATCACAGCGCGAATTTGTGGTTCTGGGTGCGGCGCATCAAATAGCGGGACGCCTTGCTCTTGAATCAGCGCAATTCCAAAAGGCAACGCCTGAACTTGAAGCGCGTTGGCCATTTCCGGATATTTATCAAGATTTACACTGCCCAATCGCCAAGTTCCGCCATCATCGGTAGCCAATTTATTAAGTATTTCTAAAACTTGAACTGACTCCGGCATCCGCGCTGACCAGGCTAAAAGAACTACTGGGGTTGAGTTTGAAACGCTTACAAAATCTCTTACTAAATTTTCTGGGGTGGCTTCAATCGCTACACCTGGTTGAGTTGGAGTTGAATTTGCCGCTGGTTTTTTGAGCGAACTTAGATCGAAAGCTCTACCAAAATTTTGTGGCAAATTAGGGGTACTCACCCGCTAATCCTATTTCAATTTTTTGAGCGACGATAATTTAAATGGCTCTGAATTGCATCTAAAACAGCACTTGCGCCCGATTCATTCTCCATGGAGCCAATTAATACTGGTGGTTTCCAATTAGGGTCCTTTGCTGACAACGCGAGTGAACGTTCTACTTCACGAGCAACCTCTTCGGCCCCGCCACGATCTTCTTTATTGATTAAGTAAAGATCACCTATCTCCATAACACCTGCTTTTGCAGCTTGGATGCCATCGCCCATTCCGGGGGCTAAAACCACCATCACAGTATCGGCATGACGCATCACTTCAATTTCGCTCTGCCCAACACCTACTGTTTCGATAATTACATTGTCAAAGCCAGCAACTGCCAAAATATAAACGACCGAATCAGTTGCCTTCGATAATCCACCAAGTGCCCCACGTGTTGCCAACGATCTGATAAAAACTTTTTTATCTGAAAAATGATGTGTCAATCTAATTCGATCACCAAGTAGTGCGCCACCGGTAATTGCAGATGATGGATCAATTGCGACTATTGCAACCGATTCTCCGCTCTTACGGATTAAATTAATTAGCGCGTTCGTGGTTGTAGATTTTCCAACGCCAGGGCTGCCCGTTATTCCGATAATTGGCGGTGACTTTACTGGTTCTCCCAATAGCGGTTTTAGTTCTGAAACCACCAATTCAAAATCTTCCACAAGCGATGCAGCTTTAGCGATAATTCGTTGATCGCCGTTTCCAATATCGGCAGCAAAATTTGCGATGGATTTGAGCGCACTTTCTCGTGTCGCTGGTTTGTCTGGACTCGCCATACCTGACACGATACGACATATGAACCAATCAAGTGCGCATCTAGATGGCATCCCCGGGCTTGTCGGCATCGATCATGTAGGAATTGCGGTCGAAAATCTGGATTCAGCAATTGCGTTCTATGCCACACATTTTGGCGCAGTACTTACGCATCGCGAAACCAATAGTAAACAACTAGTCGAAGAGGCAATGATTCAAATTGGCAATTCGACCATTCAACTTTTAGCCGCAACCGACCCTGAATCTACAATCGCTAAATTCATCGCAAAAAGTGGTGTTGGAATCCAACAACTCGCTTACCGTGTTACCGATATTTCGGCTGCAGTTGCAGCGGCTCGAGCCCTTGGAATGAGAGTTTTATATGAAAAGGAACAGATTGGAACTGCTGGAGCAAAAATAAATTTCTTACATCCAAAAGATTGCGGCGGCGTTTTAGTCGAATTAGTTGAACCGGTTAAGAAGTAATCAACTTTTAACGCTCACGCCGGAGTCCATTCGGTACGGCAAAATTAAATTCATATAATCTGCAGTTGCAAAATCTAATCCAACATCTTTCCCAGCTTTCTCACCCAAATACCAGCGATGTTCCAATACTTCATGGAAAATTTGGGCATTTTCAACTCGCCCTTTCAAGTTCTCTGGAACTTGGCTAATAACTTTTTCAAACACTTCAGTTAACCATCGCTTGATGGTCTCTTCTCGTGGCGGCCTTGGCTTTTCTTCGCGCGATCTAAATCGATCATAAGATGCTAATAAGCGTTTGGCTTGCAACTCTTCAGTTTCTAAACCAATTAATTCTCGTAACCGTTGTTTGTGATAGCCCGGTGCTACTAACTTTGGTTGAAAATTTAAAGCTTGTTTTTCACCATCAAGGGAAATTTCAACTTCTTCCACAGCGAACCCTAAATCTTGGAGCGAGCGCATCGCTCGTTCTACTGCATGTCGATCACTTGGATCTAATACTTGTGGCTCCTTTAGCAATTTCCAGAGCCGGTGGTAGCGGCGGATTACACCTTCGCTCGCCCGAATTGGGTCCATGCCTGCATGAAGCACGCCAGCAATCGCTAAATCCTCTAACTCGGCAGCTACATTAAATCGCGCAATCTCTAAATCATGTTCGCGTTGGCCATTGCTTAAAGATTTTTGGAATTCACCAGTTTCAGCATCCACTAAATACGCGGCATAACCGTCAGCATCGCGGCGAAATAAGGTATTAGAGAGCGAGCAATCACCCCACCAAAAACCTAATAGGTGGAGCCGAACTAGTAAGAGCGCCAAAGCGTTAGCCATATTTATAATTTCGGAGTCTGATAAGTTGGTGCTAAGAATTACCCGATACGGAAGTGAATACGGTAAAAATCTGGTAACTAAAGTGCAGGGAAGTTCCTCACCACTTTTATCCAATCTGCCTTCAACCACCGCAATAGGTCCCACAGATGGCGCATTTCGTTTTATCAACTCGCGCAAAATTGAATATTCACGATTTGCAAACTCTTCGACAGTTTCCTTGACTGCATAAATTTCACTATCGGGATCGTTGCTAGATCTCACAAGTCGAACGATATGGCGGGATATACCTCTTTGATTTGTTAGCGTCGGATCCTCGGGCCATTCTTCTAACGGCGTAGACCAAGGCAGTGATGCGAGCGCGCCAATCTCATCACCCAACCCCGTGATTCGCAATCCCGATTTAGCCGCGGCCATAGCCGTATTCTCTCTGATAATTGTGAACGGCGCGTTACATTAAAGGGTAGTTACGGCGTCAACTGAAAATCCACCATTTAGAATAGCGCTATGGCGATTTTAAGAAAAAAATCAGCAAAAACTATTCCGACTCCAGATTTTGGTATCAGCGGTGAGCCGATAAATAGGAACCATCCCTTCTATTTTGGATTTGTGGCAGCCGCTGGCGCAATTACAGCTTTAACCATGATGCGAGCGCTCGCTTCGGCTAGCCAAGTTTTCGTACTAATCATAATTTCACTTTTTTTTGCCATGGGATTAAACCCGGCTGTGGCCGCGATTCAAAGTAAAGGTCTCTCTAGAAAACAGGCTGTGGTCGCAATAATTTTTGGCTTACTCTTATTCATTGCGATTTTTATCGTTATTGTAATTCCACCTTTAATAAAACAAGTTAACTCATTTATAAGCGGTGCCCCACAGCTAGTTGATTCGCTCCGCCAAAATGCTGGCATTGCAAAATTTAATGACCAATTTGGATTGATCGATACGCTCGATAATAAATTACAAGAGTGGATTAAGAATGGAAAATTGGCTACATCCGCATTCGGTGGTGTTCTTGGAGTCGGTAAGACCGTTATTTCGGGAACGCTCTCCGCGCTAACCATTATCGTCTTGACGCTTTATTTCATTGCTTCGTTGCCGAGCGTAACGGAGATGGCTTATCGGTTAGTGCCAGCATCTCGTCGTGAACGAGTTACAAGATTAAGTGATGCAATCATCAAAAGAGTAGGCGCATTCGTGGGCAGCCAAGTAATTGTTGCAATTCTTGCCGGAATATTTGTATTGGTTTTGGCGCTGATTCTTACTCTGCCATATTCAGCTGCACTTGCCATGATTGTGCTCTTCTGTGGATTAATTCCGCTAGTTGGTCACTTCCTCGGGATTTCAATAGTCACAATTGTTGCGTTATCGCAATCCCCTAAAACTGCAATAATCGCTTTTCTTAGTTATGTAATTTATGTCCAAATTGAGAACTATGTAATCACCCCAAGAATTATGAAGAAATCACTTGCAATTCCTGGGCTTGTCACAATCGTGGCTGCGCTATTAGGAACTTCACTTCTAGGATTAGTCGGTGGAATTTTAGCGGTGCCGATTGCTGCGGCAATTTTATTAATTCTTGATGAAGTTGTTTATCCAAACGCTGCTAAATCTTAAATTTCTAGCGGTAGTGGTAGCGCTGCGGGGTTGATAATTTTTAATATCTCGGTTAGCGCGATGTAAACAAACGGTTCCCCAACCCAGAGATGTTTAGCGCCATCAATTCCAAGAACTTTTGCTTGTGGAATGACCGAGAATTTACTCCTAGCTTCATCTGGTTTTAAAAATTCATCAAACTCTGGCACCAGTGCAATAACTGGCCGGCCATCTTTTGCCCAAAAAGTTAATTCGATTTCACTAGTTCGTCGAAGTGGTGGGCTGAGCAAAATTAATCCTTTGATTCGTAGATCTTTTGCATATGACAAAGCTAATTCGCTTCCGAAGGACCAACCAATCACCCATAAATTTTCTAAATTTAATTCTGTAAATGCATATTCAACCGCGGCTTCAACATCGTATTTTTCACTTTCGCCATTTCCAAATTCACCATCACTTCTACCAGCTTCACTTTCCGTACCTCTAGTGTTAAATCGAAGTACTGTGATATCTGCCAACGCTGGTAACCGATTCGCAGCTTTCTTAAAAATATGGCTATCCATCATGCCGCCATGGGTTGGCAGCGGGTGTAAACAAAGGAGCGTAGCTGCTGCCGGCTTTAACGGAGTTGCCACTTCTCCAATTAAATTCAATCCATCGACGGTATGAATCGTGATTTTTTGCCGATTTGCTGGCAAAACAGTACTCGGACGGATTAACTCAGACACCAAATCAGTTTACTCTGTCGCCATGGCAAAGATAGAAACCTTCGCAAGCCTTGATCCTGCTACTGGAATTGAAGTGGGTCGATACCCAAATACCTCAAGTTTAGAAGTATTTAAAATCGTAACTAATGCAAAGAGTGCAGCTAATTCATGGGAAGCACTTGGATTTGTAAAACGAAAAAAAATACTCTTAAAGTGGGCAGCGCTATTAACAAATGAAATTGATGTTGGTGCTTCGTTGATAACTGCCGAAACTGGAAAACCAATTAGCGATGCTCGATTAGAATTTACGCTCGCAATTTCCCATATTGCATGGGCTGCGAAGAACGCTGGGCGAATCCTTGCTACCCAATCTCGTCCCGCTGGAATTCTTATGTTTAATATGTCGGCAAAAGTAGAGCGCTTACCTTATGGCGTGGTTGGCGTTATTGGACCTTGGAATTACCCCGCATTTACACCAATGGGATCGATTGCATATGCGTTAGCAGCCGGCAACGCTGTTGTCTTTAAACCAAGCGAATACACACCCGGAGTTGGTTCCTGGTTGAGCGAAACATTTAAACAGGTAGCGCCATTTGATTCTATTTTCACCACGATTACCGGATTGCCAGAAACCGGTAAAGCGCTTACCGAAAGTGCGATAGATAAAATTTCATTTACTGGATCTACTAAAACTGCAAAAATAGTTGGACAAATTTGTGCAGCTCGGATGATTCCAGTTGTTCTTGAATGCGGCGGCAAAGATCCTGTAATCATTGACCGAGATGCAGATCTTGCGCTGGCTGCTGAAAATACGCTCTGGTCTGCGATGTCGAACGCCGGCCAATCTTGTATCGGTGCTGAAAGAGTTTATGTACATAGCGAGATTGCCGATAAATTTATTGAAATTATCACTTCGATGGCTAAGCAATTGAAAACTGGCGTTACCGAAAGTGATAGTTATGGACCGGCAACCATGCCGGCTCAACTAAAAGTTATCTCCGCACATATTAAAGATGCAGCAGATCAAGGAGCCACTTTCATTTTAGGTAGTCCGAACTCAGTCCATGAAAGATATGTAGATCCGGTAATCATGTGCGATGTGCCGGAAAATTCAACTGCAGTAACTGATGAGACTTTTGGTCCAACGTTAGTGATTAATCGAGTTGCAAATATGTCTATAGCGATCCAGCTAGCTAACGCCACTCGCTATGGCTTAGGAGCATCGGTCTGGTCGAAACGAAGCGGTGAGAAAATTGCGAGCCAATTGCAATGCGGTATGGTCTCAATCAATTCAGTTTTCTTGTTTGCGGCGATTGCATCGGTCCCATTTGGCGGCATTAAAGATAGTGGAAATGGCCGAATCCACGGTGCCGAAGGGTTACTGGAATTCACTTATCCGCGCACAATCGTTCGACCAATGTTCAAAATTCCGATTGCATTTACAACTTTTAAACGAACAGAGTTTGCCAATAAATTTATTATCAAACTTGTAAAAATGTTATACGGTCATAAACGCCGCTAATTAATACCGCGGTGCGTTTCTAGTTCGTTCGGTTTTTGGTTTGCGATCATCGCGTTTGTCCCAACATGCAGTGTGCCAATGTCTACGGCTTTCAACATCATGCTCTATCCAGGCAACAGTGTGAGGAGTTGCCATCGGAATTATTTGATCACATCCAGGACATCGATAAGGTTTGGTGGAACCCGAGCCAGTAATCCGGCGCACCCGATAAATTCCTTCATCATGTTCTTCGATAGTTTCATGAGAAGCAGCCACTTCGCGTTCGGCAGGCTTTGGGCCGCGACGTTTCGGGTGATTTCGGCGTGGGCTCATGAGCATTAGAATAGCGAAATGCTGCACCCGTTAGTAATTGATGTTTCGAATTTAACGAAAACTTATGGTGGTAAAACCGCAGTTAACGGGATAGATCTACAAGTCCATAAGGGCGAAGTATTCGCGCTGTTAGGCCCAAATGGTGCCGGCAAAACAACGACAGTCGAAATTTTAGAAGGTTATCGAGAGCGCGATAGCGGCAAAGTATCGGTACTTGGCTTTGATCCTAATGCAAAAGTAAGTAAATCAGCAGAGCGCGCATGGCGCGATCAAATTGGCATTGTTCTACAAACTACAATGGATGCACTTGATTTAACAGTTCGCGAAACCCTAACTCACTTCGCAAAGTATTATTCAAATCCTAAAGATTCAATCGCAGTTATTGAATCAGTCGGTTTGACTGAAAAGGTAGATGAAAAAGTTCGAACCCTATCTGGTGGCCAGCGTCGCAGGTTAGATGTTGCGCTCGGAATAATTGGCAGACCTGAGTTGCTTTTCTTAGATGAGCCAACAACTGGTTTCGATCCTGAAGCTCGACGTGCATTTTGGGAATTAATCCGAAACCTTCGCGATGAGGGAACTTCAATTTTATTAACTACCCACTATTTAGATGAGGCTGAAGCGTTAGCCGATCGGGTGGCCGTTATTAATAATGGCCAGATTCTAGAAGTAGCAACCCCGAAAACGCTCGGTGGCCGACAGAATTCTAAAGTTGAGATTTCTTGGATTGAAAATGGCGAACCCCGATCTAGATTTAGTGATACCCCGACTGCAACGGTTCAAGAATTAGCGGCGCGATTAGGCGGAGAAATAGCTGGGTTAACGGTTACTCGCCCAACTTTGGAAGATATTTATCTCAAAATGATTGGTGAAAATTCATGAAGCAAATTTCCACTATTCAATTGGGATTAGCTAGAGGTGCGCTTGAAATAAAACAATTTAATCGACAACGTGAATCGGTAGTTTTTACAATCTTATTTCCGGTAATTTTACTATTTATTTTCGGTTCGGTTTTCAACGACAGTATTGCTCCAGGTGTAACTTTCAGCCAATATTTTGTGGCAGGAATGATTGCTTCTGGCTTAGTAAATTCCGGATTCCAACAAATTGCAATTTCAATTCCAATGGAGCGAGATTTAGGAACGCTAAAGCGATTACGCGGTACGCCAATGCCAGCTACTGCATATTTCATTGGAAAAGGAATTCAAGTTCTTTACTCGATGTTCTTACAGTTAACACTCTTATTATTTTTTGGGACTATCTTTTTTGGACTTGAACTTCCGACCCAGCCAACTAAGTGGCTTACTTTTACTTGGTTAATAATCTTGGGAACCGCCTCATCAACCCTTCTTGGAATTGCATTCTCTGTTGTACCTAAATCTGGCCGAGGTGCGTCTGCAGTAGTGTCACCAGTTGTAATCGTGCTCCAATTCTTTAGTGGAGTTTTCTTTATCTTCACTACCTTGCCATCATGGATGCAACATTTTGCAGCGATATTTCCACTAAAATGGTTAACCCAAGGAATGCGTTCAGTCTTCTTGCCCGATAGTTTCGCCACTCAAGAAGCTGCTAAATCTTGGGAAATAAATAAAATTGCCATTATTTTGATCGCTTGGTTAATTGCTGGAGTTTTCATCTCGCTCAAAACTTTTAAGTGGACGAAGGAATGAAGCACAAATTAGATATTTTCCTCGCCGCACTATTAATTTTTACTGTTAGCGTGCCAACGACAAGTGAAGCCACCTCAAAGCCGGCCACAAAAGCAACTGCTAAACCGATTAAATCACCACCTCCGTTATGGCCACCAGTTGGATTTGTTGCTAAAGATGGGGTCTATGCAAAAATTCCAACCGGAAAAGAATTGATTGGCGTGCTTTCCGCCAAAACCACGCTAGCTTCGGAAGTTAAACTTTGTAAGAAATATGCTTGCGGTGCGGTAATAGTTGCGGCAGAAAAAGCTTGCCAATGGTGGGAAATTCATTCAGTTGTTTATGGGCCCACATCGGAAGTTGATACGGCTACCGTCCGATATGGCTCGACTAAAACCATTGCAAAATCGACTTCCTCACAAGAGCAAAAGACTATTCTTTTGATTAGCAAGGAGCCACTGGTTTCGGGGGTTTACATCAGTGGAATTAGGCTTATGTGCCAACGCGGCGCATCCATAATTCCATATCCATCAAATAGTTACGCACCAGATTCGGCGCGAATAAAGAATTAGCGATTAGCTCCAGGAACCCAGAGTTCATCGCCATGTTTTTTATTTTCATATCGCGCTAATACGAATAATAAATCTGAAAGTCGGTTCAAATACTTTGCCGTTAACGGATTTACTCCGGTACCAAACCCATGAATAGCATGCCAAGTGCATCGTTCGGCTCTACGAGTAATAGTTCTAGCAACATGCAAATGTGAAGATGCCGGGGTTCCAGAAGGTAAAACAAAAGAACGGAGTGGTTCTAATTCAGCATTATATTTATCAATCTGCTCTTCTAAATAAGAAATCTGGGTTTCTAAAACTCGGAGCGGTTCATGGGCTGGCGCATCAACAACTGGGGTACAAAGGTCAGCCCCAACATCAAATAAATCGTTTTGGATACGTACCAATAATTTGCGCACATCACTATTTAAGGTTTCAACAGTTAAGACAACACCGATGTAAGAATTTGCTTCATCGACCGTTGCATAAGCTTCTAATCGAGGATCGTTTTTTGATGTGCGGCTCATATCGCCTAACGAAGTTGTGCCATCATCACCAGTTTTTGTATATATCCGCGTCAAATTAACCATAGTATGAGCCTAATAGAGCCATTACGATGTAGCCAATTAGAAGCGCCGATTGATTAATTTAGGGAGGCCCGCCATGCTCGATCGCTTCAAAGTCGTCGGCGGCGCTTCTCTAAAGGGCGAAGTTTCGGTAACGGGTGCAAAGAACTCAGTTTTAAAATTGATGGCGGCATCGCTACTGGCCGTAGGCAAAACCACGATTAGAAATGTTCCAAAAATTGCTGATGTTGAAATTATGTCTGAGTTATTGTCGCGATTAGGTTGCAAAGTAGTGCATGATGAAAAAAATAGCTTAATCACAATCGAAGTCCCAGAAAAACTAGGTCACCGTGCTGATTATGATTTAGTGCGAAAAATGCGCGCATCTATAAATGTTTTGGGACCGTTAGTTGCGCGCCTTGGTGAGGCAGAAGTTGCGCTGCCTGGTGGCGATGCTATCGGATCGCGCGGTTTGGATTTTCATTTGAAGGGACTTGCTGAACTTGGTGCAACTGCGCATAACGAGCATGGCTATGTAATTGCAGAAGCTCCTAATGGCTTAGTTGGCGCAGATATCACGCTAGATTTTCCTAGCGTAGGTGCAACCGAAAATATTATGACTGCTGCAGTATTAGCTAAAGGTAAAACTACTTTAGATAATGCTGCTCGTGAACCCGATATCGTTGATCTTGGGAATTTTTTAATTGCGATGGGCGCTGATATTTCTGGTCTTGGAACACCTAAAATTTTAATAACTGGAGTTAAAACCCTTTCACCGACTGATCACACCACTTTGCCAGATCGCGTTGTTACTGGAACTTGGGCATTTGCGGCCGCAATAACGCAAGGTGATATCACTATTCATAATTGCCGACCTAATGATTTAGAAGTTCCGCTAGATAAATTGGTTTTAGCTGGCGCCGTAATTACTACGACAAAAGATGGCATTCGGGTAAAAATGGATCATCGGCCAAAAGCAATAGATGTTGCAACCCTTCCCTACCCAGGTTTTCCAACTGATCTGCAACCCATGATTATTACGCTGAATTCAATCGCGGATGGCGATGCAATTGTGACTGAGAATGTATTTGAAGGGCGTTTTATGTTCGTAAATGAACTAACTCGGTTAGGTGCAAAAATTCGAGTTGACGGGCATTACGCGGCCATCTCTGGAATTCCACAATTATCTTCAGCCCCTGTGGTTGCTACCGATATTCGTGCGGGTGCGGGCTTAGTTTTAGCTGGCTTAGTTTCTGACGGAATTACCTTTGTTGAAGGCGGATTCCACATTGATCGTGGTTATCCGAATTTTGCCAAACAGTTGGAGTTACTTGGAGCAGATGTTACGAGAGTTGATTAATTTAATTAATCGGTACTTTCACCAAGGATAGAAACCCGATCCTTAGCCACAGATAAAAATCCTCCATGTACGTTAAATTCGGAAAGAGTTCCATCAACACCTTTAATTGAAACTAATCCATCTACAAGTACACCGAGAAGCGGAGTGTGTCCAGGAAGAATGCCAAGATCCCCATCGAGAGTTCGAGCAGAAATCTGGGTGGCTTCACCCGACCAGACTCGCTTCTCTGGTGATACTAATTCGACTTTTAGTTTGCCCATTTTTAGTTCTTAGCCAACTCTGCAGCGCGACGTTCAACATCATCTAGGCCACCGCACATAAAGAACGCTTGTTCAGGCACATGGTCATAGTCACCATTAGCGAGCGCGTCAAATGCGGAAATCGTTTCAGTAAGTGGCACAAATGAACCATCGAGGCCAGTAAATACTTTAGCAACGAAAGTATTTTGCGAAAGGAAGCGTTGGATACGACGAGCGCGACCAACCAGGATTCGATCTTCTTCGGAAAGTTCATCGATACCAAGAATTGCGATGATGTCTTGTAAATCCTTGTAACGCTGCAAAATTTGCTTGATTCGGTTTGCAACGCGGAAGTGATTATCACCAATGTAACGGGGATCGAGAATTCTAGAAGTTGAATCGAGTGGATCTACCGCTGGATAGATACCCAATTCTGAAATTGGACGAGATAACACAGTAGTTGCATCTAAGTGCGTAAAAGTAGTGTGTGGCGCTGGATCTGTGATGTCATCGGCAGGTACATAAATCGCCTGCATCGAAGTAATCGAGTGTCCGCGAGTAGATGTAATACGTTCTTGTAATACACCCATTTCATCAGCAAGGGTTGGTTGGTAACCCACAGCGGATGGCATACGTCCTAGAAGTGTTGATACTTCAGAACCAGCTTGGGTGAATCGGAAAATATTGTCGATGAAGAGCAAAACGTCTTGCTTCTGCACATCTCGGAAATATTCCGCCATTGTTAGAGCTGAGAGCGCAACCCGCAAACGAGTTCCAGGTGGCTCATCCATCTGACCGAAAACTAATGCGGTCTTATTGATAACGCCGGTCTCGGTCATTTCCAAGAATAAGTCGTTACCTTCACGAGTACGTTCGCCAACGCCGGCGAATACTGATACCCCACCGAAGTTTTCGGCTACTCGGTAAATCATTTCTTGGATGAGCACGGTCTTACCTACACCGGCACCGCCAAATAATCCGATCTTTCCGCCTTTTACATATGGTGTTAGAAGATCGATAACTTTAATTCCAGTTTCAAACATCTCAGTCTTTGATTCAAGTTGATCAAATGCTGGAGCCGTGCGGTGGATTGGCCAACGTTCTTTAACATCGAGCGAAGATGTTGGAACATCTAGCGATTCACCTAACGCATTAAATACATGTCCTTTAGTTACGTCTCCTACTGGAACTGAGATCGCACTTCCAGTGTCGCGTACTTCAACCCCACGGACCATGCCGTCAGTTGGTTGCATCGAGATCGCACGGACTAAGTTATCTCCGATATGTTGCGCGACTTCTAGCGTAAGTTTTCTAGTGTTACCGCTTAAGGTGACATCGATTTCGAGCGCGTTGTAGATAGCTGGCATTGAATCTGCTGGAAATTCAATATCAACTACCGGTCCAATTACGCGCGCTACGCGTCCAGTGCCAGTTTTAGTATTTACGGACATCATTCGCTCCCTGAGTTACTTGAAGACAACGCATCTGCGCCGCCCACGATTTCGCTGATCTCTTGTGTGATTTCGGCTTGACGGGCCGCGTTCGCAAGTCGAGTTAGCGACTTGATTAAATCTTCAGCATTGTCAGTTGCTGATTTCATGGCGCGACGTCGAGCGGCATGCTCGGACGCAGCAGATTGAAGCATCGCGTTAAATACGCGAGATTCGATATAGCGCGGAAGAAGTGCGTTTAACACATCGCCTGCGTTTGGTTCGAATTCATACATTGGCAGCAAGCCAGTTGGTGGGGTTGCATCACTTTCAACGACTTCAAGTGGCAACATTCGTTTTGTAAGTGGATTTTGGGTAATCATCGATACAAATTCAGTGTAAATAATATGAAGTTCATCTACGCCGTTATTATCGGTTTGGGCATCTGCAATGAAGGCGCTAATTAACTCATCTGAAACTTCTTTAGCGTTTGCATAAGTTGGGTTATCAGAAAAACCGGACCATGAATTTTTGATTGGTCGATTACGGAATTTGTAATAATTAACAGCCTTACGACCTACCAGGTAAGTATTTACTTCAAGTCCACGTTCTCTTAGATATGCAATTAAGCCATCGCCTTCTTTAATTGCACTACTTGAATATGCGCCTGCCATTCCGCGATCTGCAGTAATTATTAGTACTGCCGCGCGCTTTGGATTTTCAGAAGCTGTAGTTAATGGGTGGTTTGTATTTGAATATGTTGCAACCGCAGATACCGCACGCGTTAATTCATTCGCGTACGGAGTCGATGCGCTAACTCGGTTTTGCGCTTTGACGATTCGCGACGCGGAGATTAACTCCATGGCGCGCGTAATCTTCTTAGTCGCTTTAACCGAGCGAATGCGTCGACGATAGATGCGGAGTTGGGCGCCCATTTGTTACTTCTTTACCGCCGGTTGGACATACTTCGTAACTTGTTCGTTCGCATCGTCGCCTTCTGCTTTAACTGGCGCTTCGTTTAGCGCTTTAGTGGCAGAGGAAACAAAGCGACCTTTAAAAGTTGTAATTGCAGCTGTAAGAGCCGCAACTGTGTCGTCGCTTAACTCTTTCGTAGTTGCGATTACATCTAGAACGCCTTTGTGATCTCGCGATAGATACTCTAAAAATTCAGCTTCAAAACGTTTGATATCTGGTAGCGGCACTGAATCGAGCTGACCAGTTGTGCCAGACCAAATTGAAGCAATCATCTTCTCAAGAATGAACGGGGTGTATTGGTTCTGTTTTAATAATTCAACAAGTCGACCACCGCGCTCCAGTTGGGCTTTTGATGCTGCATCAAGATCAGAACCAAATGCTGCGAACGCTTCGAGTTCGCGGAATTGAGCTAGATCTAAACGAAGGCGACCAGCAATCTTCTTCATCGCTTTAGTCTGTGCAGATCCACCTACACGAGATACCGAAATACCTACGTTAATAGCAGGACGTACGCCTGCGTTAAATAGATCGGTTTCTAAGAAGCATTGACCATCGGTAATTGAAATAACGTTTGTTGGAATGAATGCAGATACGTCATTACCTTTAGTCTCAATAATTGGTAATCCAGTCATTGATCCGCCACCAAGTTCATCAGAAAGTTTTGCACAACGCTCTAATAAACGTGAGTGTAAATAAAAGACATCTCCTGGATACGCTTCACGGCCCGGTGGACGTCGAAGCAACAACGATACTGAACGATAAGCATCTGCTTGCTTTGAAAGATCATCGAAAACAATTAGTACGTGATCGCCGGCATACATCCAGTGCTGACCAATTGCAGATCCAGTAAATGGTGCAAGATATTTGAAACCAGCAGGATCAGATGCAGGTGCTGCAACAATGGTGGTGTATTCCATCGCGCCGGCTTCTTCTAATGCGCCGCGTACCGCTGCGATAGTCGAACCTTTTTGGCCAATCGCAACATAAATACATTTAACGCGCTTTTTAGGATCGCCACTCTTCCAATTTTCACGTTGGTTAATGATGGTGTCGATCGCAACTGCAGTCTTTCCGGTTTGACGGTCACCAATAATTAATTGACGCTGTCCGCGACCAATCGCAGTCATTGAGTCGATTGCTTTGATACCAGTAGCTAATGGTTCCTTAACAGGTTGGCGCTCAACTACAGAGGGAGCCTGTAATTCAAGGGCGCGGTTTGTTTCAGCTTTAATTTCGCCTTTGCCATCGATTGGACGACCGAGAGCATCAACTACCCGACCTAAAAATGCATCGCCTACTGGTACCGAGAGAATTTCACCAGTACGACGGACTGTGGTTCCTTCTTCAATTCCGGTGAATTCACCGAGGATAACCACACCAATTTCACGAACATCTAGGTTAAGTGCGAGACCGAGAGTTCCGTTTTCAAATTTAAGCAATTCATTAGTCATAGTTGAAGGCAGGCCTTCAATACGAGCAATGCCATCGCCGGCTTCTGTAACAGTTCCGATTTCATCTCGAGCAGCAACACCTGGATCGTATGACTTAACGAAGTTCGCTAATGCATCGCGAATTTCTTCGGGCCGGATCGTAAGTTCCGCCATTTTATTTCTCCCTTTTCTTTTCTATCTTTAACTCTTACGCACTCTGTCCAGAGAGCGTACGTTCTGCACCAATAATGCGAGTTGCGATTGAACCGTCAATTAATTCATCACCGAAGCGAACTGAAAGTCCGCCAAGTATGTTTGGATCAATTTCGACATTTAATCGAACTGTTGCACCAATTTGTGCTGAAAGTGATTTGGTAATGCGATCTACCTGATCTTTTGAGAGCGCAATTGCACTCTTCACATGAACAATGGTGCGATTTTTTCTTGCTGCTACTGCTTCTGCGAGGTCACGCATTCCGGATTCAACGTTTCGGCCACGTGGTTGATCAACCATTGCGCCAATTAATCGAATTGTAGATTCAGTAGCTTTACCGTTAAGTAAAGTTCGAATGAGCGCGCTCTTCTTTGCAGTTGATTGCACAGTTCTATCTGCTAATACCGTGCGCAGCTCGGAAGAGTTCTGAATGGTTTGCGCGAATGCAAAAAGTTCAGCTTCGAGTCGATCCAACGCACCATCTTTTTCGGCAGCCGCAGCTTCAGTTTCGACGCCTAACCGTTCAATTGCTCGAACTAAATCAGATGCATATGACCAACGGAGCGCGATTAATTCTTTTACAAATACAAAAGTCGGCTCGCTAACTCCTTTTTCAAATACCCGTTTTACCAGTTCGGATTTATCTTCAGTTTTGCGTGATGGATCAGTTAAGGCTCGACTGAGTGCGATATTAGAATCAAAAACAGCCACCATAGAAAGTAGGTCAGTCGAAACCTTGGAAATGCTGGCGCTATCAAGGCTAGAGATTTTCTTCTCCAACGCTGCGCGAGCAGCAGCAAGTGATTGCCGACTAGTTCCTTTCATGGCAAGTGTCATGGTTACTTCTTCGCCTCCGAATTTGACTCAAGATCGCTCAAGAATCGTTCAACAACTCTTGATTGACGGACTTGGTCATCGAGTGACTCACCAACAATTTTAGAAGCTAACGCAGTAGCAATAGATCCAACTTCGCTTACTAAAGAGTTGAGCGCTTGTTGGCGTTCTGCCTCGATAGCTGCGCGGGCTGCTGCAGTAATGCGTGCTGCTTCTTCTTGTGCGGTAGTGCGCATCTGTTCAATTATTTCGGCGCCTTCGACTCGAGCTTCTTCTCGAAGTTTCTGGGATTCACCACGAGCTTCTGCAAGTTGAGCGGTATAACTTCGTAGCGCGTTCTCGGCTTCTAGTTGTGCTTTTTCAGCACGTTCCATTCCACCTTGAATAGCATCGGTACGAGCTTTATACGCTGCTTCAAACTTTGGCACAGCTTTGGCGCGAAGTAATAAGAACAAGATAGTGAAAGCAACTAAGCCAACGATGATTTCAGCGGGTTGCGGAACAACCGGGCTATGTGCGCCCTCCGCTGCAGCCAAAATACTAAAGCTCTTGTTCATCTTTTATCCTCTATCGAATTAGAGAACGAATGCGAGTACGAGACCAAAAAGCGCCAATGCTTCTGCAAGTGCGAAACCTAAGAACGCAATTGGTTGCAGGATTGAACGTGCTTCTGGTTGGCGTGCGACGCCATTGATGTATGCCGCGAAAATTAAACCAGTTGCTGTACCTGGTCCAATTGTCGAGAGGCCGAAGCCCACGATTGCGAGTGTGCCGGTCATTTCTCTTCCCTTTCACATATTTCATTTATTGACCAAACGGGTGTTTGGACAAATCTATTTTTAGTGCTCGTCGGAAAGTGCTCCGGCGATATAAAGTGCAGAAAGCAAGGTAAAAATGTAAGCCTGGAGGCATTGAATACCAAACTCAAAGAAAGTAAGTCCAACTGCAAAACCAAAAGAAAATATGCTCATAAACTTAAAAATTAAGCCGCTATGCAATAAATACTCTCCGCCAAGTGTAAATATCAGAAGTAATAAGTGACCGGCAAACATATTTGCAAATAACCGCATAGCAAGTGTTAATGGACGGGTGATGAAATAAGTCGCGATCTCAACGGGAGTTAGAATTAAATAGACCGGTTTTGGAATACCTGGCATGAAGCAAATTTCCTTTAAATAAGGCAAAAGCCCTTTATGTTTTACTGAAACAAAGTGATAGACCAGATAAGTACAGATTGTTATTGAAATTGGGAAACCAATACGAGACATGGTTGGGAATTGCAAAAGTGGGAAAATTCCAAAGAGATTGTTTACGAGTACAAATGTAAAAATTGAAAACAAAAACGGCATAAAACGCATGAATTCGGGACCAATGACTTCTTCACCAATTGTTTTGCGAACGAAGCCATATACGGATTCCCCGGCAAATTGCATTCTCGAAGGAACAATTGCAGCCTTACGTGCCGAAGTTATAAAGAAAACTGAAATTACTATTACTGAGAGAAAAACCATAAAAACTGGCTTGGTGAAATAGATGCTATGACCAAATATTGGTTGGAATTCAAAGTCGGCGGCGCTAGGTGGCGTGAAACCACTCTCTGCTTTTGCTAGCAACACAGACAAAATCAAGCTCCTTAAAAATCTGGAATATTTAAGTTATCGAGTATTCCGTGGCTTTGGCAAAGGGAAGTAACCTAATCCGCGCCCAAACTTAGATGGAAAGAGGTGCTATCGCCAAACCGGGCTCCATGAGTTATAGGTCACTTAGGTGGTGAATTGGGCCAAATGCCCGAGTTGGAAACTCCTACTCTTTAACGAAACGGATCCAAATCAGGAAGAGAGAGGCGACCGTACCCATAAGCATTCCAACCAAGAAGAGGATGTGAGTGCCTAGAAAATGGTCTGCGAGCCATCCGATTCCACCCCAGATTAAAAACCCCGAAAGTAAATACCCGATTATCGACCAAAATGCGCCTTCATCTTTCGTTGCCATGGCTCAAACCTATTGGAGAACGAGGTGCAAGGCAATATCAGTCACGCTTAGGAAGCGGCATTGTTAATCGTAATTTAAGAAAAGCCCGAATCTCCCCAGCAAGCCATGCCATTGTGATCGCAATTGCAACTATGGCAAAACTCTGTCGGTCTAGAAATTCTCGATTGGTATTTTTCATCAGTACCAATAAAAAAACTCCCATTGTCAATACTTTTGCAAAGTATGAAGTCATTGCTAGAACCATCACCATCATTGGCTCCAAATTATTAGAAAATTTGGAAACCAATAAGTGAATCGCAAAAAATATTACAACGATGAATTGTGCAAATAGCGCACCAATTAACCCAGATCGGCCTCGAATTAGCGTTGCAACAAGTAATCCTAAAATTCCTACTGCTAAAGATGGAATCAGCGCGCCACGCCATAATTTCATTTCAACTGAAAGATTAGACATTTATTAAATTCCCATTCCGGTCTAGGGTTCGCTTTGCAGTATAGAAAGCAGTAGCTGCCAAAAATATTGTAAGCAGAATGGCAATCCAAATTGGCGCGAATGCTGCAACTGTAACTGGTACTGCGAAGGTAGCAGTCCACAGATATAACACTATTGCTGCTCTATTTTGAGAGTTACCCGATGCAAGTAACCTGTGGTGTAAATGCAATTTATCTGGGGCGAATGGTGATTTGCCAGAACTAGTACGGCGCAAAATTGCTAACCCTAAATCGAGCAACGGTATTGCTAGAACTGCAAATGGTAAGAAAAGTGGCAACAACGCTGGGCCAATGTTCTCCTCGGATATTGCGTTAGCATCAATTTGCCCAGTTAGAGTTATTGCAGATGCTGCCAGAATTAGCCCTAATAACATCGATCCCGAATCACCCATAAACATGCGCGCTGGATTTGAATTGTGCGGCAAGAAACCGATGCACAACCCAATCAAAATCACGGTCATCAAAGATGGTGCGCCAGCCCGAGTAAAACCATTAGATACCGCTAATAAATAGGAGAAGGAAAAAAAGCACCCGGATGCAATTGCTACCACCCCAACGGCTAGTCCATCTAATCCATCAATAAAGTTAACGGCATTAATAGTGACCATCACGATTAAAACCGTTAGAAGTTGGCCGATATTCGAAGGAATAATCAGAATGCCATTGATGGGCAACCATAGAATTTGAATTCCATGAATGAGTAAAATCCCTGCTGCCAGACCTTGCCCAGCTAATTTTGTAACCGCATCTAATTCATATCGGTCATCGAGAGCTCCAAGTAAAACTACAAAAGTTGCGGCTAGAAAAATTCCTTGTAATTCGCGACCATAAGCTTTACCTACTAAGTGTAAATCTCGCACAATTAAAAGGGTTAAGCCGAGCGCAATCCACATCGCAACTCCGCCCCATCTAGGCGTAATTTCAGTATGGATATCACGATCGCGAATTCCGGCAACTACCCGCCACTTAATGGCTAACTTCTGGATAAATGGCGTAATTAAATAGCAGAGAGTTGCCGCAACTAGAAGTGTCAGCAAATATTCGCGCATATAATTCTCTGTTACAAGTTATCTTTTATATACTGGAAATTTTGCAGTGAAATCGTGAACTTCGGATTTGATTTTTTTCGCTGCGCCTTCGTCGCCACCATCTTTTATAGCGCGTGCGATAAAGGAGGCAATGGCTGGCATTTCAGTAACGCCCATTCCTTGGGTGGTGGTTGCAGCGGTGCCAACTCGAATTCCGCTAGTAACTGACGGCGCTTCTGGATCAAACGGGATCGAATTCTTATTTAAAGTGATGCCGGAAGCGCCACAGCGCTCATCGGCAATTTTTCCATTTATGCCAGTTTTTCTAATATCAATTAGCGCTAAATGGGTTTCAGTTCCGCCCGAAACGGCTCGCATACCTTCATTTTCTAAAGATTTAGCGAGCGCCTGGCAATTCTTAATCACGCTCTTTGCATAACTTTGATATTCCGCAGTTGCGCACTCTTTGAGGGCAACCGCTTTACCAGCTACTGCGCTCATGATTGGGCCACCTTGCATGCCGGGAAATACTGCTTTATCAATGGCTGGCGCATGTTCAGCTTTGCTAAGAATCATGCCACCTCTAGGGCCACGTAAAACTTTATGAGTTGTAAATGAAACGACATCTGCATACGGAACTGGTGATGGGATTGCTTTGCCCGCAACTAGACCAATGAAATGTGCGGCATCAACCCACATGATCGCGCCTACTTCATCACAGATCGCACGAACTTTTTCAAAATCAATAAGTGATGGGTATGCCGTTGCGCCAGAGCAGATCATTTTTGGCTTATTTGCAATTGCTAAATCACGTAGCTCGTCATAATCAATCAACTCATCATCTTGGCGCACGCCATAAGAAACGATGTTGAACCATTTTCCAGAAAAATTAACTTTTGAACCATGGGTTAAGTGGCCACCATGTGGTAACGACATCGCTAAAACTGTATCGCCAGGTTTTGTGAATGCTTGATAAACCGCAACGTTTGCACTTGCGCCAGAATGTGGTTGCAAGTTTGCATGTTCGGCGCCAAAGAGCGATTTGGCTCGCTCAATTCCAATAACTTCTGCTTTATCTACTTCCTCACAGCCGCCGTAATAACGCTTACCTGGATAACCTTCAGCATATTTATTTGAAAGTGTTGAACCCATCGCCGCTAACACTGCGGTAGAAGTAAAATTCTCGCTCGCGATTAATTGCAGATTTTGGCGTTGCCGCTCAAGTTCGGAGAGGATTATCGCCGCAATATCTGGATCTTGCGCTTGCAGTTGATTAAAATCTGGGCCAAAAAATTCTGAGCTGAAGCTGTCGCGGGTAGGCATAAGCGAAAGCCTAGGGCGTAATTACGATATTTTTGTTGACAGACTTCAATTCTTTAAGTGATATAGCACCAATTCGATCTACTTTTACTGCGCCATTGGCAATGGTAAGGACCGTCGTAGGAGCACCAACAGGTAGTTCGCCAAAATCAATTGTGGCTCCGATATCTGAATCTAAGGCCGGCACAAATAACGTCTCCCGGGTAGGTGGCATTCCGATTCGGGCAGCGCTTCCGATTGCTAGTGGGCCATAACTTTTTACAAGTTCAAGTGCAAACTTGTTACTGGGAACTCTGACTGAGACCAAATCTAAGCTCCGATCATCACCAAGGTTCCAAGTTATGCCGCGTTGTACTGGAAGATTTAGCGTCAATAAGCCCGGCCAAAATTTCTCGGCAAAACTCTTTGCTAGGGAATCAAAGTCAATTGTGATTCCAGCTGCGACCGCAGCGCTTCCAACTAATACTTGGCAGGCCACGCCACCTTCATCGCCACGTAATATATGAATTCGTTGTACCGCAGCATGATTAAAGGCATCACAGAGAAATACATAGCCGTTTTCTAGTGGGATTACTAAAACCTTGCCGTCGCGCATTAATTCGACAGATCGTGTAATCACCGGTCCGAGTTTTGCTCTCGGACCTTGTTTGATTACAAAAGTTTCAGCCATGGGTTAACTTTCCTACAACTTACGCGCGCTTGTCCAGCGTGGCCGATTAGTTAAATCGCTATGTAATTCTATTTCGTTGAACCCATTACTTAATATTTGGGCGATTAAAGCGCCTTGGGTTTCGAAATGCTCAATCAAAAATAAACCACCGGATTTTAGAATTCTGCGAGCTGCATCTATGAAGTGAGTTGGGACTTCAATTCCAGTTGCGCCGCCGATTAAAGCTGAATGAGGTTCAAAATCTATTACGTTCTTCGGTAGCTCAACGTGGGCCGGAATGTAAGGTGGGTTTGCAATTACAAGGTCGCATTTAACATCGATTAGCGCAGTTTCTACCGAACTCTCGATTACCCGCACTTCTACATCATGTTTTTGAATGTTTTGTCTTAACCATTTGCATGCGGCAGCTTCCATTTCCACCGCAACCACTGTTACCGAAAGATTGTGTCGCTCAGCTTCAAAAGCAACCGATACTGCAATCGCACCTGTACCTGCACCTAAATCAACCACGCTAACCGCTCGCCCAGTTTCAGCGTTAACTTTCTTAATCTCAACTAGCGCAGCATCAACGAGTAATTCTGTTTCCGGACGTGGAATTAGTACGCCGGGACCAACATCAAATAAAAGGTAACGGAATGGTGCATAGCCCAATAGATATTGAGTTGGAGTGCCACTTAAACGTGCCGTAACTAATTCATTAAAAGATTCTTCGAGTTGCAATAGCTGTGCGCTATCTAGATCAATTTCTTTGGCGTGCAATTGCATGCGATCGGTATCGAGCAAGTGTGCCAATAAAATTTCAGCATCAACCTCGGAAATTTCACGCTCTTTAAATTGTGACTTTGCTTGGTCTAGAATTTCGCGAACTAACATATTTAAGCCTTCTTATGCCTCAGCAGAAGAAAGTTTCTCTGCCTTATCTGCATCGAGTAAAGCTTGAATCACTGGATCTAATTCGCCATTTAATACGGCATCTAAGTTATTTGCTTTGTAATTTACTCGATGATCACTTAAACGGTTCTCCGGAAAGTTATAGGTGCGAATCCGTTCACTACGATCAACAGTTCTAACTTGAGACTTCCGAGTTGCAGATGCAATTCGATCTGCTTCTTCTTGCGCCGCTGCAAGTATGCGAGCTCGTAAAATACGCATTGCTGACTCTTTATTTTGAAGTTGGCTCTTCTCGTTCTGACATGAAACTACAATCCCAGTTGGTTCATGAGTTAAGCGTACTGCCGAGTCGGTTGTGTTAACGCTCTGACCACCAGGGCCAGAAGAGCGATAAACATCAACGCGAATATCATTTAAATTTAATTGCACATCGATCTCCTCAGCTTCCGGAAGCACTAAAACTCCCGCAGCAGAAGTATGAATCCGGCCTTGCGATTCCGTTTCCGGAACACGTTGAACGCGATGCACGCCGCCTTCAAATTTTAATTTTGCATATGGTGTTTTACCAGCCTCAGCTGTACCTCGAGATTTAATTGCTACTGAAATATCTTTATAGCCGCCTAAATCGCTCTCAGTTACATCGATAATTTCGGTTTTCCAACCTTGCTTTTCGGCGTAACGCATATACATTCTCATTAAGTCGCCCGCAAACAGCGCAGATTCATCGCCGCCGGCTCCAGCTTTGATTTCCATAATGACGTCACGATCATCATTTGGATCACGCGGCAGTAATAACTCTTCCAGCTTCGATGCAGTTTCATCACATGTTAATTGCAGTGCGGGGATTTCTTTCGCAAAATCTGGATCAACATCCACTAATTCTTTAGCAGCAGCTAAATCATCCTCGGCACTTTTCCAGGCACGGTAGCCAGCAATTACGGGACCGAGTTGGGCGTAACGTTTTCCAAGTTGGCGCGCTTTACCTTGATCAGAGTGAATTGAAGGATCAGCCATTGCAGCTTCCAAAGTTTCATATTCTTTTAAAATTTCGGGCATGGATGCGAAGCGCACGAGCTCTTTATCTTTACTCATCTTCGCCTCCCATGTTAAATAGAAAAATTTATAAAATAAAAAGGCCGCGCCACCCCAAATTGGGTAGCAACGGCCTTTTTAAGAAAGCTACTTTTTATCTTGCTTTGGACCTTTGTTAAAACGCTCTTCGAATTTAGCAACGCGTCCACCAGTATCAAGAATTCTCTGCTTACCGGTATAGAACGGATGACAGACCGAACAAACTTCAACGAATACCGAACCGCTAGCAACCGTAGAGCGAGTAGTAAAAGTCTCGCCGCAACCGCAACTTACTTTGGTCTCTTCATATTTTGGGTGGATCTCGGGTTTCATCTCTAGCCTCTTGCTTTCGGTTGTAGTGGCTGGGTCATAAACCGCACTTCGCGCTTTATGTGAACCAGTCCGATCGATCAGGTTTGAAACAGGTTGCTACTTTACTAGACCTCGGAAGTTGGTCCAACCGTGGTCTTTTGGATCTGCATCAAGAATTCCACGTTCGATTTGGTGCCCTTCATCTTCTCGAGGAGAAGTTCCAGCGCCTGTTGTGAATCAAGGGCGTGTAGCACGCGGCGCAGCTTCCATACAATATTGAGCTCTTCGGTTCCCATCAGAATTTCTTCTTTACGGGTACCTGAAGCATCAACATCAACTGCTGGGAAAATTCGCTTATCTGCAAAGCGGCGATCTAATTTAAGTTCCATGTTTCCAGTGCCTTTGAACTCTTCGAAAATAACTTCATCCATTTTCGAACCAGTTTCAACAAGCGCTGTTGCAAGAATAGTCAGCGATCCGCCATCTTCAATGTTACGAGCCGCACCAAAGAATTTCTTAGGAGGATATAACGCAGCTGAATCAACACCGCCAGAAAGAATTCGGCCAGATGCTGGGGCAGCGATGTTATATGCACGACCTAAACGAGTAATCGAATCGAGCAACACAACTACATCGTGGCCAAGTTCGACTAACCGCTTCGCACGTTCAATTGCAAGCTCTGCGACAGTAGTGTGATCATCGGCGGGACGATCGAATGTTGAGGCAATAACTTCACCTTTGACCGAACGTTGCATATCAGTTACTTCTTCAGGACGTTCATCAACTAGCACAACCATCAAATGACATTCTGGATTATTGGTTGTGATTGCATTCGCAATTGCTTGTAAGACCATTGTCTTACCAGCTTTAGGTGGCGAAACAATTAAGCCTCGTTGGCCTTTACCAATTGGACAGATTAAATCGATTACGCGCGTAGTTAGCACGCCAGGTTCAGTTTCAAGGCGTAACCGCTCTTGTGGGTATAACGGCACTAATTTAGAGAACTCCACACGATTTTTTGCGCTCTCTGGATCGTTGCCATTTACTGTTTCAATTTTTACTAACGCATTAAATTTCTCACGGCGTTCGCCTTCTTGTGGTTGGCGAACCGATCCTGTGATCACATCGCCTTTACGCAATCCATAACGTCGAACTTGCTGCAACGAAACATAAACGTCGTTTGGGCCAGGTAAATATCCTCCAGTACGCAAGAATGCATAACTTTCTAAAATATCTAACAACCCGCCAACTGGAAGTAGTACATCATCATCGGTGAGCACAATTTCGCGCTCGCTGCGGCTACCGCGGCCCCGATCACGATCATGGCGGTCTCGGCCGCGACCTCGGTCGCGATTTCGATTTTGCCAATCACGCGCGCCATCACGTGAACCTGCAGAACGGTTAGTCGCAAAAGTACGTTCGTTTACATCGCCAGTTCGGTCATTTGGATTTTGATCATTTGAAGTATCTTCATCGGAGTTCATAGAGTTTTCATCCTGCCCATCCAAATCATCATCTTGATCATCTTGATTATCTGATTCATTATTATTTTGTTGTTGCTTATTTGAATTTCCTTTTTTCTTTTCGCGGTTTGCATTCCGACTGGCTCGGCGAGCTTCCCGCTCTGCCTTAGCTGCATCGCGGTTTGCGGCTTGTAGATCGCCAATCGCTTGTACAAGTTCAGTTTTTGCCATTTTCGCAGCGCCATCGATTCCGAGGTTACCGGCAACTTTCTTTAACTCTGGAAGTAACATCGCGGCTAATTCGCCGGACTCTCTGCGAGTTCGTGTGCTTGTTGTTTCTGCCATTCTCATTTCATTTCTATTTGTAACCCGCTGATAGCCAGCAAGGAAATGTGGATTTCTTAGAAGTTTTAGATTCTGTGGCCTATTACGAGGTTACTAACCCTCGGTCACTAGATGGGTAAAGGTTAGCACGGGGCCCCTTCTTTCTAAAAATCCAAAATTATGCGGTTTATGCGCTCGCTAACTCAGCCCCAGTGGCCGATATTTCTAAATCATGCGGGGTAAATCCAGAGCCCGCAACTCGCACAATCTCATCGCGCTCTACCTTATTGCCAGTGTGCAGGATCAACAACGACGGGCCGGCGCCAGAAATTGTTGCAGCAACGCCAGCTGCGCGAAGTTTCGTAACTAGGTCAACTGACTTAGGCATTGCTTCCCTACGAAAACTTTGGTGAATATGATCTTCGGTTGCTTGAAATAACAAATCTGGGCGAACTGTTAACGCATGTACCAATAATGCAGCCCGTCCGGCATTAATTGTGGCATCTCTGTGGCTAACTATTTCAGGTAATAACTTTCGAGCTTTTGCCGTTGCAAGATGCGCACTTGGTACCAATACCAAAGCCTTGATTGCAATATTTACATCTAGTTTTATAGCGCAGCCAGTTGGGACCGAAACGCGATCTTCCATCCAGGCAACAGTTGCGCCGCCTAAAAGGGCAGCCGCCACATTATCTGGATGTCCTTCTAACTCTGTTGCAATTGCAATCAAATCTTCATCGCTCATTAATTGTTGTCCCGATAAAACTAAACCTCGCGCTAACGAAAGGCCGCCAACAATTGCACCTGCCGAAGAACCAAGCCCACGGCCATGCGGGATTTCATTTAGCGCGCGCAACGCAATGCCGCGCGGCTTACCGCCCATAAATTCAAATCCACGCATCATCGCTTTAATTACTAAATTCTTAGCATCGCGAGGTACCTCTCCGGCACCTTCACCGGTCACATCAATATCAAAAATTTCTTCATCGAGAATTTGGGCAACGTATTGATCGCGTATATCAAGGGCTAACCCAAGTGAATCAAAACCTGGGCCTAGATTTGCAGACGAAGCTGGCACGCTTACTTGTACTGGGGTTGCTTTATAAGTTAACGGATCTCTAAATCCTCTGCGCGACATAGCTACGCCAACCCAATCTCTTGGGCGGCCCGATCAACATCAACTGGCACCACAATCGGCGCATCAGCGCCATCGAGTATCCATTGAACTTCTTTCAAGCCGTTACCAGTCACGGTAATTACGATCTTCTTTCCCGTTGGCAATTTTCCTTCACGCTGCTTCTTAATTAAGCCGGCAATACCAGCCGCCGATGAAGGTTCTACGAAAATTCCTTCTTTGCTTGCAACTAAACGGTATGCACTCAATATTTCGGCATCGGTTACAGAATCGATTAAACCACCAGATCCATCACGGGCCGCGATTGCTTCTTTCCAAGATGCTGGGTTGCCAATTCTAATTGCAGTTGCGATTGTCTCTGGCTTTGTAACCACCTCATTTAGCACAATTGGCGCTGCTCCGGCCGCTTGGAATCCCCACATCTGCGGTAATTGTTTGGCAATGCCGTCATTGAAATATTCTTGATAGCCCTTCCAATATGCGGTGATATTTCCAGCATTACCAACTGGGAGAACATGCATATCTGGCGCAAACCCAAGTGCATCAACAATTTCAAATGATGCAGTTTTCTGGCCTTCAATTCTAAATGGATTTACTGAGTTGACTAACGAAACTGGATATTTATCAGAAAGTTTTCGTGCCAGCATTAAACAATCATCGAAGTTGCCATCTACTTGTAATAATTTAGCGCCGTGTGCAATTGCTTGGGCAAGCTTTCCTACCGCAATTTTTCCTTGTGGTACTAGAACGACTGGTTTCATTCCTGCTTTTGTTGCGTAAGCCGCGGCCGATGCGCTGGTGTTGCCAGTTGAAGCGCAGATAACTGCTTTCGCGCCAGCTTCCGCTGCTTTTGAAATCGCCATGGTCATACCGCGGTCTTTGAAAGATCCAGTTGGGTTTGCGCCTTCGTACTTTAGCCAGACATCATTGTTTAACATTTTAGAAATTGTTTCTGCGAAAACTAACGGAGTTCCACCTTCACACAAAGAAGTTATTGGGGTTGCGCTCGTGACCGGCAATCGATCACGATATTCCGCGATTACACCACGCCATTGGTGTGCGCTCATGATGTTGCGCCTTCAACTCTAATTACGCTTTCAACGCTCTTAACCACATCATGTCCAGCTAATTCTTTTACCGTCGCAGATAAGGCGGCATCGCTTGCGCCATGGGTCATTACAATTAATTCAGCATCTTCACCGCGGCCAGATTGCCGAACCGTTTGGATAGAAACGTTATGCGAAGCGAAAATTTGTGCCACAGTTGCAAGTACGCCAGGACGATCTGCCACATTCAATCGAATTAAATAGCGAGTTTTTACGCTGCTAATAGCAGCGATTTCCAAATCTGCATATGCACTTTCGCCCGCCCCTAGCGAACCCCCAGATTTATGGCGCGCTACTGCGATTAAATCGCCAAGAATTGCGGATGCGGTTGGTTCGCCACCTGCGCCGCGACCGTAAAACATTAATTCACCAGCAGATTCGGCTTCCACGAATACTGCATTAAAAGCATTCCGTACGGATGCAAGCGGATGTGCGCGCGGAATTAGAGTTGGGTGAACTCGAACTGAAATTTTATTATCGGAAGTCAACTCTGCAATTGCTAATAACTTAATTACATGGTCGATTGCTTTTGCAACACTGATATCAGTGGCTGTGATCCCGGAGATTCCTTCGCAGAAAACATCATCAACGCTGACTCGGGAATGAAATGCCAGGCCGGCCAGAATCGCGGCTTTCGCAGCAGCATCATGGCCTTCGATATCAGCAGTTGGATCTGCTTCGGCATATCCAAGTGCTTGTGCTTCTTTTAGTACATCGGCGAATGCCGAGCCGTTTTCATCCATTTTTGTAAGAATGTAATTTGTGGTTCCATTTACAATTCCCATTATTCGAGTTACATGATCGCCGACAATTGAATCCCGCAACGGTCGTAATATTGGAATGGCACCACCGACCGATGCTTCATAATAAAGATCGACGCCATTAGCGCTAGCTGCGTCATAAAGTTCGGCACCATGTTTAGCTAATAGCGCTTTATTTGCAGTAATTACAGATTTTCCATTCTTCATTGCAGTAAGCAATAATTTACGAGCGGGCTCAATTCCACCCATAACTTCAATGATGATTTCGATAGCAGCATCGTTAACTATGGAATCTGCATCGCTAGTTAATAATTTTTTAGCAATTCCAGGACGAGCCTTTTCCATATCCTTTACTGCGATTTTAACAAGTTCCAATTCCGCGCCAGCGCGCGCTTTAAAATCTCCAGAATCAGAAGTTAATAGCCGTGCAACTTCGACTCCAACATTTCCGCAACCGAGCATGCCGATTTGTAGTGTTTTCATTACTTATCGCGCCTCTCGTTCTGGGTTACGCCTGGAATCGTTCGCGGACTTTCTTTAATATCTAAGGCTAGAAGGTCAGCTGCACTTTCACGACGAAGGATGGTGCGCGCCGTACCGTTGATAACCGAAATCACAGCGGGTCGCGCCATATGGTTGTAATTGCTCGCCATGCTTCGACCATATGCGCCGGTCGCCGGAATTGCTAATAAGTCTCCGGGTTCGATATCGCTAGCCAACTTAACTTCACGAATCAAAATATCGCCGGTCTCACAATGTTTTCCAACGACACGAGAATTTCTAAGCGAAGCGTTGGAATTTCGATTAGCTAAATAAACGCTGTACTCCGCGCCATATAGAGCGGGACGAATGTTGTCACTCATGCCACCATCAATTGAGATGTACCAACGAACTTCGCCATTTTCCAACCGAACTTCTTTTGTCGTGCCAACTTCGTAAATAGTTGTAGTGGTTGGTCCAACAATTGCCCGGCCAGGCTCGATTGAGATTTGTGGCACTTTCAAATTATTAGCGGCACACGATATTTTCACCACATTTGCTAAATGGGTCATAGTCTCGATTGGGTCGAGCGTAATTTCGTTTTCTAGATATGCAATTCCATAACCGCCGCCAAGATCTAACTCTGGTAATTCTTCTTTAAATTCATCTCGGTATTTTGCCAATAGCGAAATTAATCGATCTGCTGCAAGTTCAAAGCCTTCACTCTTAAAAATCTGGGAACCAATATGGCAATGAAACCCTTTTAGTTTTAAGTTCGTGGCGCTTTGAGCCGCAACAACTGCGTTCCAAGCTGCACCGCTCGCAATTGAAAATCCAAATTTCACATCTTCATGTGCAGTTGAAATTGCTTCGTGAGTATGTGCTTCAACTCCCGGCGTTAAGCGGAGCATTATGGATTGCACTTTATTCATAGCGCTAGCTAATTTAGATACTCGGGCTAACTCTTGTAGTGAATCAACCACAATAGTTGCGACCCCTACTTCAATAGCTTTAGCGATTTCTGCCGCGGATTTATTATTTCCATGTAGTTCAATTTTTGAAGTTGGGAATCCAGCAGCAAGGGCTACCTCAAGTTCACCACCGGTACATACATCAAGCCCAATACCAATTTCATTAATCCATTTTGCAATTTCAACTGAGATAAATGCTTTTGCTGCGTAATAGACAGTGCCAGCGTTTACACCAAAACCACTATTAAGTGCGCTTTGCCATGCTTTTGCGCGGGTGTAAAAATCCGCTTCGTCAATCACAAAAAGTGGGGTGCCAAATTCTTTGGCAAGCTCGGATACGGCGCAACCCGATATTTCCAACTTACCGTTAACAAATTTTGCGTTATTCGACCAGACGCTCATAACTACATCCGATCCGGCGCGCTTACGCCAAGTAGTTGGAGCCCATTAAAAAATACTTGCATAGTTGCGGCCGAAAGCGTTGCGCGCGCAAAGTGCAACTCGGACGGTTTCTCATCACCCATTGGCAATACTCGGCAATCAGTATAAAAACCGTGATACATCCCAGCTAAATCTTCTAAATACCGGGCGATCCGATGTGGTTCGCGAAGTTGCGCAGCGCCAGCAACAATTCTTGGAAACTCAGCTAAACCACCCAACAATTCGCGTTCCCGCTCATGTTCAAGCAACTCTGGTTTGTAAAATTCCAAACCATATTTAACTCCGAGATCGGTCGCGTTTCGCAAAACCGCAACGATTCGCGCATGCGCATACTGCACATAGAAAACTGGGTTTTCATTGGTTCGTTTTTTAAGTAAATCAACATCAAGCACCATTGGAGTTTCGACTGGATAGCGAATTAGCGTGTAGCGAGCCGCATCCACCCCGACTTTCTCCACCAATTCTTCCAAAGTAATAATGGTGCCAGCGCGCTTAGAAAGTTTTACTTCCTCGCCGCCTTCCATGATTTTTACAAGCTGACCAATCAAAATTTCAATGTTGTATTCCGGATTATCGCCAGCGCAAGCCGAAGTGGCTTTTAATCGACCTACATAGCCATGGTGATCTGCCCCGAGCATATAAATGCAGATATCAAAACCACGGTTTCGTTTATCGATGTAATACGCAGTATCAGATGCAAAATAAGTTAGTTCGCCATCTGATTTACGAAGAACTCGATCTTTATCATCGCCAAAATCTGTGGTGCGCAACCAAGTAGCACCTTCTTCATCAAAAATATGCCCTTGCTCTTTTAGCCGAGCCATCGCTTTTGTAAGCCCATCACCCGCATGAAGTGATCGTTCCGAAAACCAAACCTGGAAGTTAGTGCCAAATTTTGCTAATACATCTTTCTGTTCTTGTAGCTGTAATTTGTATCCTGCTTCACGAAATGCAACGAGTGATTCAGGTTCTGACAATTTCAAAAAATCTGGTTCTGCCAACACGATTTTCTTAGCTAAGTCATCAATGTATCCACCTTGATAACCAGCTTCAGGCTTTGCAATCCCTAGCGCGGATGCACGCAAAGATTCGCCAAATAAATCCATCTGTACGCCGCGATCATTTATATAAAATTCTCGAGAAACCTCAGCGCCAGCAGCTGATAAAACCCGCGCAAGTGCGTCACCAACAGCTGCCCATCGGGTATGACCAAGATGTAACGGGCCAGTGGGGTTTGCGCTAATAAACTCTAAATTTACTTTTACACCGGCAAGTTCATTTCCAATTCCAAATTTCAAATTATTTTCTAAAATGTTAATAACGATTGCGCCTTGAGTAGCTTTTGCCAAAGTAATGTTGATAAATCCTGGTCCAGCAATATCAACACGATCGATAATTTCTAGCGAGCGCAACCCAGTTGCAATTAGCTCGGCTATTTCGCGCGGTGGCTTGCCAGCGCTTTTTGCGAGCGCGAGCGCAATCGAAGTTGCATAATCACCATGTTCACGATTCTTTGGCCGTTCTAGCGGCACCGACTCCGGCGCATCAGCAATCAGCGCGCCAGCCTTGCGGGCATCATTTATTACCCGTTCGATGGCTTCTGAAAGTTGGTGATGAGTTGACACCTAGGCAAGGCTACCGTTTAGCGCGCTCACTTCGCTTCTACCTTTAACGCGGAAAGCGTTATCGGATTGGGCGATAACGCTTTTTCACCGTAATCTTCTCCTCTAGCCACTGCATTTGTACATGGTTTACGCGGGAGTGGTGAAATGGCAGACACGCAGGTCTTAGGAACCTGTGTCTTCGGACGTGAGGGTTCAAGTCCCTTCTCCCGCACCATATTTACATCTATTTAATTAACAAATTTCTGAAGTTAATTATTTTCCGTCCCAATTAGCCATCTCAGCTTCAAAGGGATCTAGACCCATTGGCCCCATTGCTAACGCATAAGAATGGTATTTCTTTAAATCAAAGTTTGTGCCAAGTCGTGCTTTGGCATCTTCGCGAGTTTTCATCCAAACCCGTTCGCCAACTTTGTATGAAATAGCTTGGCCCGGCCAACCTAAATAGCGATCAATTTCGCTAGTTGAATGAGCATCATCTAATAAGGCTTGATTGCTTAATAACGCTTTACCCGATTGCGCGTTCCAAACATTGCCATCGAAATCCTGATATCCAAGGTGCATTCCGATATCAACAACAATTCGAGCTGCACGTAGCGCTTGTGCAGATAGATAACCCATCTCAATTCCGGGTTCATCAAATGCGCCAAGTTCATTCATAAATCTTTCGGCGTATAACGCCCAACCTTCACCGTAACCACTGCACCATGCTTCGGTGCGTTGGAAGCGACTTAAGCGAGCTTGCTCAAGTGCAACCGTTGCGCATTGCAAATGGTGGCCGGGAACTGCTTCGTGATACCAAGTAGATGCTAAATGCCACCAATTAAATTCATCTTTACCTAGCGCAGGCAACCAAGTAGTTCCTGGTCGGGATAAATCTTCACTTGGTGATTGGTAATAAGCTGCCGATGCGCTGCCTTCTGGCGCAATTCGCGCATCACAGAATTTGATCCGATCGTCGATAGTAAAGTGAGTGCCGTCCATTTGTTTTACCGCAGCTTCGGTGAAATCTTTTAACTTTTTGATAATCGCATCTTTACCTTTAATTATGTACTTTGGATCGTGATCTAGGTAATCGGCAACTTCTCTAAGAGTCTTAGCGCCGGGCTTAATAAGTGGCGCAATTTCCCACATCCGCTTATTTATCTCAGCTAAATTAGCTACACCCCAATCATAGGTAGCTTTTAAATCCAATTTTGCGCCAGTAAAATAACGAGCCCACTTTGCATAACGGTCTGCACCAAAAGCATCATTTGGATTCGCAATTGGCAAATAGTCACGCTCTAAGTATTTAGCGGTCGCCGCAGCGGATGCTTCTGCGTTTTTGGCTGCTGCATGTACATCTGGGTATCTGCTCTCCGGGTCAACCGATTTTGCAAAATTCGAATATCCACCATTTGCGTATCCGTTGAGCTGTGCAATTACACCGCGAACTTGCCGTTGCGGCGTAGTCTTTCCTATTCCTTTTCCTTTTTCTTGCATTGCCATTTCAGAGATAGTTGAGATCCAAGATTTATGAGCGGCTTCGACAGCGTTAAGTCGGGCTGCGATGTTCTTGAAATCTGCATCGCTTTTATGTGCCATCATTTCGAAAATTTGGCGAATGTTTGATGGTGGTGATGTTATAACATTCCAAAGGATGTGTGACTCTTGGGAATCGTGAAGCTCCAAACCAGATTCCAATCGCTCGATCATTACCGCTTTTGAAATCCGATCAATCTCATCGATTGGGGTTAACGCTTTTAACTTGACCAGAGTTGCACGAACTAAATCAGCGTTCTTCGCAGCGCCCGCAATCGAGAAGTCATCTAACAAGTGGTCTTGCCCGGGGATCCCAAGATAGGTGCTGCCCATCGGACTCAAAGCCGCAGATTGCGTTATATAGGTATCGGATAATTCAAAAATCGGAGAACGGTGATTTGTCATGCGCTATGTCTACCAGCCCGATTAGAAGTTCGAAAGCCGCTCAGTTCTGTCGCAGGCGGGGGGATTTGGGGGCTATTTTCAGGAGCGCTCACTTCATGGGAAGATTCCCACCCGCGCCACCGATTTGGAGCGGAGCGGAAGTTGATTTGAAAAGAGGCAACAGCATATGAGCGAGAAAAAATTTCTATCTTGGGTTGGGTTTAAAGATGAAGCGAAAATTTCAAACGGAACTAACCCGACAAACTCTGGTGCGCCTACAACTAACGCGATCGAACGAATTCGCGAATTAGAATCACAACTCAACGACCTTCGATCACGTCGGGATATCACTGCCCTTTCCAAAGAAGAATTTGAAATCCTTGCAACCGAAACCGCAATGTCAATTATTAAGACGGCGCAACAGCGCGAATCTAAAGCTGCCGCGACCGCTGAAAAAGTTCTCTCCGAAAGCCAACGGAGCGCACGTGGCGCGTTAGAAGCTGCTGAAGCAAAAGCAAAATCTACGCTCTCACAAGCAGAATCACGGGGGCGCAAATATATTGAAGCAGCAGAATCTGATGCTGCCGACTTACTATCTAACGCTGAATCCGAAGCTGAAGATTTGATTTCAAATAAAAAGCGTGAGGGTTCCACTATTACATCTACAGCAAAGCGCGATGCCGAGCGTTTGATTTTAGATGCCACTACCGAAGTAGCTGAATATCGCCAATGGCTAAGCGGTGTAATTTCAGAAGCAGAACGGTTATACCGAATCCAAACTCAATCTTTAGATTCCGCAGAAAGTGCAATCTCACAATCTCGAAACCGTTTAGAAAGCGCATTCACTCGCCTAGCTGAACTGCAAAAATCGGTGCAAGCTGCAATTAATCCGGATGGCACGCCTCAAGGTGATGCAAAAGTGCAGAGCCGAATCGCGATTGTTAAAAGTGAGGCAACTCAAGGTAGCAAACCAGCAATTAAGAAAGTGACGAAACGAGTAGCTGCAAATAAAACTCGTAAGAAAGTCGTCAAGAAAAAACGCTAACCAGTAATTCGAAATTCAGAAACTTTAAATGAGTAATATAAATTCTGAGTTTAAGACGCGCAATGCGGCTTTATATATCGCACCGATTGACGGTCTGCGTGCGATAGCGGTAATTGGAGTTCTGCTCTATCACTTGGGGATCTCTTGGATTCCGGGTGGTTTCTTAGGGGTTGATTTATTCTTCGTTATTTCTGGTTACGTTATTACTCGGCTAATTTTAGATTCGATTGATCGCTCTAGCGCGTTAGATCTACGAGCATTCTATTTCAACAGATTACGTCGTTTAGTTCCAGCGTTGGTATTTATGGTGACGCTAACTGCAATGTTTATCGGAGTTTGGGCACCAGAAACTGTCCGCAGATTTCTTAAAGATCTACCTTATGTTTTTTCGGGATCGATGAATTGGTCGTTAGTTTCGAGACAGCAAGATTACTTTGAAAGCATTGGTAGGCCACCGCTTTTGCAACATACCTGGTCGCTCGGCGTAGAAGCCCAATTTTATTTAATTTGGCCGTTGGTTCTCTTATTTATTTTGAAATATTTCGGTAAGAAAAACATTCCGATTGTTTCTTTAATTGCGGCTGGCGCATCTGGGGTTGCGCTATTTCTATATTCATTAAAAATTGATAGCGAATCGCAAGGCAGTGTTAGCCATGTTTATTTTGGAACAGACACCCATAGCCTTGGATTATTTTTAGGATCAGCTCTAGCAGTAAGTTGGATTCCACAAAATTTAAGCAAAGTAATTTCAAAACGCGCGCAAGATTTTGTTGATGGCGTTGGCGTCGTTGGATTTCTAGGCTTACTCACGACTTTTCTCTTTATAAATGAAACCGATCCGACTCTTTATAAATTAGCTTTTCCACTTGCTGGAATCTTTGGCTGCGCAACTCTGATGTCGGTAGTTCATCCGGCTTCACGGTTTGCGCCGATTTTAAGTTATAAACCATTCTTATGGATTGGTGAGCGCTCTTATGGAATATATCTTTGGCACTGGGTAATTTTTCAAGTAACTCGACCTTCTATCGATATTGCTGGTAAACCATGGGCGTTATACACGCTCCGAATTCTGATTGTTTTTGCACTCGCTGATATTTCACTTCGCTGGGTTGAGATACCGGTTCGACGCGGCAACTTTGAACTTTGGTTCCGCGGCATGAAATATCGCACACCAAATGTGCGCTTGCGCCAACGGCTTACCGTTCTGCTCACTACGATTTCGATTATTGCTGCTGCAACTGCAATCTCGGTAAATGCACTTTCCGTTGCAGATACTCGAGCCGTGCAAGAAGCAAAGCGCGCTCAAGAACTCTCAGAAATTAACCAAGCCCCTACTGCGCCAACCGCCGAGCCCGGATTATGGGTTACGGGAGATTCAGTAATTCTGGGTATAAGAAGTGCGTTAGAGAAATATCGTCACATTGAATTGATAAACGCACGAGTTGGTCGGCAACTTCCGGAGTTGATCCAGGTTGCCGGGAATGATCAAATTCATGCCCCAAATTCAACAGTTATTTTTGATGTTGGCAACAATAATCAAATAACAGAATCAACTTTTGTGCAGTTGATGGAAATCGTAAAGAACCAACCACAGATAATTGTGATAAATACTGCAGTACCTAGACCCTGGCGATCAATCAATAATGAAATCGTTCGCAACGTGATAACTAGGTATCCAAATACGACATTGATTGATTGGGAAGTTATCTCGCAAAACCATCCAGAATTTTTCGCATCTGATGGTGTGCATTTAAACCCACCGGGGGCTAATGCCTATGTCTCAGCTATTTTGGAGAAATTGAAGTAAATAAAAAAGCCCCCCTATAAATTAGGAGGGCTTTTTAAATGAGCGCTTATGCGTACTTACCTGCAAGTGAGAACTTCTTACCATCAACTGTTTGGCCATCAGAATAAACAGTTTGGATTAAGAATTGGGTTCCGCCTTCATCGCCAGCTTTGGCAATATCAAGATTTAATTGATTTGCTGGAACTGTTGAAACTAAGGTGAAATCTTTAGCATTGTAGGAAACTGAGATGTTATAACCAGTAATTCCATCAGCAGCGGCTGGTGTTTTCCAACGAAGCGTTACACCACCTGATCCATTATTTATTGCAACAAAACTAAGTGGGGCTTCATGTGCAGCGAGCGCATCTGCAGTTGGAGAAGCTTCTGGAGTTGGGGATTCAGAAACTGTTGCAGATTCGGATGGAGTTGGGGCAGCATCATCTGCAGAATTATTTCGGTTAGAAACAATTAAGCCGAGAATTAAAATTCCAAGCAACACCAAAAGCGTTACGCGGCTAGAACTTTTCTTAGCTGGCGCTACTGCTGCAGTTTTAGGTGTGGTAGATGTTGTTGCTTTTGGTGTGGTGGAGACAATTGTTTTTGCAGCTGCACGGGTTGGGACTGGCGGAATAACGATTTTGACAGAAGCAGAACCGCGCTTTGCCGATTTCTTTACCGCTTTTCTTGCCGCTTTCTTTGCAGTTTTCTTTGCAGTTTTCTTTGCAGTTTTCTTAACGGCTTTTTTAGCTGGACGCTTCACAGCTTTTTTAGCTGAAGATTTCTTTGCAGGCGATTTTTTCGCCGGACGCTTTGCAGCTTTTTTAGCTGGAGCTTTCTTTGCTGCTTTTTTCTTTGCGGCCACTTTTTACTCCCTGATTTGGTTTCGAGTAATCAACGCGGGTAGACGAAGATTTATGGCTTAAGGATACCCCAGCAGGTAAGTATTGCCCGCGAAATCAAGCCAATAACCGGGCTACTTCAGGGGCGATTGCTCGCAACGCTTTCCCACGATGGCTAATTTCATCCTTGGCTTCTGCCGATAATTCCGCCATTGTTATTGAAAATCCACTCGGTTGGAAGATTGGGTCATAGCCAAATCCGCCGTTACCAGTCGGCCTGCTTCGAATTTCACCACGAATTTCACCTTCCCGAGTGGCTTCTTGACCACTTGGTAGAACTAACGCAACTACACACTTAAAGGCCGCTCCCCGATTTTCATTTGAAACTTCTTTTAATTGCAGCAATACTTTTTCCAAATTTGCTCGATCATCACCATGTACCCCAGACCAACGCGCAGAATAAATTCCGGGTGCACCATTTAATGCATCGACGCACAAACCGCTGTCATCTGCGATGGCGGGCAGGCCAGTTTCGCGAGCAATCGTTCGGGCTTTTAATAAAGCATTTGCTGTAAAAGTTTCGCCAGTCTCTTCGACATCCGATAAATCTGGGAATTGATCGCTGCCAACTAATTCAACATCTGGCGCAACAATTGCGAGAATTCGCGCAAGTTCTTCGATCTTGCCTCTATTGCGCGATGCAATAACTAGTTTCAATTACTTCAGCGCATCCATCTGCATTTGCGTTAGCGTGCCGCAACCTGCAACTGCCAGATCTAACAATTTATCAAGTTGTGCGCGATCAAATGGCGCACCTTCGGCGGTTCCTTGGACCTCAATAAAAGTTCCATCACCCATGCAGACAACGTTCATATCAGTCTCTGCCGTTACATCTTCGTCGTAACAAAGATCTAACATCGGGGTTCCATTAATTATGCCAACACTGACTGCTGCTACCGAACCTTTCAGCGGTTGTGAATTTAGCGGAACATAACCTTTTTCCTTTGCCCACGAAATTGCATCTGATAATGCAACATATGCGCCAGTTATTGCCGCAGTGCGGGTTCCACCATCTGCTTGCAGCACGTCGCAATCCAAAACTAAAGTGTTTTCGCCAAGCGCTTGCATATCTACTACCGCGCGAAGTGAACGTCCGATTAATCGCGAAATTTCTTGAGTCCGACCACCTAATTTCCCTTTTACGCTCTCCCGATCTGATCGGGAGTGGGTCGCGCGTGGCAACATTGAATATTCTGAAGTAACCCAGCCTTTTCCTTTACCAACTAACCATCTTGGTACCCCAGGGGTAAAGGAGGCGGCGCATAAAACTCGGGTGTTTCCGAACTCAACCAATACTGAACCTTCGGCGTGATCCAACCAACCGCGGGTGAATTTTATTTTTCGCAATTGATCTGGTTTGCGCCCGTCTAGGCGTTCGATTCCGATTCGTGAAATATTTGAATTCAAGTTTAACTCCCCTAGTTATTAAATCTTACTTCTTACATTTACAACTTCTGGCCCAAGGAAACGACGAGCTAGCGTTGCAAAATTTTCGGCATTGCCGGTCGCGATGAATTGATATTCCGGCTTACTTATGGAGAGACGCATTAAATTCTTTTCTGCTAAAACTCGATATAAATCCTTAGCAGTCTCTTCTGCGCTTGAAACTAAAGTTACGTCAGTGCCCATGACATATGAAATAACGCCAGTCAATAATGGGTAATGAGTACAACCCAAAACTAAAGTATCTACATCTGCGCTAACAAGTGGTGCTAAATAATCAGTAGCAACTTTTGTAATTGCCGCACCAGATGTTTCGCCGCGCTCTACAAATTCGACAAATAATGGGCAAGGTATTGATGTGATTGCCAGTTGTGGTGCAGCTGCGAATGCATCAGCATAAGCTTTCGAATCGATAGTAGTTTGAGTGCCAATCACACCAACTTTGCCACTTCTAGATGCGGAAACCGCGCGCCGTACTGCAGGCTGAATTACTTCAATAACTGGAACTGAATATCGTTCGCGCGCATCCCGTAGCATTGCAGCGCTTGCGGTATTACAAGCAATCACAATTGCTTTGACACCGGATTCGACGAGTTGATCCATAATTTCTAACGCGAATGTTCTAACTTCAGCTAGCGGCCTAGGGCCATATGGCGTTCGAGCAGTATCGCCAACATAAAGTATTGATTCATTGGGCAATTGATCGATTACTGCTCGAGCAACCGTTAAGCCGCCAACCCCAGAATCAAAGATCCCAATCGGAGCATCTGGGTTAGCCATATCAGTAGCCTACCTTTCAAGCACCATCGGCTATTTTGTTGCCAAAATGTTATAAATTATGGGTGAATTTTCTAAAGAAATGACGCGATTCCTCTGGATTATCGAGCAAAAGTGCCGCATTATTTGAGTGCTTACTTCGCCGACTTCATATGGGTCTACGAAAATGAGTGCCTGGCTCACCCGAGTTGGGAAAACAAATGCCTTACGGAGGCTCAATAAATATGCAACTAACATCAACTCAATGGAGCACGTTATACAACATGTTCTCCTTTGGTTTAATTGCAATGCTTGCTTGTACTGTGTACACGCTCGTGTCACAGGCTCGAGTGCTTCCTAAATATCGGAACGCACTGGTGCTCTCATCGATGGTTACATTCATCGCTGCATATCACTACTTCCGAATCTTCAACTCCTTCACTGAATCAAGTGAGGGCGGAATGGTTAAAGTTGGAAACGCTCAAGGAACATTTAACGAGGCTTACCGCTACGTTGACTGGGTTTTGACAGTTCCGCTTCTACTCGTTGAAGTTATCGCAGTATTGGCACTGGCTAAAGCTGCGGCATCATCACTAATCGGTCGATTAGTTCCAGCTGCAACAGCCATGATTGCTCTCGGATATCCTGGTGAGATTGCAACTGATAATGGTTCCAAAATTCTTTGGGGCGTACTTTCAACAATCCCATTCCTATACATCCTTTATGTTCTATTCGTAGAGCTAGGGAAGTCATTGGAACGCCAACCTGAAGGTGTTGCTGCAACTGTTGGTCGGTTGCGCTTACTTTTAATTGCCACATGGGGCGTTTATCCAATTTCATACCTGTTCCCGCTTCTAGGTATTGAAGGTACTGATGCATTTATGTACCGACAGATTGGTTACACAATTGCTGACGTGTTAGCTAAGTGCGTATTCGGTCTTACAATTTACAAGATCGCACGCATGAAATCAGCTGCCGAAGGCATGAAAGAAGATCACTAATTAAGTAAATACGTTAAAAAAGCCGGACCAGAAATGGTTCGGCTTTTTTATTTGAAAGTAACATTTAGAGTAACTTCAAAAGGCTTTCTTGGAGCCAGCCAATCCATGCGTAAACCGCGTAAACCGCTTTCATCGGATCGCTCTCAACCATCAATTCATATTTTTCATGTGCTGGCTTAGCATCCTTTTCTACGCCAATTTCTAACCGAACTGCCAGTGCTAGTCGAATGTCATTCATGCCGGCCAACCAAGAGATTTCATCTCCAACTTCAATTACGGTCGTAATGTGGGCAACATCCAACGGTGAATCATTATCCCAATCTTCATCTTGCGGCATGAGCGCTTCGCGAATTGTCATTGCATTCGCGCGCTTTTTTTCACGCAAACCATGCTCGGTATAACGACGAAATTCCGCCGACTGTTCGGCATCTTTATACGCACTCGGTAATAGTCGAAGTAAGACTGGATCGATTGGCGGCGCATCGTTGGTAGAAATTCCAACCATCCGCATTAAATCATCCACGGTATGGCTATCCGATAAATGCGAACCACCATCTTCTTCACCCAGTAATTCAATTATTTGTTCAGCTAAATTGATTAATACATGAGCTTCTTGGGACGAGAGCGTGATTGCGATCTTTTCATCGCCACTTCTTAAGAATCCTGACATGATTTAGATTTCATCATCGCGTTGCAGAGTAGCCCAGAGTCCATATTCATGGAGCCGTTGGACATCTAGCTCCATCTCTTCCCGAGTGCCCGAGTTCACTATTGCTTTTCCTTCTACATGAACTTTCATCATCAACTCCGTGGCTTTTTCTTTTGAGAAACCAAAGAGCAGAATAAATACGTGGGTCACATAACTCATTAAATTAACGGGGTCATCCCAAACTACACAAACCCAAGGACGATCTGCGCGGAGGTCGCTTTTAACCTCGGTCTCGGTTAGCGTTCCCATTTTCTAATTATCGCGCTATCTAATAGAAATTATGAAGTTCTCGCTCACGCCGAGCGCACTGAGCGGAGTTGCGGCGCTCTTTATCCGAAATGTTGCAAAGCCATCATTTAACTCGATGCAGGAGAGCGCGAATCGGCCATCTAAATCAGTAATTACTGGGTTTTTTAAAGTTACTTCCTTATAGCTATCTCCAACCAATCTTTCTAAAGTTATTTTCACGCCACTTTCTTTTGGTTGGAGTAACCCAGAAATAATTACTTCCTTGCCGCGCGCTACCGAAGCGGGAGCTGCCAGTGAAATCTTTCTTTTATATTCAATATTTAAATCTTTAGATAAACCTGCTACCCGTTCCCAAGAGCTTTCAGAAGTTGCACGCAGGATGGAATTCCCACTGAGCAACGCTGAAATAACTAACGTGCCATCAATTGTGGTATTACCAACATAAATTTTTCGCCAAGTACCATCGCTATTTTTAGCTTCGAGATTTAATGGCAAGTTTGGAATTGGTTCTTTATCTGGGAGCGTGAATTGCAATTGGACTTTGATTGGATCTCCATAAGTGGCACTGTTTTTATCGGAGAGTAAAGTGGCTACAACTTGATCTGGCGCAATTGATTGCGCAAAAGTTCGAACCCTTGGCATGGTTGCGGCATCTTCCATTCCTAATGTCCAAGCCATAATTCCACCTAACCGATACTTAGCGACCAAATTCGCGCGTGCAACATAAGAGCGCGCATCTTGATACCAAGCAGTCCGAGTTGCGGTGCAAGTGGTCGGAGTGCCATCTGCTAAAAATCCTGGGAAAGTTTTACTGTATGTGAAAGTGACTTCACCTTCATTTTCCATGTATTGCGGAGTTGCACCATAGCCAGTAGCGAGTGAGACCGCATCCTTCATTACAAATGTAGCCGCTTTAATTTTAGTGTTAATAACTTTGGCATCATTTGGTGCACAGGTTCCAACAACTTTGACGACCCAATCACGGCCATAACCTGGAACTCCAAGGAATATTTTCGAAGCAGGGATTACTGAAGTTGCATATCTGACTGCATCTTCAACCCAAATTAGTGGGCCAATTGGTCCAACTGTGGCAGTTGAATAGTCATAAGTCATAATCCGCAATCGATCTATATATGGTGCGATATTTTTCCAGTCATAAACGGTGTAACCCTTTCGTTTTGTGGCTGGATCGAAATCAACTGGGGCTGTGATAGAAAGTATTTTCATATCCGCGTGTAACGAGGCAGAGAGTTCCTTAACAAAAGCTACCCACCGCGGCCTTGTTGTATCCCAAGTCGTGTTGCCATCAATGAAAGCAAAATTTTCAAAATCTAGATCGATACCGTCAAAATTATTGACTTTAACTAAGTTGGTAATTGTGGCAACAATATTAGCTCTCGATTGCTGATTAGCTAAAAGATTACTTAATACCAACTTTTCGGTGCCATCGGTAATCGTCGGAATGATTCCAATATTTAGATTACGAAGTGTTGTGATCGAAACTGACATCGGATCGGTCAATTTAGCGGCTGCATATAAATCAAGAATATTTTTCTCACCTTTTAGCGTGTACCAAAACGGTGAAACTTCGCGAATCAAATCTTGATTAACAACTACTGAAGCAATTGAATTTTTTACCGAGTAATAAGGTACCCACCCACTTAATATTTTTCGCGCTGGCAAATCTGCAGCGCTAATTGGTTGTGGCAAAATAATTAATTGGGATAAGAGAGTAATTACTAATGCGCTGATTAATTGCTTTGCTACTGATTTCATTAAGGCTTTGGCGTATCTGGTTCTTTTCGAAGACCGGCATGAATTTCTTTACATGTAGGACAGATTGGAAATCGTTCTGGATCACGGTTTGGTATCCATTTTTTTCCGCAGAGCGCGGTCACTGTTTTCCCGGAGACCGCCGACTCAACAATTTTCTCTTTCTTTACATAATGCGAGAAGCGCTCATGATCACCTTCGTCGAGCCGTTCCTCAACGGGAGCGACAATCGTGTCGGTATCAGTATCTCGCCCGCGTGTAAATAAACCCATGCGCGAATCATAATCTCTGTGATTAAACTAAGCAGATGAAAGACCTACTGCGTACCGAACATTTATCGCGCGCCGATATCGATTTGATATTGGATACCGCGGCGCAGTTCGCTGAGAATCCACTTCGCTCTAATACAGCGCTGGCCAATAAGACGGTCGCAATTTATATGACTAAACCCTCTACTAGAACGCGACTTGCATCTGAAACTGCAGTTGCACACTTGGGTGGTTCTCCCATTTTTGTTCGCGGAGATGATCTGCAATTGGGTCGCGGTGAAACTATCGCAGATACCGCAAAAATCATTAGCGGTTTTTGCAGCGCTATGATAATTAGAACTTTTGCCCAAGCCGATGTCGATGAACTTGGCGCGCATTCCACGATTCCAATTATTAATGCACTTACTGATGATGATCACCCAACCCAATTACTTGCCGATTGGCTAACTATCCGCGAAAACTTTGGCACTGATATTTCTGGAAGAAAATTTGTTTACTTAGGCGATGGAAATAATATGGCTAATTCTTGGTTGATTATGGGCGCAATTATGGGAGCACATGTAGTTGCCGCTACTCCATCTGGTAAGTGGGCGCCAAGCACACGTGCAATTGAAGTTGCCACAAATATTGCTAAGCGTTCTGGCGGAAAAGTTGAAGTTATAAATGATCCAGAAGCTGCCGCAAAGGATGCATCAGTTTTATATACTGATGTTTGGATGTCGATGGGCGACCCAGAATCAGAACGTAAAGAAAAAATTGCAGTGCTGGCCCCATTTGCAGTAACGGAACCACTAATGTCATTGACCGCTAAGGATTCGATTTTTATGCATTGTCTTCCCGCACATCGCGGTGAAGAGGTTGCAGCAAATGTGATTGACGGAACAAAATCTGTTATCTGGCGTGAGGCTTTTCATCGCCGCACCACCATTCAGTCACTTCTATTTCACCTAATCAATGGTGAAATTGTTGGCTTTAAGCAGTAATCTCAGACCCATGCGTGTATTAGTTCCTAAAGAATTAAAGTCCGGCGAAAAACGAGTAGCTCTAGTCCCAGACATAATCTCGAAGTTAACTCGCGCTGGCTTAACAGTTGCCATCGAATCTGGCGCAGGTACCGATTCTCAAGCCACAGATAGCGAATTTCAAGCCGCTGGTGCTGAGATTATCGCTACTTCAAATATTCAAAGTGAATTAGGTAAAGCTGATGTTGTGGCATCGGTGCAACCGTTAACTCCAGATCAATTCAAATCAGTAAAAAAAGGCGCTGTCACAATTTCATTCTTATCGCCAACTACTGCGACTGATTCAATCGAAGCTGCAGCTTCTGCTGGTGTTACTGCATTTTCACTTGAAATGGTGCCGCGAATTTCGCGCGCGCAATCAATGGATGCGCTAACTTCACAAGCACTTTGTGCCGGATATCGTGCAGCTCTAGTTGGTGCCGAAATGTCGCCAAGATTTTTCCCACTATTAATGACTGCTGCTGGAACCGTAACACCGGCACAAGTTTTGGTATTAGGCGCAGGCGTTGCTGGTTTGCAAGCAATCGCAACTTCGCGTCGACTTGGCGCAGTTGTTTCTGCATATGATGTTCGTCCATCTTCTGCGGATGAAGTTCGTTCAATGGGTGCAACTTTTATTGATTTAGGACTTGAAGCGCTGGAAGGTGCTGGCGGATATGCCCGCGAAATGACGGAAGAGCGCGCTACTAAACAACGCGAACTTCTAACCCCGTTTATTACAAAATCAAATGTACTTATTACTACGGCAGCTGTTCCTGGGCGATCAGCTCCACGACTTGTAACCGCAGAAATGTTTAGCAAGATGGCACCTGGTTCAATCATTGTTGACTTAGCTGCTGAAACTGGCGGCAACGTTGAGGGATCAATAGCAGGCGAAATAGTAGTTACCGCAAATGGCGTGAAGATTTGGGGCGGGAAGGATGTTCCGTCACAACTTCCGTTCCATGCATCTTCGCTCTACTCGCGAAACGTAGTGAATTTGTTGCTCTTAATGACGAAGACGGAGAGCGCCGATGGCAAAACCTCCGGAACTATCGCTCCAGATTTTGCCGATGAAATTATCGATTCGGCTGCGTTGACCCACGAAGGTGCAAAACGTACGCCGCAATTAAATGGAGGTAAGAAGTAATGGAACCAATGGCAATTGTCGCTATCTTCGTACTAGCAGTTTTTGTTGGTTTTGAAGTGGTTTCTAAAGTTTCTTCGACTCTCCATACCCCGTTAATGAGCGGTGCCAATGCGATTCACGGCGTTATTTTGGTTGGTGCAATCATCGTCGCTGATCACAGCAATACAAATTTAGAACTCGGGTTATCGGTTGCTGCCATCATCTTAGCCACCATAAATATGGTGGGCGGGTTTGTGGTTACAGATCGAATGTTAGAAATGTTTAAAGGAAAAGGTAAAGAGAGAGCGAAGGATTCAAAGTGAGCCGCGCTATCTACGATTTAATCGGGTTATCTGCTGGCGTATGTTTCATTCTCGCGCTTAAAGGATTGTCACATCCGCGCACGGCACGCCGCGGTAATTTAATTGGCGCGCTCGGTGCAACTATTGCAACTCTTGTAGTTTTCTTCTATGCCAGCGAAGGTTCTTCGCTTCCGCTAAATAATCTTGGTTGGATTCTTGGCGCTATGGTCGTCGGTTTATTAATTGGCGTACCGGCCGCACGTAAAGTACAGATGACTCAAATGCCACAACTAGTTGCGTTATTTAATGGTGTTGGTGGCGGCGCCGCAGCTCTAGTTGCAATCGTTGAATATTTGAAGTTAGGTGATGGCGCGGCGGTTGCCAAAGTTGTTGCGACAGTATTTACCGTAATTGTCGGTTGCGTTTCATTCTCTGGTTCGATCATTACCTTTATGAAGTTACAAGAGTTAATGACTACTCGCCCCGTTGTATTCCCGGGCGGCCGCTTTGTAATTGCAGGAACGTTAGTTGCGGTACTAGCTTCGGGCGGTTGGGTAATAAGCGCACTTGGCACTATGCCACTCCTAGTTCTTGCTGGTTTATCGCTGCTTTTTGGCGTGCTCTTTGTGCTCCCAGTTGGTGGCGCAGATGTGCCGATTGTTATCTCGCTCTTAAACGCATTTACTGGTTTAACAGTTGCCGCAAGTGGTTACGTACTTGATTCCACACTTTTAATTATTGCGGGAACACTTGTTGGCGCATCCGGAACAATCTTGACTCGTTTAATGGCGGAAGCAATGGGTCGTTCCCTCTTTGGCACGCTCTTTGGCGCATTTACCGCAAAGCCACAAGATGTTGCAGTTGGCGGCGAAACTCGGCCAGTTCGTTCTGGCTCACCAGATGATGTTGCGATTTTGCTTAACTATGCTCGCCGCGTTGTAATCGTTCCTGGCTTTGGATTAGCGGTTGCACAAGCACAACATACTGTTCGTGAATTAGCAGATTTATTATCAGCTAAAGGAATTGACGTTGCATATGGAATTCACCCAGTTGCAGGTCGTATGCCTGGCCATATGAACGTCTTGTTGGCGGAAGCAAATGTTCCTTACGAACAACTTGCAGAGATGGATGAAGTAAATCCGACATTCCCACAGACCGATGTTGCGTTAATTATTGGTGCGAACGATGTAGTTAATCCCGCCGCTAAGACAACTCCTGGATGCCCAATTTATGGAATGCCGATTTTGGATGTATCACTTGCCGGAAACGTAATTTTCTTGAAGCGTTCAATGCGGCCAGGATTTGCCGGTATCGAAAACGAGTTGCTCTTTGATCCAAAAACTACTTTGTTATTCGGTGACGCTAAAGCTTCACTTACAAAAGTTGTTGGTGCGCTTAAAGCTTTGTAATTCGCAATTACAAACGTTTAACCTTCTTGCATCTCCGTAGGTGCGCCATGCACGCCTAATATATCGCCGCTCAGCTTTGATCCTTCGCCGGAGCGATTTAGCGCTGCGCCACGTTTCCGAACAAATTCTTTATGATCGGCCGGAACACTTCCAAGTAGCCCCTTTTGAAAATCTTCGAAAGCTTGCAGGACTTCGCGCTTGGTATTCATAACAAATGGACCCATCCAGGCAACAGGTTCGCGAATTGGTTCGCCACCGAGAATGATTACATCCATCTCAGGTGCACGAGACTCTTGCGCTTTATCTGCAGTTACAACCAAGACATCGCCATCAACATATGCGTTATCAAATACGGCAAGTTGCCCCATCTGCACTGGACGATGTTCATCGCCAACAGTGCCGCGTCCACTCATGGTGTAAACCAGAGCGTTATAGGCAGAGTTCCATGGCAATCGAAGTTGCGCGCCGGGTTGCAACGTTGCGTGCACAATCGTGATTGGCGTTTGTGTTGTGCCGGGACCTTGATGTCCAGCTACTTCACCAGCGATAACGCGAATTAAAGTTCCACCATCACTTGAAGATAAAAGTTCAACGTTCTTTGCCCGAATATCTTGATAAGCCGGTGTTGACCATTTCTTACTTGCTGGAAGATTTACCCAGAGTTGGAAGCCATGAAATAAACCGCCGCTCATAACTAAATGTTCTGGCGGAGTTTCGATATGCAAAATTCCTGCGCCAGCAGTCATCCATTGGGTATCGCCATTTGAAATTGTGCCGCCGCCACCGTGATTGTCAAAGTGATCAAAGATGCCATCAATAATGTATGTAACAGTTTCGAAACCGCGATGTGGATGCCATGGTGTGCCTTTTGGTTCGCCGGGTGAATATTCAACTTCACCCATTTGATCCATCATGATGAATGGATCGACATCAGCAAGGTCTACGCCATGAAATGCACGACGAACGGGGAAACCTTCACCTTCGTAACCTTGCGGCGCGGAGGTAACGCTTTTTACGGTCCGTGCATGTGCAGCGGGGGTAGCGATTACGCGCGGTAGAACAGTTATATCTTTTACAGTTACGGCGGGCATGATTGAAGTTTCAACTACATTGGGTGGGATTGCAAGTTGAAAATTAATAACATCAAAAATGCCGTATGGTTCGAATGTGGAATCACTTGCAGTACTAGTAGCGCTAATGGCAGCCATAACTGTTGTGGGTGGACCCATTGCGCTCGGGCTCACATTTATCGAGCCAGCTAAATCCTCTCTTAACAAGTTAAGAGTTGGAGCGGTAATACTCTTCTCTCTACCTGCAATATTTATTGGGGTAATTTTTATGACCGCAAATATTGGAATTGGTGGCCGTCTCTATGGCTTATTTGGTTTCGGAGTTTCAACCTTTGCCCTTTATCGCACGATTAAGCAGATGCGTGGAAATCGCAATCCAGATAAGGGTTTAATTCAGGATTGACTTGGGCTACATTCTCTCAATGAACCCACTTCTTTATTTTCGGCTAGCTGGTTACACCCTTTTTGCGGTCGGATTTCTAAACTGGCGTTATCAAACTGGCGCTTCAAGTGTTGCAATCCATAGCGCGATCATTATTTTAACTGGAGTACTTATTTTGGTGCTCTCGTTTTTGCCAAGTACCTCTAAATCATTATTAAAGAAACCGTTAAAACAAATTATTTGGGTTCTCTTCATCGGAGTACTTATTTATGGAATTGTTAATTAAGTAAAGCAATTCACTTTGGCAATTAGGTCGGCTATCGCTAAAAAGTTTTAGGAACGCGCAAGTAAAACATGGTGGAGGTGCCGGGAATCGAACCCGGGTCCTCTGGTACCAAAACAGGGCTTCTACGGGCGTAGTGCGCTATTCGTTTTCTCAGCTCTGACTCTCACGCGCACATGTAGTCAACGAACTCATTTGCGGAAGATTTCCCGATTCATAATCGCAACCTTATGAATAAGTAAGCCCTCTGTCGGCGCTAGATTCCAAGGCGAGGGCGCACTTGGGCTAACGGATTACGAGGCTCGCTTATGCAGCGAGGGCGTAATCAGCGGCAGTTGTACTGGCGCTTGATTGTTTGCACGGGTTTTTGGTTTACGAGATCATCCCGGCTTCCTCGGCCCGCTTCCCCTGTCCCAACATCCAAAGTCGAGACCGTTCACCCCCATGGGAGTTAGAAAGCAAGCTAATTGTACGTTAATAAAGTAAAAGTAAATACCGAGATTAGTCGTCGTACTTATTGGATTTACGCGGATTACTACGCCCAACGTTCTTACCGCTTAAATTTCGTGACATTTCGCGTGCGATTTCACGGCCAGCTTCGCGTTCCATAAGTGAAGCCCGTTTATCGTGCGCTTTCTTACCTTTAGCTAAACCAAGTTCTACCTTGGCTTTTCCATCTTTAAAATAGAGCGAAATCGGAATTAAAGTTAAGCCGCTCTCTTTAGTTTTCCCAATTAACTTTGTGATCTCTTTCTTATGTAAGAGTAATTTTCGATCTCGTCGGGGCGTGTGATTAGTCCAAGTACCCTCCGTATATTCTGGAATATGAACTCCGCTAAGCCATAACTCGCCGTCAATAACCATGGCAAAGCCATCGATGAGCGATGCTCGACCAGCCCGAAGCGACTTCACTTCCGTGCCGGTTAACACAAGACCACATTCATAGACATCTTCTATGAAGTAATCATGGCGCGCCTTTTTATTCTGCGCGATGAGTTTCCGTCCGACTTCCTTAACCATGACATAAGGGTAACGGGTGCGAAATAGAATCGTTAATTACTTGATAATTTCAATTATTAGGTGTTATCAAAGCGGCTAAACCACCAAGCACTTGCAGAGATTTACTCGCAATCACACTTTCCGGCACAGCCAGGTCAGGCGAGACGCCTTTTCCTTCAATCAACTTTCCAGATGGCGATCGATAAAGCGCCACAGTCAATTCCAGTTTCGATCCATCATTCAAAGTTTTAAATTCCTGAACCGTTCCTTTTCCGTAACTTTTCTCACCGAGGATTACAGCGCGGTTTCGATCCTGCAGCGCAGCTGCCAATATTTCAGCGGCGCTAGCGGTTGAACGATTAATTAAAACAACTAATGGGGCTTGATCCGCTCCGGATTCGGTAGATTCAAAGATCAATTTCTCTCCTGAAGCTTTCTGATAAGAAACAATGATTCCACCATTTATAAATTGACGAGCAACACCCACCGCTTCTTCAACAATTCCACCAGGATTATTTCGCAAATCAATAATTACACCTTTGCTATGGGGAGTTTTAGATAACAATTCCTCAACTTGGCTAGCTGTAGAAATAGAGAATGAGGAAATTGACAATAACGCGACGCCTTTTGAAATAGTCGAGATTTCAACACTTTGCGCAGTTATCTTGGCCCGCTTTAGTGAAATCAATATATTCTTTCCGCTTCGGGTAATTAACAAATCTACTTTCTTGCCGACGTTTCCACGGAGCATTGCAATCGTTGATGGCAGAGACGCACCTTGAACGTCTGTTCCATTTATTTCGAGAAGTTGGTCGCTCACCACTATTCCAGCATCTGCGGCCGGTGAATTTCCTTCAACGCTTGCGACCTCTAAAACTCCAGAAACAGATTTCCTTAAAATAATTCCGACACCTGTGTATTGATTGTTTAAGCGATCCTTAAAAATATCAAGCGCGCTAGTCGGAAAGTAGTTAGACCATGCATCGCCCGAGGCTTTAATCGCACCTTCGATTGCAGCCCGTTGTAGTAATTGTTTTGTTACTTTTGAATGCCCCGCTGCTGTTATCTCTTTGATAGCTTCATCTACCGGACCATCTGAATTTCTTGTACCTATTGAATATCCAAATGAAAAAACTAAAGTCATTACAATGAAAATAATCCCACTTGCTCTTAAGGAATTTTCACTTAGGGGTTTAATAATTCTGGCTTTTGACCTAGCGAAAAGCGAAGGGCGCAAAAAGTCTGGTTCGCGCACCATTTCAACACACTCCTGTGAAGTTCTCCCCCGTGCTTTACGAAGGAGTTATTGGAGGTTAAAAGTACTAGACCTTTAGATATTTGCGAAGTGTGAGTGTAGAAGCAATGGCAGATACGCCTAAACCTGTTAGGAGTAAGTAACTCGAAGTGACCCAAACATCTCGCCAGCCGAAGAAGTTTGTGAAGGTTAATAGTGGCGCAACTCGTTGATCTATCACTAATTTAAATGTTGCAAGTAATCCAGTAGAAAATAGCCAACCAATTATCGCCGCAAACACGCCTTCAAGTAAGAAAGGTAATTGAATTGAAAACGAGCTAGCACCTACTAATTTCATTACATTAGTTTCGCGACGTCGATTAAATGCGGCGAGGCGAAGTGTGTTGCTTATAAGTAGCGCAGCCGTAAGTACGCTGGCTAATCCGATTGCGAGCGCACCATCGCGAAGCACATTTAAGAGTTTAAAGAACTTCTCCAGAATAGAGCGTTGGTCTTGTACAACATCTACACCAGGACGCCCGGAGAAGGCGCTCTCGACAACTGCAAATTGAGTTGGATCTTTTAATTTAACTCGAAAAGATTCGGGTAATTGATCTTGCGTAACATTCTGCGCAATTGCTGAACCTTTAAATCTTTCTTGGAAACGAGTAAATGCTTCTGCTTGAGACTCGTAGTAAACACTTTGTACTGCAGGCAAATCTTGCAAATCTTTTTGAATCTCAACGCGTTGGCCATCGGTAATTACGCCACCAGAACATGAAGCGGATTCGGAGAGTGATCCGCAAAGGTAGACCGAAACTTCAATTTTGTCGTACCAATAATCTTTCATGACCCGCACTTGGGCATTTGAAAGGAAACCAATTCCAAGAAGTGAGAGTGAGATGGCGACCGTAATAATTACCGCAAATGTCATGGTCAAGTTACGGCGAAGCCCTATTCCGACTTCGCTTGCGATAAACCCAGCACGCATTTCTCTCCCCTTCCCTATCTTTTACTTACCCTATCTTTTGCTTAGTTAATTCACTTTATCTGAAATCAGCCGGTATATCCGTAGACACCTCGAGCTTGGTCTCGGATTACATTGCCAGCTTCAAGTTCGATAACACGTTTTCGCATTTGATCCACGATGCCAGCATCGTGTGTAGCCATGACAACAGTTGTGCCATCACGGTTAATCCGGTCAAGTAATTTCATAATTCCAACCGAAGTTGCTGGATCTAAGTTTCCAGTTGGTTCATCCGCAATAAGAATTGCTGGTCGACTTACATAAGCGCGCGCAATTGCCACCCGTTGCTGTTCTCCGCCTGAAAGTTCGCCAGGTTTACGATCTAATTTTTCCTCTAGGCCAACCAGCTCTAATACTTCTGGAACTTCACGAGCAATTTCCTTCTTAGAATAGCCGAGCACATGCAGAGTAAAAGCCACATTTTCAAAAACTGTTTTGTTATTTAGCAATCGAAAATCTTGAAAGACGGTGCCAACTTGGCGACGAAGTTCGGGAACTTTGTAATTAGAAAGCGTGGCCAGGTCTTTACCAGCAACGTGAATAGTTCCAGAAGTTGGCTTCTCTTCACGAAGCACTAGCCGCAAGAAAGTTGATTTACCAGAACCAGAAAGTCCAACTAGGAAAACAAATTCGCCTTTTTCAACATTTAGATCAACTTGATTTAGCGCAGGCTGATCTGTTTTTGGATAGGACTTGGTGACCTTCTCGAAGCGAATCATGTAGTTATTTTATGGACATGATGGCAATACGGGGTGATTTAACTCGGCTATTTTCCTGAGGATATTGCCTAATTACGCGGAAATTGCGGGAGATATCTCACATTTTTAATTAAAAGTAAATTAATGCGGCGAACGGCGCCATCTAATGCCCGCTTCAATAAATCCATCTAATTCTCCATTTAATATCGCTTGGGTATTACCAGTTTCGAAATCAGTGCGGTGGTCTTTAACCATTTGATACGGGTGCAATACATAAGAACGAATTTGGTTTCCCCATGATCCAGCATTATCGCCGCGGAGTGCATCCATCTTCGCTCGATCTTCTTGATGGCGACGTTCTAATAATTTGGATTGCAGTACCGCCATTGCAGTTGCACGGTTTTGGATTTGAGATCTTTCGTTCTGACATGAAACCACTATGCCGCTTGGAATATGCGTGATTCGCACGGCAGAGTCCGTGGTGTTAACGCCTTGGCCACCCGGACCAGATGAACGATAAACATCGATGCGAATATCTTTTTCATCTATTTCGATGTGATCGCTTTGATCAACAACTGGAACAACTTCAACACCGGCAAAAGATGTATGTCGGCGATTTTGGCTATCAAAAGGTGAAATACGAACTAAGCGATGTGTTCCTTGTTCAACCGAAAGCGTTCCATATGCATAAGGAGCAGTGACTTTAAAAGTAGTGGATTTAATTCCAGCTTCTTCAGCATAAGAAGTTTCCAGCACTTGGGTCTGATAGTTATGGATTTCGCAATAACGTAAAAACATTCGCGAAACCATCTCCGCCCAATCGGCAGCATCAACACCACCAGCTTCAGAGCGAATTGTTACGAGCGCATCGCGGTGGTCATACTCGCCGCTTAATAGAGTTTGAACTTCTAATTCACCTATTGCCTTCGTGACGGAATCTAATTCTTTGCCAGCATCCTCTAGCGCGCTCTGATCTTCTTCGCCTCTAGCTAATTCAAGTAAAACCGGAAGGTCATCTAGGCGTTGTCGCAGTGATGAGACTCGATTGATTTCGCTCTGCACTCTAGAAAGTTTGCTTGTAACTTTCTGAGCCGCTTCCGGATCGTCCCAAAGATTTGGAATGCCGGCAGCTTCTTCTAGTTCTTTAGCTTCAATCCGTAATTTCGGAAGATCGATCACTTTTTCAATCGATCCGAGGGTGCCGCTTAGCGCAGCAATCTCTAACTCAAATTCACGGGCGGCCATGGGTTAACTTTAGTGAAGAACATTCATATTTAACTAATGCGCTCTAAAAATGCTTTTAGGGTTATTCTTAAGCGTTATGAAAATGAATTTTTCTACACATAGATACGCACGCGGCCTCGCTATCCTCGAAGCCATCATCCTTTTCGCAATCGCTGGCTCGCTGACAATCGCAAGTTTTATTAAGCATCCAACCGAAGTTGCGGCGATGGTTGCGGAGATTGTCTTTGCAACGCTTGGTGGAATTGGGTTATTGATCGCTGCTCGCGGCTTTAAGTTGAAGCGCAATTACGGTCGGGCTCCAACGGTGCTAGCTAATGGAATTGCGTTAGGCGTTTCGTATTACATGTTTGATGGCGGTCGACCACAACTTGGCGTACCGCTAGCGACGATTGCACTTTTGACGCTAATTAGTGCGCTGCTTGCCGTGCCTGCCGAAGAGAACTGAGTACCCTTAAATCATGGCTAAAGCGAGCGCGTCGAAGAAAGCAGCATCAAAAAGAACGGTATCTAAGAACGTTGAAATAAATAATGTCAGAATCGGCATTGATTGGCGAAGTGTTTATCTATACGCCGTATCTCTTATAACTTTAATGGTCTGTCTATTTTCATTAGTTAGCGCGGTGCGTAATGGAATTTTAATTGGTTATCCAGACAGTAGTTTCGTCGATGTAAACGCAACAGCCGCTGCAAAGCTCAGCCAAATTGATTTGAACCGTCGAAACTCAATAATGAATTTAGTAAATGATTTAACAACGCTAGTGATTGCTGGACCGATTTATCGATATCACTGGCGTAGGACCCAAAAAGCGTAAATGTGGGCAATATCGCTTACCCAACTACCGCTAACCGCCCGTCCGATTCGGAGCCATCGCCTCACCCCGATAGGCTTACTATCTGAGAGCCAGATTTACACGGTAGATCAGGAGTAAATAGATGTCTTCGGAGTCCATGACACCAGAGAATCACTTTGGTGGATCATTCGGTCCAAACGAATGGTTAGTCGATGAGATGTACGAAAATTATTTACGCGATCCCAATTCAATTGAAGAATCTTGGCGCCAATTCTTTAGTAATTACAAACCTGGTGCTCCACTTCCAGGTAATGCCCCAGTCTCAACTTCGCTATCGATGCCGCCCGCACCAAAAAAAGGTGTGCCACCAGAACCAAAATCAGCGACAAGAGTTGCTCCTGCCGTAGCAATAGTTACACCGCCCGCGCCAGTTGCGCCTGCCGCAACCGCAACCCAAGAAGTGGCCGCCACATTTACACCACAAGAAACTGTTAGACCTGCAATTCAAAATACAAACCTCACACCTGCAGATCCAATCGCTAAACCAGCTCCTGTTATAAATAACGGTGATGCCCGGGTTGAACCGATTCGAGGCGTAAGCGCACGTGTTGTCCAGAGCATGGAAGCTTCACTTACAGTTCCAACTGCAACTAGCGTCCGCGCAGTTCCAGCAAAACTATTAATTGATAACCGGATCGTAATTAACAACCACATGAAACGCGCTCGTGGTGGAAAAATTTCCTTTACCCACTTAATTGGTTTCGCAATGATTAAAGCGTTACGCGCGATGCCGGAGATGAATAACTTTTACACCCAACTAGAGGGTAAACCCGCGCTCGCTCACCCAACCCATATAAACCTTGGCATTGCAATTGATTTAGCGAAACCAGATGGTTCGCGTCAATTACTCGTACCCTCCATAAAAGGTTGCGAGACAATGGATTTCCGGCAATTTTGGTTGGCTTACGAAGAAGTTGTTAAAAAAGCACGCGGTGGCACGCTAACTGTTGAAGATTTCGCTGGAACTACCGTCTCGCTAACAAACCCAGGCACAATCGGAACAGTTCACTCCGTCCCACGATTGGTTGCGGGCCAAGGAATGATTCTTGGAGTTGGCGCAATGGATTACCCCGCTGAATTTCAAGGTGCAAGTGAAGCAACGCTTGCAAAGATAGCGATAAGCAAAGTTGTAACGCTCACAAGTACTTACGATCATCGCATCATCCAAGGCGCGCAATCTGGTGATTTCTTGCGACGTATCCATGAAATATTGCTCGGCGCCGAGAATTTCTATGATGAAGTTTTCGCTGCGCTGCGAATTCCTTATATTCCAATCCGTTGGATCGTAGATATCCCAGAAAATAACGAAGAAGGCTTAAATAAAGCTGCGCGAATTCAAGAATTAATCCATGCTTATAGAACCAGTGGACATATGTTGGCTGATACCGATCCGTTGGAATACCAACAGCGCTACCACCCCGATTTGGATGTAGTAACTCACGGCTTAACGCTCTGGGACTTAGATCGTAGTTTTGCAACTGGCGGTTTTGGCGGCGAGCCATACGCTCTCTTACGTCGAGTTCTTGGAAGACTTCGCGATTCATATTGCCGTTCCATCGGAATCGAATATATGTACATCGATAGCCCAGATGAGCGAGCCTGGATTCAAGAACGGGTCGAAGTTGGTGCACCACGAATTGCTCGTGAAGAACAGTTACGAATTTTGCGGAAGATCAATAGCGCGGAAGCTTTTGAAGCCTTCTTGCACACTAAATTTGTGGGGCAGAAACGATTCTCACTTGAGGGTGGCGAATCAGTAATTCCAATTCTCGATGCGATTTTGACTGGTGCTGCTGAAGCTGGCTTAGATGAAGCTTGTATTGGAATGTCGCACCGCGGTCGATTAAATGTACTTGCAAATATTGCGGGCAAATCGTATGGTCAAATCTTCCAAGAATTTGAAGGAAATTTCAGTGAGAATTCAGTGCAAGGTTCGGGCGATGTTAAGTATCACCTAGGTGTTAAATCAGTTTTCAAAGCAGAGTCTGGCGCAACTACAAATGTTTATCTCGCCGCCAACCCATCGCACTTAGAAGCGGTTAACCCAGTTCTGGAAGGAATTGTGCGGGCCAAGCAAGATATATTAAATAAGAAAGAACTTTTCTCAGTACTTCCAATCTTGGTACATGGTGACGCTGCCTTTGCTGGCCAAGGGGTTGTCGCAGAAACGCTAAACCTATCCCAGCTTCGCGGATATCGAACCGGTGGAACCATCCACGTTGTAATCAATAACCAAGTTGGCTTCACTACTTCGCCACAAGCTGCGCGCTCAACTCGTTATGCCACCGATATCGCAAAAATGATTCAAGCTCCGGTATTTCATGTAAATGGTGATGATCCAGAGTCATGCGTACGAGTTGCTCGATTAGCTTTTGAATACCGACAAAAATTTAATAAAGATGTTGTAATCGATATGGTTTGTTACCGTCGTCGCGGACATAACGAGGGTGACGAACCAAGTTTCACGCAACCGCTTATGTACAAGTTAATTGATGCCAAGCTAACCGTACGAAAAATTTATGCGGAAGCGCTGGTAGGTCGCGGTGACATTACTCCCGAAGAGGCCGATGAGATTGCAAAAGATTTCCATGCCCAACTTGAGGCAATCTTTAACGCCGTGCATAACAACGCACCTGAAGAAAATCCAAACTTTAAAGTTCCAGTCGTGCCGGCTCCAGAATCTGTAAACACTGCGCTACCTGAGGAGATTGTTAGAAAAATCGCAGCGACCCAAGTTGCAATCCCAGATGGCTTCACGGTTCATCCAAAATTGTTGCCGCAATTAGAACGTCGCGTATCAATGTTGCAAGATGGCACAATCGATTGGTCCGGCGGTGAAATGATTGCATTCGGTGCAATTTTGTTAGATGGACACCCAATTAGAGTTGCCGGCCAAGATGCGCGCCGTGGCACATTCAGTAATCGACACGCAGTTATTATTGATAGAGAAAATGGCAGCGAATGGACCCCGCTTCGAGGATTGATCTCTGATGAAAACCAATTCTTTGTAATCGATTCCAACTTAACTGAATATGCCGCGATGGGCTTTGAATATGGTTATTCGGTAGAGCGTGAAAATGCGTTAGTTATGTGGGAAGGCCAATTCGGTGATTTCGCAAACGGCGCTCAAACTATTGTCGATGAATTTATCTCTTCTGCACTTCAAAAGTGGGGCGAGCGTTCTTCATTAGTTTTGCTACTTCCACATGGTTACGAAGGCCAAGGTCCCGATCACTCATCGGGAAGAATTGAACGTTACTTAGCACTTTGCGCTGAAGAAAATATGACGGTTGCACAACCATCTAACCCAGCTTCGTATTTCCATTTACTTCGTTGGCATATGAAAAATCCGGCTCGCCGTCCGCTCATTGTTTTCACGCCTAAATCAATGCTTCGATTAAAAGTTGCTTCTTCGGCAATCTCTGATTTCACAAGTGGAACTTTCCGCCCAATAATTCCTGATCCAATCGTTGAAAAAGCTAATCGAGTTATTTTCTGTTCTGGCAAGATTTATCACGACTTAGTTGCCGAACGCGAAAAATCTGGCGAGCACGCCACCGCAATTGTTAGAGTCGAACAACTTTATCCATTCCCAACTGAAGCTATCGCGGCCGAGGTTGCAAAATATCCAGGCGCCACTTTGCTTTGGGTGCAAGATGAACCAGCGAACCAAGGTCCATGGCCATTCATCGCGCTACAGCTTAACGAAACTCAAAATGAAATATTGCACGGTGCAAATTTCCGAAGAATTTCGCGACGTGCTACTGCAAGTCCAGCAACTGGTAGCCATTATGTTCATGAAGAAGAGCAGAAAGCGTTATTAATCGAAGCGTTTTCGCGCTAACCGAAAAATAACTTTTCCACGAATCTCGTGCGGTGGAATCCAGCCCCAACTTCTTGAATCAGTACTTTCTGCCGAATCACCTTCAACCCAATATGAACTGCCATGTGCTTTTTGTAACCGCTTAATCAAGTAAATACCGGGACGTTCGTCACGTTCAATAACTACAACAGCGCCAAGTTTTATAGAGGTTGGCAGAACTTCGGATTGTGCATGCCACCGAACTACTAACCAATCACCATCTTGATATCTGGGAAGCATGGAGTTCCCAGCAACCTTGACCGTGCCAAAACCGAACATGCGCGGTAGTCTTTCACACACAGCAAGACCAAATTTTTCTTAACTGGAGAGGTTTCTATGTTCGCTCAACTTTTTAAGCCAAAGACCACGGTTTATGCACACTGCGATCTTCCATGTGGCGTGTATGACCCAGCGCAAGCCAAAATCGAAGCGCTTTCAGTAAAAGCTTGCATGGAAAAATATGCAGCATCTACCGATACCGATTTCAAATCACGTGCCGTTGCAATCAAAGAAGAACGCTCGAACCAAGTCAAAGAGCACCTATGGATTCTGTGGACTGATTACTTCAAGCCACCTCACTTTGAGAGCTACCCACAGTTACATTCGTTATTTAACGAAGCCACAAAACTTGCTGGCGCAGCCGGTACAAAAGGTACAAATGATGTCGCAGTAGCAACTAAGTTAATCGAAAAGATTGATGAAATTGCGGAAATTTTCTGGGCAACTAAAAAATAATTAATTTGTTTGGGATTGTTGCGAAATAATTGAAAGTGCAGCGGTCCGCGCTAGGAACGAAACTCGTTCCACCATTGTGCGTCGCATTATTGCGGCCGCAACTAAGCGCGGGCCGTCATGTATTTCGCAATCAAAAGTGAGTGTGTGATCTTTTAATTCAATACATCTTGCGGCGCTCTGGATTTCAACGCCGATTGGAACCGCGCCATGAACTTTCAAATCAATCTCAGCTAAAATAGTGGTTTCGCCATTTTCTAAAAATTCGGCAATCGAAGTTATCGCCGCGCTCTCCATCAAGGTTACTAAAAATGATGATGAGAGAGTTGGGACATCACCGCTGCCATGAGCAAGTGCAGTATCGCCAGGACGCACTTCCATCGATGAAATTCCGATTGCGCCAACGATTAATTCACTCTGCATAATTATTCCGAGCTAAGCTTTCGCTTCAAGTCTAATTAGTAAGTCGCCCTCTTGAATAACATCGCCAGGTGCAACTGCAATTTCAACCACAGTTCCAGGAATTTCGCTAAGTACTGGAATTTCCATTTTCATAGATTCAAGTAGGAGTAAAATATCGCCGGATGCGACTACTTCGCCGACCGAGACTGAAATAGACAAGACATTAGCCACCATCTCAGCGCGAATCTGGGTTGGGTGCGAATTCATGTTCGCTAACTTAGCCTAAAAATCCCGCCAAATTTCGTGAGATGTTTCAATTTCTATCTGTGTTTCGCCATCTATTGTGATTTCAGTACGGCTGTATTTCGTAATTATTTCAGTCTGACCCATAAACCCAATTGTTTCGGCTTGCGCAAGTTCAGCCGCCAACGCATTAACTTGGTCATGGATTCGCACGATCAGCTCTTGCGGAGCAGTTTCGCAACAAGAACGGGTGAGCATTGTTTGCACCATTTGTAACTGTTGTCGCTCTAACTCCATTACATCTCTACAGCCATCACATTCTTGTAGATGGAAAGCAACTGCATTGAATTGAGCTGAATCTTCAATCTCATTATCTATAAAAAGCACAATTGAATTTAGAACTTGGTTACATTGCGCAGCAAATTCATTATTAGGGGTCATGACTTATCCCCCATACCAGTTCTATATCCAAGTTCTTTTGCATACTCGGTTAATTTCTCCCGAAGTTGTTTTCGACCACGGTGTAAACGCGACATCACAGTTCCAGCGGGCGATCCAATAATCTCGGCCGCTTCTTTATAGGAGAAACCTTCGACATCTACTAAATAAACAGCGATTCTAAATTCTTCTGGTATTTCTTGGAGCGCGCGCTTGATATCGCTATCTGGCAAATTCTCTAACGCTTCAACTTCTGCAGATTTACCCTGATCGCTAGTGTGAGAAGCTGAAGCAAATAAATCTTGATCAGTTAATTCACCATCGGAAATTTTGGGTTGTCGTTGATTCTTTCGGTATTTATTGATGAAAGTGGTGGTGAGGATTCGATACATCCACGCACGTAGATTTGTGCCAGGTTCGAATTGATGAAATGAAGTAAATGCTTTTGCATAAGTATCTTGAACTAAATCTTGCGCATCATCTGGATTCTTTGTGTATCGAAGCGCAGCTGCATAAAGTTGGCTCGTATATTGCATTGCATCGCGTTCGAATCGAGCGGTCCGTTGTGCCACGCTCTCTTTCTCACGGTCGACATGAACCAATTCCCCAGTGGCTATTGATCCGCCAGTGGCTTCGAGTTCGCGCGAGGTATCCATCGAGATAAATGTTATCGCCAAAGTCTGAGGACCTCATTTCGAACGAGAGGTGTTGATTTATTAAGCGAAAGTTCAGCGGTATAACACCGGAGTTGCGGATGTTATTCCCTTAAAAAAGAGTTTCTGGCTCCCCGAGCTCAATCTCATTAATCAATTCCACGCCATTATTTCTAATTGAATTCACTGCATCCGATACCGGCCAGAACCGTAACCCTGCGGCAGGTTCGGCAACCTCCATCAGCGAACGTACTTTTGCAATCTCATTGTTCTTCTTATCAAGCCAACTATCCCAACGATCTTTTGGTAAGAATACTGGCATCCGATGATGAACTTTCGCTAACCCAGCCACGGCTTCGCGTGTAATTATCGCAGCGCTTTCTTTAATTTCACCGTTTGGTGAGATCCACTTCTCGTAAATTCCAGCAAAAGCTAACGGCTTTTCAGATTCATTTGAAATAAATACTGGTTGCTTAGTTTTATATTTACCAAGTTCGGTAGCCCATTCGTAATAACCAGTTGCTGGGATTAAACATCGACGTGATTTAAATGCGTTTCTAAAAGTTGGCTTCTCATGAATCGATTCCGAGCGAGCATTAATTGCTTGCGATTGACTACGTAACGCTTCAACATCACTTTTGCTCCATGGCGCAATTATTCCCCAAGAAGTAGTGGCAAGTTCTCGGTTATCTTCATTGTTGCGAATAATATAAATTTCTTCAGTTGGTTTAATATTCCAATTAGCGGGTAGCGGGTCAAAGTTTGGCAATATTCCAGTAATCGCAAATTCCTCGATTAGCTCCGATTCGTTTTGCGTCAACGCGTATCTGCCACACATAGCCTTGAGAATACCTGCGAAAATGAAAAACGCCGCTTTGAATACAACGGGTAGGCTTCGCACATGCAGGCAAACTCCGAATCAAACGCGCTATGGCGCGCACCTTTTCGTGGAGTTAAACCGATTGATGCACGAGTAGAAATTCCTGGATCTAAATCAGTAACAAACCGCGCGCTTATTCTCGCCGCGTTAGCCACGACTCCTTCCAAACTTCGTAAACCGTTACATTCGCGCGACTCCGAATTAATGGTTGCTGGTCTGCGTGCGCTTGGTGTTGAAATTACTGGCGAATCCGATTTAGAGATATCGCCGCGAAAATTAATGGGGCCGGCATCGATTGATGTTGGTAACGCCGGAACTGTGATGCGCTTTTTGCCACCAGTTGCCGCGTTAGCCAATGGCATGGTTCATTTTGACGGTGACCCAAGATCGCACGAACGCCCGCTGGCTCCAGTAATAAAAGCTTTAGAAAGTTTGGGTGTAACCATTGAACACGGCAATCGTTATAGCTTACCGCTCACAATTAATGGCAGTGGTTCACTTCAAGGCGGAGTTGTTGAAATTGATGCAAGCGCATCTAGCCAATTTGTTTCAGCTCTGCTATTAATTGCACCATCAACAAAAGCGGGCATCACTTTAAAACATATTGGACCATCACTGCCCTCGGCACCGCATATCGAGATGACTATTCAAATGCTCCGTGATTTTGGCGCAACCGTTCAGGTCGGTAAAAATGAATGGCGAGTTGAGCCTGGCTTACTGCGCGGCATAGATTTAACAATCGAACCTGATTTATCTAGCGCAGCGCCGTTCTTATCAATCGCAATGGTCTGTGGTGGCTCAATCACAATTGCAGATTGGCCAAAAAATACTACGCAACCTGGTAATCAACTGCGCGAAATTTTGAGTGCAATGGGAGCGAAAATTGAATTTGTAGCAAATGGTGCTAGCCAAGATTTAAAATTAACTGGCACTGGTGCAATTAATGGAATTGATATTGATTTGCATGATGTTGGCGAACTTACTCCCGCAATTGCTGCGCTGGCGGCGCTGGCGAATTCACCATCCTCGTTACGCGGGATTGGCCACTTGCGATTACATGAAACTGATCGATTAGCGGCGTTAAGTAATGAGATTAATCGGCTCGGTGGGAAAGTTATTGAAGCGGCTGATGCGTTACATATAACGCCGGCCCCACTTCATGGTGGGACATTCCATACTTACGATGATCACCGATTAGCTACATCTGGTGCGGTAATTGGATTAGTTACTAAAGATGTCTCCGTTGAAAATATTGCAACAACTAGAAAAACGCTCCCAGATTTTTCTGGCCTTTGGAATAGTTTGGTTGGCTAATGGCACGCAAATACGATGAATCTGATGCGAAAGTGCGGCCAGCCCGATCCACTCGTCCGCGCAGCAAAGATCGCCCATCGCATAAGGATGCAATCCGCGGGTTTGTAATCCAAGTAGATCGCGGCCGCACAAGTTGCGTTACTGAAGCTGGCGTATTGGTAAGCGCAATGAAAGCGCGCGAGCTCGGTAAAAACTCAGTTGTAGTTGGTGATCAGGTAGCGCTAGTGGGTGATACTTCCGGAAGCGAAGGTTCGTTATCTCGAATTGTTTCGGTATATGAACGAAAAAATTCATTAACTAGAACCGTGGATGATGCTGGTGCATTAGAGCGAATGATTGTTGCGAATGTAGATCAGATGGTAATTGTAATTGCAGCCGCTAATCCAGAACCTCGAAGTGGTTTAGTTGATCGTTGTCTGGTTGTGGCTTTCGACCAAGGAATTGAACCAATAATTCTCATCACAAAAGGCGACTTAGCTGACGCTAATAATTTCTTGAAACCATATTTAAATCTAGGTGTAAAAACGCTACAGACAAGCCGTGGGGGCGACTTAATTCAAATTAAAGAATTACTTCGCAATAAAACATCGGTATTAATCGGCCACTCTGGCGTTGGAAAATCCACCTTAGTAAATGCGCTACTAGATACAGATGTGCGCGCTGTCGGAGATGTTAACGATGTAACTGGTCGCGGTCGACACACTTCATCAAGTGCAGTTGCATTGAAATTACCAGAGCTCAAAAACCAAGTTAACTCCGGATGGATTATTGATACACCTGGGGTCCGTTCTTTCGGGCTAAGGCATGTCGATCGCGATCGCGTAATTGGATCGTTTTCGGATTTTGCTGATGTGATAAACAAATGTGCTAAAAACTGCTCGCATGATGAAGTGGGCTGCGAACTCGACCTTTGGGCTGGCAGTGAAACGGCTCGCAAAGAGCGCGTAAAAAGTCTCCGCGGCCTGCTTAACTCCGACGAGTAAAGTAAGCGCCACGATGGTTAATCAAAGTAAGAATCACGCAGATGATCTTGCGCTTGCTCATAAGTTAGCCGATGCTGCCGATTTAATTACTTTAGATAGATTCAATGCACTCGATTTAGTTATTACTACAAAACCAGATAACACCCCAGTAACTGATGCGGATAAAGCTACCGAAGAAAAAATCAGAAATTTAATTAAATTAGCGCATCCAAACGATCACGTAATTGGTGAAGAATTTGGCGGTAGCGATGCGAAACCAGATCGTTACTGGGTAATTGATCCAATTGATGGAACTAAGAATTTCATGCGCGGTATTCCTGCTTGGGCGACTTTAATCGGTTTAGTTGAAGCCGGTGAAGTTGTGGTGGGCGTAGTTAGCGCTCCCGCACTTTTCCGAAGATGGCATGGTTCGAAAAGTGGTGGCGCATTTTTATCAGTAAATAACGGCACCCCTGCTAAAATTGAGGTTTCTAAAGTTGCAAAGCTAGATGATGCATCGATCTCCTTTTCGGATTTAACTGGGTGGAACCAACATCGCGAAAAGTTTCTTGCACTACTAGATAAAATTTGGCGAATGCGGGCGTATGGAGATTTTTGGTCTCATATGTTAGTTGCGGAAGGCGCAGTAGATATTGCAGTCGAACCTAAATTAGCGCTCTGGGATATGGCAGCCCTTGAAGTAATTGTCCGCGAAGCTGGCGGCACATTCACTTCATTCGACGGAACTCCTGGTGTGTTCGGAACGAGCGCCATCTCTTCAAATGGTCTATTACACCAACAATTTTTAGGTTCAATTAAATGAGTACTTCACAAATTGTTAGCACCAGCGAGCAGATTGATTTAAAGCTTGAGGGCATGACTTGTTCGGCATGTGTTGCCGCGATTGAGCGATCGTTAAATGGATTGGAAGGAATTTCAGCCACAGTTAATTTCGCCACTGAATCCGCCCACATTTTGGCTCCGAAAGGGTACAAAGCCAGCACGCTCATCGATGTCGTAAAAAAGACTGGATATGGCGCAACGTTATTAGCTGATGAAACCGAGAGTTTTTCCCGTTCTCGTCGAATGGGATGGCGAGTTTTCTTTGCTGCAATTTTGGCAATTCCAGTAATTGTGATTTCGATGTCGATGTCAGCCCATCATTACCTGGAACCAAAAATAATTGACGCGCTAGATTCTTTCGGGATCGTGCATCCGCTTTACTCTGCTACTGGATGGCTTTCGATCGCAATTACGGCCCCAATAATTTTCATTATCGCTTACCCGATTCATAGAACCGCATTCCGAAATATCGCGCATCCAACTATGGATACTTTAATCTCGCTTGGTTCACTCTCCGCTTTTTCGTGGTCGATTTACGCTAACGCGACTGGTGCTGGCGATATTTATACAGAAGTTGCCGCGGCTGTTGTTTTATTTATTGTTTTAGGAAGATATCTAGAGAGCAAAGCAAAACGACGAGCAGGGTCGGCCCTTGCTAATTTATTAGCAATCAATACCAAGGAAGTCACGATTTTGCGCGGCAACGAAGAAGTTATAGCACCAATTCAATCTCTGGAAGTTGGCGATCATTGCATAGTTAAACCAGGCGATCGGATTCCAACTGATGGCATAATTATTTCTGGAGAGAGCAGCGTTGATAATTCGCTAATCTCAGGTGAATCACTACCAATCGATGTAAAGCCTGGATCGTTAGTGGTTGGCGGTGCCATTAATTTAAACGGCAGATTAGTAATTCAAGCCCAACGAGTTGGTCGAGATACCGAACTCTCCCGCATTACTTCGATGGTGCTTACAGCACAGACCGAGAAAGCCCCGATTCAAAAAACCGTTGACCGAATTAGCTCAATTTTTGTCCCAGTAGTTTTGCTAATTGCGATCGGAACTTTTGCGGCTTGGTATTTAACTGATCATTCTTTACAGACTTCAATAGCTGCAGCAGTAGCGGTGCTAGTTATCGCTTGTCCATGCGCGCTTGGATTAGCTACGCCGGTTGCGCTTTTAGTGGCAACTGGGCGGGGCGCTCAAAATGGCATTGTGCTCCGTAAAACAAGCTCACTTGAAGTTGCGCGAACTATCAACACAGTTGTCTTTGATAAGACTGGCACTTTAACTCTTGGGGAAATGCAAGTAATCGACTTAACTTTTGCAGCTAATCCAGCGTTAAAGATCTCATTATCTGACTTGCTAATCGCAACCCATACTGTCGAAGCAGATAACAGCCATCCGGTGGCGCGCGCCATCACACAATATTTAATTGGCCAAGGTGTTACAAAAAGTTCTCTAACTGATTATTCGCAAACTTCAGGCCAAGGTGTAGCTGCGAGAGTAAATGTCTCGGGATCAGAGTTGCCGGTCTTGATTGGCACGCCGGCTTCTATTCTTAAAGCAACATTTTCGTTTCCTAAACCGTTACAAGAAGCGATTTCTAGGGCCGAAGTAAATGGCCACTCTATTTCGGTTGTTGCCATTGATGGCGTTGCGTTAGCAGCGATTGAAGTTGGCGACACTATAAAGGCAGATGCTTCGAGATCTATCGCCGCGCTAAACGATGCATCAATGGAGATATGGTTAATCACTGGCGATCATCGAAGCGCTGCGCTTGAAATTGCAAATCAAGTTGGGATCTCACCAGATCGCGTAATTTCAGAAGCATCTCCGGCAGATAAAGTGTTATTAATTAAGAAGTTGCGTGGCGAGGGCAAGAAAGTATTGATGCTTGGCGATGGCATTAATGATGCAGCTGCACTTGTGGAATCTGATTTAAGTATGGCAATGGGTACTGGAACTGATACTGCAATTTCGAGCGCCGATATCACGCTGCTCCGCCCAACACTATTTGCGGCACTTGATGCAATTAAGCTTTCGAAGCGAACTTTGGGAACTATTCGAGGAAATTTACTTTGGGCATTTGCATATAACGTAGTTGGAATTCCAATTGCGGCTCTAGGTTTACTTGATCCGATGTATGCCGGAGCTGCTATGGCTGGTTCGAGTCTATTTGTGGTGCTTAATTCGCTTCGAATTAAGGTTCGGCAAACCCAGTAAAAACCAGTAAGTAAAACCAGTAAAAATTGGTAGCGGGGGCAGGATTTGAACCTACGACCTCTGGGTTATGAGCCCAGCGAGCTACCGAGCTGCTCCACCCCGCGTCGGTTCGCCAATCTTATTGGGCTGATGAGCTATTGGGAAATTCGCTCAGATTGTCAGCAAAATTAACCGCGTTGTGCGGAAATCGCTGCTGCAATCGCCGCTTTCAAACGATCTTGTGCTTTTCCGTAAGCAGCAAAGTCGCCGTTCTTCAGCGCTATTTGCGAATCTGCGAGAGCAGATTGTGCACTTGCTAGCGCCGATGCGAGTGCTTTATTTGATGAAGATGAATTCGATGTTGTGCTCGAACCATTAGCAGTAGGTACGCTGCCAATTTTTGTCCCAGAGTTACCAGCAAATACTTGATCGAGCGCTCCTTGTAAAGAACTATCAAATCCGATTTGATCTCCAAAAGAAACTAATATCTTTTGTAGCAATGGATATGCAGAAGAGTTGGCAGTTGCGCGAACATAGACTGGTTGCACATATAGCAAACCGCTACCGACTGGCAACGTTAACAAGTTTCCAAGTACTACATCGGAACCACCTTGGCGTAACAACGATAACGCAGTTGCAACTTCAGGTTTTGCTTCAAAATTAGACGCAACTTGTGAAGGTCCAGCGATATTTGTAGAACGCGGTAATTGCAGAACTGTAATTTTTCCGTAATCTGGACCTGGATCTGAATTCACAACTGCAAATGCAGATAAGTTTTCCCGACCACCTCGCGGTACAAATGGCGTAGTTAATGAAAATGCAGGCTTCTTAGCACCTGGCATTTCAAGGGTGTAGTAATAAGGTGGTTGGGCACCTGCATTAGATCCAAAAGTTGATGGGTCGCGCGGTACCCGCCAGAAATCTTGACCGCCATAAAAAGCATTTGCAGTTTGTACATGGTACGAACTCAAAATGTCGCGTTGGACTCGGAAAATATCTTCTGGGTAACGGATATGGCTCATCAAGCCTTCCGATATCGCGCTCTTTGGCTTTATAACGCCAGGAAATGCTTTACTCCAAGTGGATAGAACTGGGTCTTTTTCATCCCATTGATAGAGCGAGACTGTGCCATCGTAAGCATCAACCGTTGCTTTTACCGAGTTACGAATGTAATTAACTGAAGTATTTAGTTGTGCCGTAATCGAAGTTGAATTCGCAGTTAACGCATCCGCAGTAGCGCCAGAAAGTGATGTTTTCTTGGCATATGGATAGCCCGAACTCGTTGTGTAACCATCAATAATCCAAATAACTTTTCCATCAATAACTGCAGGATATGGATCGCCATCGAGAGTTAACCATGGCGCAACTTTTGCAACGCGGTCGCGCGGGTTTCGCTCGAAGAGAATCTTCGAGCTCGAGTTAATTAAACTAGAGAGAACAATTCGCTGTTCTTGATATTTAATCGCAAATAACAACCGAGAGAAGAGTGACCCCATCGGGACGCCACCTTTACCGGTATATGTGTAATTAGTTTGGCCGTTCGCAGATTTATCATCTGGATAGTCAAATTCAACTTTTGTGCCACCGGTAGCGCCACCGATGATTGAATAATCTGGAACATTTTCACCAAAATAAATTCTTGGTTCAAAATCACCTAGCGCTTTTGTAGGTGGGATATCACCAATTATGAAATTAGGTTTTCCATCGGCATCAACCGAGTTTCCATACGCGCCAACAAAACCAAATCCATGGGTATAAACCAAGTGATCGTTAATCCAGTTTCGTTGCGGGTTGCCTGCAATGTTTAATTCACGAACCGCAACAACAACATCTCGAGTTACGCCATTAATTTTGTATCGGTCAATATCGAGTGATTCACCAAATGTGTAATAGGGCTTGATCTGTTGCAGTTGACGGAATGTGGCCGAAAGAACGTTTGGATCCATCAAGCGAATATTTGAAATAGTTGCCGCATCATTTGCGAGCTGGCCAGCAGTGGTTGAGATTGTTGCTTGATAATCTTGCATATCAATATCAGTTAAACCATAGGCAGCTCTAGTCGCATCAATGTTGCGTTGTATATACGGCTCTTCTTTTGAAGATTCACTTGGCTTTACTTGAAATTGTTGGATGATGCTTGGATAGATTCCGCTAATAAGAAGTGAAGAAATACCTAGTAGCGCTACGCCAGCGGCTGGCAGCACCCAAGAGCGACGAATGATGTTGGCAAAGAAGAGCAACGAACAGATGACTGCAATTCCAGTCAAAATCGCTTTAGCGGGTAACACTGCATTCACGTCGGTATAAGTAAGTCCAGTAATTAATTTTCCATCTTTAAGCGCAAGCGCATATCGATCAAACCAATATGCGACAGCTTTTACTAAAACTAATACGCCAAGCAGCACCGAGAGTTGGACCCTGGCGGCAACCGTGGTTCGGTCTTCGCGAACTTGCGGGCGAATTCCACTATATAAATAATGAACAATCGTGGTGGCAATTAACGATAAAACTAAAGTGGAGGAGGCCCAGCCAATTATCGCTTGCCAAAATGGTAGCTTGAAGGCAAAGAATGAAATATCCATATTGAATTGCGGATCCTTGACTCCAAATGCAGTTGAATTTTTAAAGAGGATCCAAATTTCCCAGAGCCGAGTACCTGCTGATCCAGCAAAATAAAATAGCGCTACTGCAATTCCGATAATGCTCAACTTACGGATTGGTTCAATCTGGGCGCGATAGCGTTCTAAATTATCGGCTTCGACTGTAAGTGGCACATAAATTGGGCGTTTTTTATATGCAATAAAAATATTGCTAGTTATGACTAGTGAAGTCGCTATTCCAAAAACAATAAAGAGCTCAATCTTGGTTACTAGAATTGTGCTCCAGACTTTTGTGAAATTTACCGAGCGGAACCAAAGTAAGTCAGCATAAAAACCACTTAAGCTAACGAGACCTACCGCAACCACGGCCAGCACGATGAACGTGATGGTCAGCGGGCCAACTTTGCGGTTTTTTGGACGTAAGTTGCGGAACGGATTATTTGCGAATTCACCAAAGGTCATAGCCCTACTTTAGCCATTTCTTTTAACTACTTGCACCCTGAGAATGTGGCCGGGTTCGCACTTTGAAGCACGGAAACCGCAGCTTTTAGCGTCTTTACCGGGATCACAACCAAACCTTTAGGGATGTGAGTTAAATCAATGCAATTCGCTTCTGGCGCTAGAAAAATTGTAGCCCCCGCCTTAGCCGCGCCAATTAATTTTTCATTTATGCCGCCAATGGGTCCAACATTTCCAGCAGCGTCAATTGTCCCGGTGCCGGCAACTTTACGACCGCGGAGCAAATCTTCTGGCGCTAACTTTTCGATAATTCCCAGGGAGAAAATCAGTCCCCCGCTAGGCCCGCCAGTTCGTTCTAAATTGAATTTTACCGAGATTGGAAAATCATAGGAATTACTCACAAAGATTCCAACTACTGGTGCGCCTTCACTATTAGCCATCAGCTTTACCAAGAAAGTTAAGTTATCCCGAGCAACTGTAATTGCCACTAAATCCCCGACTTTCTTTGCTTTTAAAGCAGTTCGAATATCGGAAGCTTTGGTAATTCGAGTTCCAGCAACTGAAACTATGCGATCTGATTTTAGTAACTTCTTAAACGCATCCGATTCGGTTTTAATATCGGTAATTTCAACTGCGCTTTTTAAATCATAGCCGAGGTAACTCAACGATGCAGCAGTGGCCTCAGACTGAGAATTTTTCATATCAGCGGTATTTTCCGCAGTAACTTGGGCTTCGGTCTTCTCTGGTGGGAAAACTGAGTCATGTGGCAAAACTGCGGTATCCCCACTAATCCAATTTAAAAGTATCTCGCCACCGCTAATATAAGAATTTGGATTTGTCACCAATACTGAAGTTATAAAGAGTCGGCTTTTAATAGTTTTATCTTTGGCGCGATCTTGAAAAGTTGGTACGCCATCGATCGAAATCAATTTACCTAAAACATCATCGGGAGTGCTAGGCGCGATTAATACATATGGGAGTGGCGCTAGCAATGCAGCCGCAAAAAGCCCTAAAAGTATTACTTTTGAAGGGGTGTGGATTTTATTAACTAGCGGCGTTACCGGCACTCTTATCCTCTTTTGGAGTAACGGTCGGCTTTGGCGCTTGTTGCACTGCTAATGAATCTTGAAACTTGCGAAAATTATTGACGGAGCGATTGGTTTCATTCTCAAATTTAGATTGAAACTTAGAGAGCCAAAGTACGTAACCCAAAGCTCCGATTAGCCCGAAGAGCGGAATTAACCACCAGATAAGTGCAGATACTGGTGCGCTAGATGTTGCGGCTGCGGCGGCTGCGAAGCTTTTAAGGTTCATGGCCGTAGCCTAGAACAGTTGGGAAGAAAGCGAGTACTTTTGCGGTTATAGCGGTAACTGAAACGGGGCAGCAATTAAATGAGTAGAAATTTTGGATTTGTACCGCCGAGCGATAGTGGTTCAAATAATTCCGAAAATGAAGATGGTAATCCGGAAGGTAATCCGAACTTTGCTGAAATATTTAAGCAGTTTTCTGGAATGGGCTTAGATATAAAATCCTTGATCGCCTCGCTATCTGGCTCTGGAACTGCTGCAAATCTATCTCGTGATCTCATCCGAGATATCTCGCGAAAAACATTAAGCGCTCATGGCGAATTGCCCGTCGGTTTAACTGATCTAAATCAAATTCGTGAAGCTTTTACAATCGCAGATTTATGGGTCGATGGCGCAACTACATTTCCATCACTCGGGATCCCAGAAAATTGTGCCATGGGAAGAGGTGAATGGATCGATGCTTCCATAACTGGCTGGCATGAATTAGCTAAACCGCTAATAGATGGCTTAAGCGAGGGTATGGCTAAAGCGATTACAACTGAAACCACCGCAGCTGAAATGCCCATTCCAGGTATTGGAAATATTGCGGGCGTGATGTCAACCTTTATGAGTTCAATGATTGCAACCCAACTTGGTCAGACCATCGGGAATCTCGCAACTACGTTGACTGGCGCTAATGATGTAGCGCTGCCGCTCCTAAAACCAGCGCGGACATTTTTAATTGCACAAAATGTTGCAAAGTGGAGCGACGGACTTGAAATTCCGGAAGCTGAAGTTCGAATTTTTCTAGCGCTCCGTGAAATTTCCGCGGCTCGATTATTTGCGCATACCCCATGGCTAACCCAATATTTAGAGAGCACTATTACCGCTTATGGCAAAGGAATCCGGATTGATTTCTCGGCAATCCAAGAACAAGCACAAGAAGCGCTAGCTTCAGGTGAATTAGATCCAGCAAATCCAGAATCTATTTCGCACGCGCTAACTAGTGGAATGTTTACGCCAGAAGAAACCCAAGCACAAAGTAACGCGCTAGCAAAACTTGAAATGGTACTTGCGCTAATTGAAGGTTGGATTGATCAAGTAGTAGTTGATGCAGCTGGCGATCGATTGCCATCGTTATTAAAACTTCGTGAAACCCAAACTCGGCGACGCGCTACCCAATCTCCAACCCAGCAACTTTTTGCTTCACTAGTTGGTTTAGAAGTTTCACCTAGAACGGCCCGTGAATGCGCGGTTTTTTGGCGTGAAATTGGTGAGATTAAAGCTGAAAATCGCGATCGGCTTTGGGAAGATGCAGTATTGCTACCAGAACAAAAAGATTTAGCTGATCCAATTAAGTTTTTAAAGAGCACAATCGTGCCCGATGATCTTTCTGGCTTGATTTAACTTGCAAATTAAAAAGCGAAGCCCCCGGGCGCACGATTCGTTATCTGCCTTCCCCTTGCAGATAAAGAACGGTTATCCGAGGACTTCGTAACCGCAAAGTACGACACTCACAGGTAATTATCAACCTACATCAAGTGATTTTTATCAATTAAATTTTATTTTGTTAAATATTACGCTCCGAAAAAGTAAAATTATTTTCATCCGCTTTATAACAATTTAACTCTCTTAAAACTCTCAAGGAAGCCTTAAGATTTCAAATAAAAAAGCGGCTGTTGATAAGGTGTTGATAACTAGAACTTTTAAGTGGATAACTCATACTTAGCGGTGGAGCGAGCCTGGTTGTTACAACGGATTCAAGTTAGGAGCGAGAACGGTGGATAAGAAAGCACCTACCTTTTCTCTGGATAACTTCATTCAAGATGCGATATTTCCAGCTAACTTCGCCGATATGCCAATCACCCAATTAGATAAGAAGCGGCAAGCGCCAAAACGATTACGGAGCGGGAAATCTGCCATTCCAATCGCCCCAGAAGTCCGAATCCCAGCTTCACCATCGACTGGTGGCGCTGAGATTCGAGTAATTCGTAATACCCGCCGGAGTCGATCAATCAGCGCCTATCGAGAACAAGGCGCAATCGTGATTCAAATTCCAGCGCGATTACCTCGGGGCCAAGTTGCAGATTTAATCCCAGAGATGGTGCAACGAGTTTTAACTCGAGAAGCTCGGGAGCGAATTAGCGATAGCGATTTAATCGAGCGAGCGATTGAATTGATGGCGATCCACCTTCCGGAATTTAGCGAGCGCCCCGCGAGCGTTACCTGGCGCGCCATGAACGAGCGTTGGGGATCTTGCACGACGGTTGATCGGACCATTCGGATTTCAGAGCGGTTAAACGGCGCCCCAAGCTATGTCATCGACTATGTCTTACTTCATGAGTTGATTCATCTTCGGATTCCCGACCATAGCAAGGGCTTTGCCGACCTCTTAGAACGATTTAGCGAGGGCGAAAAGGCGAGCGCCTTCCTGGAAGGCTACGAATCCGGGGCGCGAGCGTAAATAATCCGCCCCACGCCTATCTAATCAAGGGTTTAAGCGTGGCGCGGGGGTATCGTGAGCGCATTCGCACGGCAATAGCGGGAGGCTCTCGCATCTGCCTGCGGCGATAGGAGAAAAAAATGGCAGAGACATATAAAGGCGAGGCTTACTGCGTTAAGTGCAAAGCAAAGCGCGAGTTCGAAGGAAACGTAAAAGTCTCCGAGTCAGGTCGTCGCATGGCACAGGGTATTTGCCCAACATGTGGCACCAAAGTGAACCGCATTCTCGGCAAGGCGCAATAAAGCTTTTCCAAAAATTTAAAGGTCGAGGGCGTCCCGTTTGGGGCGTCCTCGATTTTTTTTTAACCGCAGTTACTACGGAGCGGAACTCCCAAAGAACGCTTTGGATCTTTAACCGAGCTACTCCACAAAAATAGGTTGGTGGGTCCTAAGCGAACATCTCAAACCGCCAAGGTTGGGCGATGAGCTATCAAATTACTGAAAAATCACAGCCCCGCTTAAAAGTAGGGATCAACGCTACATCTTTAACGGCTAAAGCAGCCAAAACAGTTAGAGCAAAAAACTCGGCCGGCGTGGGTGGGTTGGAAATCTATGTTGGCGATAAATCTCGCGGAGTAATTCTCGAAAGCACCTACTCGCCCACATTCTTATTAAAAGTACTCACATACTTAACTGGAAAGATTTCACTCACGGAAATTTCTGAAAGATCCGGCGCACCAATTTCGTTATTGAAATCCGTTTCGAAACAATTATTAAAATCTGGGCTGCTCGATCTAATACCACCCCGGCTAATTTTAAGTCATCGTTTTGAGGATAAGCGCGAAAACGCTGCGCTCGATGGTTCCGTGATTGCGATAACAGAGCGGTTATTGCCAGAACTTGAAATTGCAACTTGGCGAACCGGTGTACTTGATAGCGGTATCTCCATAATGCAGAAACGAACTGAGTTTCCAATTTTAATTTTTGGAAAATCCAGGATTGCAATAAATTTAGGGGCAGCCTTAATGGCTAGCGGTTTTCAATCAATTTATTTCTCAGATCACGAAAATAAAAATCATAGCGAAAGTAAATGTTGCGCGGTCGATCTTTCCGGAAATTACCTCCGAAATAGCGATATCGGTCTCGAAAAATCAGTTGCAATCAAGGAAATGGCAACCCATTGTGCGCTTTTCCCAAAATCAAATACTGCGACCGCCAGCAAGCATCGGGGCCGAATTTTC
>Ga0209596_1000100_pt1 | contig 76285 bp, 60 predicted proteins | sample M_130807_MF_Meta_FD_187314 | JGI IMG/M metagenome (GOLD analysis project Ga0209596, IMG submission 187314) | Freshwater microbial communities from Lake Montjoie, Canada to study carbon cycling - M_130807_MF_MetaG (SPAdes) (version 2) | ecosystem: Environmental > Aquatic > Freshwater > Lake...
ATACATAAAAAAAAAACGCAAAAACAATCAACAAAAAATAATTTTGATGATAAAAAAAAAAAGGATTAATCAATCGATTGTCAATCGATAAAAATATAATAGTTGTATTATATTTTTAATCTATATTTTTAATCTATATTTTTATCTAATTTAGTATTATAATAAATGAACATTATTCGTGAATTAGAACGGAAAATATCATTAAAGGTTATAGCAATCTTTCTATTAATATGGGTTGTAATAGCAATATTTTGTGTATATTATTTATTTGGCGGCATTAAAGAAGGGTTTGAGGCAAGTTGGCGCGGCGTTGGTGCTGCTCTAAATTATAATATGGGCGATGGCGTAAAAAGTAGTTGGGAAAATATGACGAAGAAAGAAATTATTAATATAAATGAAAAAAATATGACAAATCCATACAATACAGTGCTTGAAAACAATCCAGTGATTAAAGAGAGTGATTTAAATGATTTAAATGAACAAATCATATCCGAAACCGAGCAAAATGCGTTTGCAAACTTGGAAGGAAATATTGGCGGACAAGTGCCACTGCCGGAGGATGAATTACTCTTTTTCGATCAAAACAAGTTTTCAGCAGATTGCTGCCCGTCTGATTATTCGAATTCATTAGGGTGTGTATGTGCTACGCCCGAACAAGCCGATTATTTAAATAAACGATCAGGCAACAAGTCATTTGATGATGGTTTTTAGGTATTAACCACAGACCATCGTTCTTGCTAAAAAATAAAAACATATATAACTATTTTCATTATGGAAAAAATAGTTATAAAAAAAAAGTGTTTTTTTTTCGCCAAAAGTTTTTTGGTTTTTCGATTTTGGACATTTTTAAAATGTCCATTTTGCCAAAACCGAAAACAAAATGGCGAAAAAAAAGTGAAAAAAGTGATTGTGACCATTATGCTCTGTTTTCCGTTTTTTGGATTTTCAATTTGTGATGACAACTTTTTTTTCACTTTTTTTGAAAATGATTTAGGCGTTTTTTCTGTTCTAATATATAGAACAAAATGGGCGTAAAATGTCCATCAAAAAACGCCGAAAAAATAGTTTGTAAAATATGTGACTTTCAATGCTCTAAACAAAGCGATTGGTCGCGTCACATATTGACACGCAAACATAAAAATAGAACAAATTTGAACATTTTAGAACAAAAAAACGCCGAAAATAATGGGTTTACGTGTAAAAGTTGTGATAAACATTATAAAGCACGAAACAGTTTATGGTATCACGAACAAAAATGTACAAATGTCGAAAAAAAAAACGCCGAAATTATTATAAATTTGGATAATAATGAAAAAGTGAATAATAGTGATGAAAAAGTAATTAATAATGACGATGGAAAAGGTGTGAATAATAATAATAATAAAAACACGGATAATGTCTCTTCTTCGAGTGAGATTAAATTATTAACAAATATTGTATTGGAAATAATTAAAAGTAATAATGAAATACAAAAACAAAACCAATTAATTCAAACACATATTTTGAGTTCCGTCGGCAAACCTTCGCATACTATAAATAATACAAACAGTCATAATAAAACTTTTAATTTACAGTTTTTTTTAAATGAAAAATGTAAGGATGCGATGAATATAACCGAGTTTGTAGAATCGTTCACGCTACAATTATCTGATTTAAAAAGTGTTGGTCGATTAGGGTATGTCGAAGGCATTACAAATATAATGACAAAAAAGTTAAATGAAATGGATATTTATAAACGTCCCGTACATTGTAGCGACGCGAAACGTGATACGCTCTATGTAAAAGACGAAAATACTTGGGAAAAAGAAAGTTCCGATTATTCTAAATTACGAAAAGCAATAAAATACATTTCGAAAAAAAACAGCGATTTATTAACGGTGTGGAGTGATGAAAATCCAGCGTCCAAGAATATCGCGAGTCATTTGAATGAAGAATATATGCGGTTGATTCAACAAGCGATGGGCGGAAATGGAGAGATTGATGATAATGAAACGAAAATTATTAAAAAAATATCTAAACTCGTGTTGATTGATAAAATGTTTTAGACTGACACACGTTGATAATTACCCTTTTCGACATTTATAATGCCGATTTCTTTTATAAATTATTTTCTTTTATAAAATTACTTATATAAATACCATTACCAATATGAACCTTACCATCACTTAAATCTTTTCTTAAAAAACCATTTTCATCTATATAATTATTATAAATATCAAAAAATATATAATTTTTTTCAAGACATTTTTCTTTTAATTTTTCGTTAAAATATAAAGAGTATTGTTTTCGTTCTTCATCCGTTCCCAAATATGGATATTCAGGGTTTTCGCAAGTATTATATTTTTGAATAGGCGGAACAACATTATAAACACATACATTTTTAAGTTTAATTTGTGAAATGGATACATTTAATTCAATTGCTTCAAAATAATTATCAACAATATTGTTAATAATATCTTGATATGTTGTTGTTTCTGTTATATGTTTATGAATATGACATCTACAATCTATTTCACCTAAACAAAAAACAATAGTATCTCCATCTTTAATATTAAAATTGCGAATATCACATCTATTTAATTTTTCTTTACCAAAACTATAACATAAAACTGCTCCTAAATGATGCTGTATTATTCCACTTCAACCATTAAATGAATGACTATCACCAATTGTATGAATTGACATTTATATTATATATTATCTTTTATTTACATAATAATATACAGAATTATTATGTAAATAAAAAAATCTTCTGCTTCTGCTTTAGTCTTGATTTACTGTTTGTATTCATACACATATCTAGTTAAAACAATATAAATAGAATTGTCGTAGTATTCATAATAGCACGTAAGCAATGAATAATAATAATATCATTACCGACGAGTATTACGATAATAGAACCTATGATATGTTAGTGAATCGTATGTCAAATGAAGAACGCGAACATATTCAACAACCCAAGTATGTAGACATCTACGGTTCAATAGAAAATTTTATATTTACACGATGGAGTTCTATTGTCAATAGTTTGCCGCCGAGTTTGTATAATCAATATAGTTCATATGATACTTCAATTGAACGCAATGATTGGTTTCAACGCTATTTGAATTATCCAACTAAAGATATGTCGGAGATGCCTGAATTATTATAATTGCTTACTTGCTTGGGTGCTTGCTTATGATTATGTGTGGGGGTGGGCGTTTATTTTTTTGATATGTTATATATTTGATATATTACATATTGTTTTTTACGAATACATAGTTCGCCATCCACTACCGTTTTCGCCATCTTTTTTAATGAGTTTGTCCACTAACGACGGCGTTAATTGAAACGGAAATTCGACTAACTTAATGCCCATATCCGTTTCGAATATATCCGTATTGGATTTCATTAGACGGTACAAGTTTAATTTCGTGTGAACAATTTCTAAACATCGCTTGAGCGTCCGCACCCCATCTTCTTTATCAGTATGATTATTTATAATATGATGGAGCGTCTCTTCGGGAATTGTAATATCGCCGTCTTTAAACATAACTTGTTCGCGTATTTTCGGTAAGAGATAATTCGTAGATATTATTGTTTTTTGGGCAATATCGTAACCCTTGGTTTGAATGCGATACATACGGTCAAGTAAAATGCGATTGACTTTGCTTTCGTCATTATAACTAAATATAAAGAGACACCGACTCAAATCAAAATCAATTTCCGAAAAATACCGGTCGTGAAATTGACTATTCTGTGACGTATCCGTCAAATGTGTTAAGATGCCGGCAATTTCTTCACCTTTTGGCGTATCGCTGATTTTATCTAATTCGTCAAAGTAAATGACCGGATTCATACTGTCGCATTTAATCAAAAGATCTACGATTTTTCCCCACACTGAACCTTCGTATGTATAAGAATGCCCTTCAAGAAAACTACTGTCCGTCGCACCGCCTAGCGCAATAAACGCAAAATCTCGCCCGAGTATTTTACTAATACCTTCTTTTACAAGGGTGGTTTTGCCGGTACCCATCGGACCTTTAATGGCAATAGAAGTGCCAATTGCCGCCGGATTTACAATCCACTGCCCTAACATTTGCATGATTTGTAATTTAGCGTCATTTAATCCGTAGACCGCGTCGTCTAATATTTTTTTGGCATTGGTAATAAAGTCGTGACATTTATCGACGCCATCTGCCATTGAAATTGGCAAGTTTTTATATTTGCCGAAAGGGATACGCATAAAAGCATCAACCCAATTTTTCATTTTATAATATTCACTGCCGCCGGGTTCCATAAACCGTAAGGTAGACATCTTGCGGTAAGCACACGCTTTATATTGTGGCGGGATAGTGGCATCTAACAACGCTAACCGATACGGTTTTGTAATATCCGAATGCTTTTTAATGAGGTCAATCTGCTCTAAAGCGTGTTTTTGTTCTTCGACAGTCATTACTTCGTGAAAGTATTTCAAATCGTTCATCACATCTTTTTCGCGTAATAACGTTTTAAACTTTTTAGTATTCTTCATTTTTTCACGTTTAGTTTCTTTTTCTTTTTGTTTTGTATACTTTTTTTCCGATCGTTCTATTGTATCCAACACATCTTTCATAATAGGATGGTTTTTTTCGAATGGCGATAGATTTGAAAACAATTCTTTCAGTTTATTACAGGTAGCAACATCTTCGACGACTTGATTTGCCGATGTACCTGATGCTGCTGCTGCCGGCGCTGCTGCTGCCACCGCGACTTTGCCGGTAGTTTTTATGCTAGGCGGTGCTGCTGCTGCTGCTGCTGCTGCTACTACTAGATTATGCGTTCTTCCTTTGCTGCGGCGGAGAGGTTGACTACTCGTTATTTCCTCCTCCTCCTCCTCCGAGGAGGAGGTATCTTCGTCGTCATCCTCGTCATAATCTTCATCATCATCATCATAATCTTCATCGTATAACAATTCCTTATATGATATTTCATCATCCTCGTACTCATCTTCACCATCGATGCCGCCGCCGCACCCGCCGTAACCGGCAATGCTTTTGCCGTCGATAATGAATGAAATATTGATTTTAGATGATTTCTTTTTTAACGACGCATCTTTTTTTGTTGTCGTCGTTACCTCTTCTTCTTCTTCTTCTTCCTCCTCGGCAGAATTTTCGCACGACGAGGACGACGACGACGACGAGGACAACGGCACGATATGCTTTTTTTTCTTATTAGTGGGGATGGGTGTTGTGGATGTAGTATGTTTTGTCGTCGTATTTGAACCACCACCAACAAGCATATCTTTTGGCGTTGAATCTGTTTTTTCTTTCATATATTTGGATGGAAACAAATCAGATAGAAACCGGCGGTATTCTTTCATTGCCAGTTTTTCTTCATCTTTCTCTTCTTCCTCCTCCTCTTCATAATCCTCGTCATCGTCAACATCCTCATAGTCGTCGTCGTCGTCGTCAAGGTCCTCTTCGTCGTCGTCGTCGTCGTCGGAAGATGACACATGCGACTTGTATTTTTCTTTTTTATGCTGGGTATTTTTTTTACTGGCGGTAGCGGCAGCAGCAGCATTTGTTTTATTCTCTTGCGCAGTTGCTTTATCGCGTGCTGTTGTTTTTGTTGTACTTACCTTATCATTCGCGCGCGAACGAGTATTGTACGGTTTAGTCGAATTGGTTTTATCGCTGGAAGAAGGCATGGCGTTGAAATGTAACGGGTTGGGTTTATTATTTCTGACACGGTTTTACACATTTCAATTTTATTTGATATTTTACATATTTTACATATTTTACATATTTTTTGGTAAAATGTTTAGATAATAAGATATAATAATAAAATTGAATTAAACACATCTAAATATTGTTATGTTAATATAAGAGTACAGAATGTCTTCTAATAACCGAAGTAAAGAACGTTTTCAACAAAAAAATCCATCCAGAATTATTGGTATTCAATTTAGTATCCTTTCGCCCGATGAAATCCGAAAAGGGTCTGTGGCCGAAATTACTAACCGCGAATCCTATATTAATAATAAACCCGTCATCAATGGTTTGTTTGACCCGCGTATGGGCGTCTTAGAACCCGGTCTTATATGTCCCACCGATGGTCTTGATTATATGCAAACGCCCGGTTATTTCGGACATATCGAACTCGCGCGACCTTTGTTTTATATTCAATACTTGACCACTATTATCAAGGTCGTGCGATGTATATGTATTAAATGTAGTAAATTATTGATTAGTAAGAAAAAATATAAACATTTCAATGAATTGTCGCCCGAGGATCGGTGGGATGCGGTATTTAATTATGCCAGTAAAATCAAACGGTGTGGCGAAGATACCGATGACGGTTGCGGATGTCGTCAACCGCTTAAAATTAAAAAGGAAGGTTTAGCAACCTTGATTGCTGAATGGGAAAATAAAGCAATCGGCATGGATGAAACGGATAAATTATTAATGACCTTGACGCCGGAAATAGTATTAAAGTGTTTTAGACACATGTCCGACGATGATGTTTCCTTTATGGGATTTAGTCCTATTTGGTCGAGACCTGAATGGATGATTTGTCAAGTCTTGGCAATTCCGCCGCCTGCCGTCAGACCTTCCGTAAAACACGATTCGCAACAAAGAAGTGAAGATGACGTGACACATATTATCGTCAATATCTTAAAATCGAATAAAACCCTACAAGAAAAAATACAAACCAACGCATCCGCGAACGTCATTAATGATTGGACGACGGTACTTCAATACTATCTGGCAACCTTGGTTGATAACAAAATACCGGGGGTGGCGGCAGTGGTACAACGTTCTGGACGTCCTCTCAAGTCGATTAAAGAACGCTTGGTGGGAAAGCACGGACGTGTGCGTGGTAATTTGATGGGTAAGCGCGTAGACTTTAGTGCCCGCTCGGTCATTACACCAGACCCGAACTTATCGTTACAGCAATTAGGTGTACCAATTGCGATTGCGAAAAATATTACCAAACCGGTGACGGTTAATGCGCGAAATATCAAGTTTTTGGAAAAATTAGTATTAAACGGACCGGACGTACATCCCGGCGCGAAAATACTCGAAAAGAAGTCGGGCGATAATATTTCGTTACGCTACGTCGACCGCGATTCCATTAAACTCGAATACGGCGATATTGTTCATCGTCATATGATGGACGGGGATTTTGTCCTATTCAATCGGCAACCGACATTACATCGTATGTCTATGATGGGACATATTGCGAAAATTATGCCGGTGGGTGATACCTTTCGAATGAATGTGGCAGATACGAAACCCTATAATGCCGATTTTGATGGTGATGAAATGAACTTACATATGCCGCAAGATATTGAAAGCGAATGCGAGTTGCGGCATTTAGCCGCGACGAAATGGCAACTTATTAGTCCGGCGAATAATAAATCCATTATCGGCGTATTTCAAGATTCGCTCTTGGGTGCCTACCGTTTTACGCGCGAAAATATAACGTTTTCCCCGCGCGATGCGATGAACCTTTTAATGGCATTTACGAAAGTAAATATCGAGCACTTGCCGACGACGTCAACGATATCAAATTTTAATATACTCTCACAAATTCTCCCGCCTTTGACGCTAAAATATAAAACCAAACGGTTTGGCGACAAGGACGATTACAAGACGTCTAATAATGTATTGGAGATTGTCAACGGGAAATATATGCGAGGACAAATTGAAAAAGGCGTCTTTGGGGACGGTTCGAATGGACTGATACAGCGCATTTGTAATGATTTCGGCAATGAAGCATCCGCCACATTTATCGATGACCTACAAAATATTGTCACCGAGTATATGAAATCGAGTGCGTATAGTGTCGGGGTCAGCGATTTGATTGCGAACCAAGTGACCAATGATGCTATTGCGGATGTTATTACGAAAAAGAAAATAGAAGTCAGGACACTTATTGACCAGACACATCTCGGCATCTTTGAAAATAAAACCGGTCGAACGGATGAACAAGAGTTTGAAACGCAAGTCAATAATATTCTAAGTAAAGCGGTCAACGACGCCGGTAAAATTGGGCGGGAAAGTTTGAATAAGGATAACCGGTTTGTCATTATGGTTAATGCCGGTTCAAAAGGCAGTGATTTGAATATTTCGCAGATGATATCGTGTTTAGGGCAACAGAATGTTGATAATAAACGTATTCCATACGGTTTTGAAAATCGCACGTTACCGCATTTTACGAAATACGATGATTCGCCTTCCGCGCGCGGGTTTGTTGAAAACTCGTTTATCTCTGGATTGACCCCCGAAGAATTATTCTTTCACGCAATGGGTGGTCGTATTGGTATTATTGATACGGCAGTCAAGACATCACAAACTGGTTATATTCAGCGCCGGTTGATTAAAGGGTTGGAGGATATAAAGGTCGAATATGATATGACGGTGCGTAATAATCAACGAAAAATAATACAGTTTTCCTACGGCGATGACGGGTTTGACCCCGTTAAGGTCGAAGGGCAGATGTTACCGTTAGTCCAAATGAGTTTGGAAGATATATATACGCACTATCAAATACCTGTATTGACGGGTACGAATAAAACCAAAGCCGATGATGTGTATACTTCCTCATTCACTAAACCCACCGAGAAACGTCTAGCAAAACAACAAACGGAGTTGGCAGCACGTACAAAGACCATTATTGAGTGGACGATACAAGCCCGCACGGGTCTGGTAAAAAATGTATTCGGAAACCGAGATAATAAATTAGTGAATATGCCGGTGCCGTTTACGCATATCATTAATAACATACAAGGTCAAGAGTATATTAATGTGAATTCTTTAGTTGACATTACGCCGTTAGAAGCATTCGAACTTATTGATGCGGGGTATAAACAGTTGGAAGGATTATATTACGTCAAACCCAATTTACTGTTTAAGACGCTGTATTACTATTATTTGAACCCGAAAGAACTACTGATGGTGAAACGGTTTAATATGAAGGCATTAAAAGTCCTCATTGATACAGTGATTGTTACGTATAAGAAATCAATTATAGCACCCGGTGAAATGGTCGGTATGATTGCCGCACAATCGATTGGTGAACCGACGACGCAGATGACGTTGAATACCTTTCATTTTGCGGGTGTTGCGAGTAAATCAAATGTAACACGTGGTTTGCCGCGAATTGAAGAAATTATTTCGTTGTCCGAAAATCCGAAGAATCCGTCGTGTACAGTTTATCTCTTCCCGAATGAAGAAGGCGTACAAGAAAATGCGACGAATATGGTGAACCGTTTAGAGCGCACTCAACTTCGTACCATCGTGGAATCGGTCAAGATTTGTTTTGACCCGTATGATACGCCACAGACCTTAATTAAAGATGATACTAATACAATGAAGATGTATAATGAGTTTGAGAAATTAATGGATGATTGTAATGGGCAAGGGCAAACTGAAGAGCAAGTATCCGCCGGCGGCGCTGGCGCTGGCGCCGAATCGAGTAAATCCAAATGGGTTATCCGGATGAAGATGAATGCTGAAGAAATGCTGGACCGAAATATAACGATGGAAGATGTCCACTTTGTGATTAATAATTCTTATAGCGGAGAATTATCGTGTGTGTTTACCGATTATAATAGCGATAATTTAGTCTTTCGTATGCGCTTAAACCGTGCGCTGCTGTCTGCCAAAAAGACGTCGTCATTAGACCAGTCGGATGAAATCTATCTACTGAAAGGATTCCAAGATGCTTTATTAGATAATATTATTCTGCGCGGTATTAAAAATATTAAAAAAGTAACGCCGCGAAAAATCTTAGATAGTTTAGTGATGGATAATGGTAGTTTTACGAAAAAAGAAACGTGGGTGCTGGATACCGTTGGTACGAATTTGATGGATTTGTTGGCACTTGATTATATCGATACACATCGTACTTATACCAACGACATTCAAGAAATTTATCGCGTGCTAGGGGTTGAAGCCGCAAGGCAATCGATTATGAACGAAATTACAGAAGTGATTGAGTTTGACAGTACTTATATCAATGTTCACCATTTAACGGTCTTGTGCGATCGTATGACGTGTAACGATGAACTGGTCTCTATCTGTCGTCACGGTATTAATAACGATAACATTGGTCCGATTGCTAAAGCATCGTTTGAAGAAACGCCGGAAATGTTTTTGAAAGCAGCACGTCATGCCGATTTAGATACGATGCGCGGCGTCTCCGCCAACGTAATGTGCGGTCAAGAAGGTTACTTTGGTACAAATGCGTTTCAGGTTATTTTAGATTACGATAAGATGACCCAAATCAATGCCGATGATATTATTGAAGAAAGTAAAGACGACCAAATTGAAGCAGGGTTTAAAGATTTAATTGTCGCAAATGATGCGTGTAGTATTGATAATTTAACGATTAATAACAACGCCGCCAGTATCAAGAATGTAGATATGGGTATTGATGACGGTTATGATATGGGATTTTAATTCTATACCAAAAAAATAAAAAATAAAAATAAAAAATAAAAAAAGTGTGAATTGAATAATATATATATGTAATGAATTACATATATATATACGTATATAAATGACTACTACTACATCATTGTTTTTTCTCTCAACTTTTTAACTAGTGGTGGTGCTACCGCCCTTGTTGCTGGTGCTGTTTGTGCTAGTGGTGCTGTTTGTGCTGGTGCTGGTGCTGTTTGTGCTGGTGGTGCTGTTTGTTCTGCTTGTGCTGGTGCTAGTGGTGTCGTTACTAGTGCCGTTGCCAGTGCCGTTGTTGCCGTTGCCAGTGCCGTTGTTGCGGGCGCCGGTTTTTTTGTTCGATATATCATTTTAGTTCTTTGTTTTGTTTCGGTTAAAGTAAAATTCGTAATAAAATCAATAAGACCATTCTCCGTCACATTTCTAATATCGTATTGCGTATCCGCATCGCGGAGCATATCGATATCTAATTTAGTGATATTGCCATCATTGTCTACAATAATTGTATATGTCGGCGGTTCATCGATTTTTCGCGCCGAGGTCGATTTGACAAAATAAAACTTATTGGTACCATCCGTGTTAGCGACAAATACTTGCCGTCCATTTTCAATCAACGCACTACTAGATAAAAATACCATTGGAATATTATAACGGGTGATTAATAACCACATATCAAGATTGGTGAGATAATAGGTTTCATCCATTATCATAGTTTCAAGTGTTATTAATTTCTCTAATACTTTTTTTGACATAATTGGTTTCCCTTGTGCGTTTAAAATATTCATAAGTTGACGTTTAAAACTTGGATATAATTTGGTATACTCGACAATTAATGCTTCTTTTAAATCATTTTTACTCATTTTTTGGATTTCGGCGGTGGTTTCATCTGTGATGGCAGTGGTTTCATTTGAGGATGCTACATGATTTTTTAGTATTTCTAATAGAATTTCAAATGAACACGTGCGCGGATTATTCTCGTATACGCGTTCTTTATTTGTTACCGGAAATAATTTTTTCCATAATTCGCCACTGATTGCGCCGAGTTGATACTTACATTCGTTTATTGCGATTGCCGCCGCCGTCGTCGCGGCAGCATTAGGAGGGGCATTCGCAGCATTCGCCGCAGCGTTAATTGCGTCATTGATATCTTCCACTGGTTTGCGTAAATCAATGACATTTGTATAAGATTGCGAATTAATCGGTTGAGTTGTTTCATACGTGTTTTGTGTAATATATTTATTCACCGGCGCGGGTATGATATCTTCAAAATAATCTTGATTTAATAGCGTTTGTAGTAATATGATTTCATCCGGATTTAAATTATATTTCACCGACGAAAAAGAAAGCACAGATTTGGGTTGAAACATAAATGTACGGATTCGACTATACCGCACAATTTCATCGGCAAGTTTTCCAAAATAATAACTACTATTTGGCATACCATTGATTAAATTCATTTCCGGAATCATTAACGCACAATGGTCCGCATCAATTTGTTTACAAAACGCTTTACCGCTACATTTATTATAACAACTCGTGATTTTTGTTAATTTCATTAATTCGGCATCATCGTACGCGTGAAATACAACATGCGTGCCTACCAACGCTTTTAATTCCGTCTCGATACTGCCTATTTTTTTTAAATATAACTGCGTCGATGCTTCGCTTTTTTTCTTGATTTCAAGACGTTTGTCATTATTTTCATATAAACCCAGTAATTGTTTTACTAAATTACGAAATATATTATAAAACATTGTTTCTAGACGAATCTTTTTAATGTATAATTCTCGTTCGGTATCAATGTTCTCGCTCGTGCTTATTTTTTTATCCGCAATAATATAATTCATACTCGTCAAAGGTTTGGTCGTCGTATCATCCATTTTATATTTATCACGGTCGTAATCGCTCGGCGTCGTCATCACAAATTGATTGGTCATTGTCAAGATGCCAACAATATGTTCGTCTTCAATCACCTTAAACATAGGTTTACACGGTATTTCTTTATTAAAATTCAGATAGAGGTTGGTTAAAAACAAATGGGTATTTTCATACGTATCGACATACACATCATCCATCCATATTATTTTAAAATTATTCATCGCAACATCTAACTTTTTATATTTAAATGTTTTAATTTCTGCCGTTTTAAATATCGGCGGCGATAGCATACACGGTATAAATCCCTTGGACTGCTTTGCTTGATTTATCGCAACCACGCCAATTACTTTACTATCATAATTTAATACTTGGGATTCTATCGTATAATTTTTAAGTACTAATTTATTAATAATCGTCTCGAGTGGAATATTATGTTCAAATTTGTATACGGTTGGTTTACTTAAATGCGGTTTACATTTGGTGATATACGTCTTTTTAATACTGTTGATAATGTTTTTTATATTCGGTAAAATGTCAGGGTCGTGTAAATTGAATTTGTGACTAATATCAATAGATTCTGTGATGGTATTTTTTTCTTTTTTATGGACGTTGGTATATTTATAAATCGGTTCATAAAAGTTATCAATTTTCATAATGATAATCGTAAACTTTTTTCTTTCAAAAAAAGTGGAAGCGTAATGATTTGACGGGCAAATAAACTCGACACTGTCCGTAATATCCTTTTTAGATAATTCAATTATTGCCATATTTACACCAGATTTAAATAATTTCGGATTAGGTTGGCATATTAAATCCCATAAATATTTATAATCAATCTCAATCGTATCATCTTCGAGGTATTTTTTAAAATTTTCGTAAGCAATGACGGTTTTTATTAACGCATTCATTTGTTCATCGTTGGTTTTATTACTGTATTGGTATATCTTCGGGTTTTCTTTTTCAATAAAAGCAACATATTTTTTCCTATCAATAAAATCGCGAATATCAAAATCTTCCTCCTCCTCTTCTTCTTCTTCCGCTGCCGCTGGTGCTGCTGGTGCTGCTGGTGCTGCTGCCGTTGTTTCGCCTTGAGATGACGCGGATTGAATATGTTTGTAATTATAGAAAATCTTAATCAGGTTCCCGTTTTGTAATGTAACAAACCGGTCAATATCTAATGCCTCTATTAATTTCTGTTTCATTTCTTTTACAGAGGGTCGTTTAATAAAAGCATTATCTGCTTTTTGTTCTTCACTCCAGATATCGGCAATACACGCAATAAATGATTGATTCTGCGAAATTTCAACACTATGTCGTAATAAACAAGGATGATTTTGTTTAATATTGGTGTTTTTCTCGCTGATTTGGCATTGTTTATTATCCGTGTCTAAAAACTGCTGGATAGCAGGCGGTAAAAACCCATACCGGTTTTCTTGTGATATTGGAAACTTATCGTGTGACAGAATATACTCATCGAGACCTTCTTCGGTTACTTTTTTCTTACGACCTTTTGGCACGACAATTGTTTTATCGCCGGTACATTGTTTTCTGCGTTCGGTTTGTTCAGGACCATCCCACGTTTTAAAACAACAGGGTAAACACTTACCTTTTTCTGAAGGTTTTAGAAATCCAGGCGAATGGTCGATATATATATCATTTTCATCTAAATGTTCTTTTTTATAACTATTAAACTCAAATATGAATTTATTTTCTGGCACTTTCTTACTTTTTTTCGGCGTATTTGGAATAATGTTTCCACTATAATTTTTATCGACTTCTTCTTGGGTTAAACTTGTATTATCTTTCAAGTTCCAATACCGCGGGCAAATATACCAAAATTGTTTGTTGGGGTCAGAACCATATTTAACCGCATTCTTATATGAACCGGGATGTTTCGCGTCTATATTTTGCTTTTCTTCCTCGGTTAAAATAACTGGTTGACGGAAAACATTCCACGGACACGTTCGAGCGTAGGCCTTGAAATTCTTTTTACCGTCATCTGTATAAAACAGATTTTTATCCCGTTTTTTTATGCGTTTTGAAAAAGGATTTGGATTTGTTAAACTTTGTCCAGTTAAATTAACCTCGCGTCCGAGGTCATCTTCTCCTTCATCCGCCTCATCCTCCTCCTCTTCATCCTCCTCCTCTTCATCCTCTTCCTCCTCATCATCACTCGCTCCGCCGTCCATTTCTTCTTCATTTTCCTCATCTTCAATGTCTTCGGGATTATATCCAAACCGCATTAAATCTGCCTCATCTAATTCTTCTTCATCTTCGATTGGCGCCGCAACACTTGTCGGCGCAGCAACAGTTGTCGGTTCTATGCTAGTAGTTTCTATGCTTGTCGGTTCTATGCTCGTCGGTTCGATGCTAGTAGGTTCTATGCTCGTCGGCATCGCAGCAACACTTGTCGGCGCAGCAACACTCGTCGGCATCGCAGCAACAACCGTCGGCAAAGAGACCTCTTCTTCTTCAACCTTTTTGGTTTTTTTACCAAACACGACTTCTTGTGCGAAAATATCTTCTTTAAACAATTCTTCTTCGCGTTGAGCGAGTTGCGTCTCGGGAATAATATCTTCCACGGGTTTATCTTCTTCCAGTTGCGATTCATTACATAAAGTCGCAATAACCTCTTTGGATACGTTTGTGCTTTTTACATTTAGAGAGATACGTATCAAAGCATCAAGATAGATATACAGTAAATCTAAATATCCAATATCATTAATGCCAGAAACTTGTATGGTCACATTATTCGTAAAAGGTATCTGTACAATCTCCGTTAAAAACCCCGGATTATTACGCGATTTCAATTTGCGGTTCGCAAACCGCATTACCTCTTGCGCACGTTTTACATCAGTATATTTACTATACGCATCGTCGTCCGATAATAAAAAGTTTGATTTTAAAGCATTAATAATATCGGCGTCCGTATATCCCATATGCGGTTTCGACATGTCAATGATAAGTGCTTCTTGTCCCTCGGTTTCATTATAATTTTCAACACGTTTAAACCGCATCGTGATGTTTTTTTTCGATAAATTATCGCTCAATACATTAAATGCGCTCGAAACACAACTCAGGATACTTGCGATTTTGATTTTATTTTTAGAAAACTCCATCCCGTAATCAATATTCAAGATTTCGACATTTTTATCGCGCAAGTCGCGGAAATTATTTATATTATACCCCGACTGTGATAAATATTCATTCACTGTAGTAATCACCGCATTCACTTTTGTCGCGAATAATTCATTAATGCCCGCAATTGTCATTGTCGTAGAAAAGTTACAACTAATAATAATATCGCCATTATATTCAAATTCGCATATAATCGGCGTATTCGTCATCGTCGCCTCACTCGCATAATGGTCGATAAACACTGCCACGGATTTGTAGCGACCCATTACTTTATCCCATTTAAATATCACGCTTTTATCGAGGTAAGGGATTTTTTTCCCGTTCGTCGCTAGACGGTTAGTATATAACCGGAAAATATTTTCCTGTGTTTTTGAGGGGTTGTATTTAATAAGGGGTATATCTTGTGTTGCGTGAATGATTTTAAAGACAATATCGAGCGGTAAATTAAATACGAATGGCGGCATTAATTTTAAAACAATAGATTTAATACCAACATTTGTAAATGGCATCGGTTCTTTACGCTGCGCATAGACGTCATAAAATAAATTAATATTGTTTTTATTTTGTTGAAATGCTTTATTTAATAATTTCGCAGAATCTGCGAGTAATTGTTGCTGCTGTTCTTTTATTAATTCGAGCGATACGAGATTTTTTTCGTAAAGGTACGGGAAATAAAACTTGACGGTCGTGTTTTCGGATAATTCGTGTTCAAGCGCATATTGTAACACGTCTGGCGCTAAACACATATAGATGGTATGCTGTAAAATCTCGCCCGCTTTTAAAAGGATGGTCTGATTTGTAGTAGTTATTTCCGCAAACTTTTCTAAAACTGGTTCATAATTTTGGGTTTTATAAGGATTGACAGCATAGGTCGGAAAGTTCGTGTTTAAGGAAATATATTGTCCTAACGCGCGGGTTGTTTTTTTATATTCCGAGAGATTTAAGGTTTGTAGATCCGAATAAGTATATTCGGGTTTATTTGGTAATACGGTATCAATTTCTACATTTATATTTAATAAAAATTGTTCGAGCATCGTGCGCGTTATTTTGTACTTGTCGTTTTTCGTGAGGGTATGATATAATGCGATCGTGTTGATTTCTTCGTTTTTTTCTATAAAGAGGTATATTTCGTCAAAAGAAGCATTTAAAGTCGTGGTTAAATGTAGCAAGATTTTACGTTTGATAGTATCGACCGTATCATCTAAATGTAGACGTTCGGGTATAAAACGTACGACCGGTGCGACGGATTGCGTTGTTGTTGTTGCCGCCGCCGTGATTTCTGCTAATTCTGTGGCGGCAAATATTCCATTAAAGATGGGATGTGTAGGTTCTTTCAGAAATAAATTATCTAATTCGGTCATACTGCTTTCTGTAAGTGCGGCGCCTTTACCTGCTGCGCCTGTGCCTTTGCCTGCTGCGCCTGTGCCTTTACCTGTTGCGCCTTTACCTTTGCCTGCTGCGCCTGTGCCAACGACTGCCGGCGCCGGCGGCATTAACTGCGTTCCGCTAAATACAAAGTAATATTTTATAGCGCCGGCGCTGGTATTTGTACTGCTTGTACTGCTAGCGCTTGCGCTGGTGCCTTTCACCATATACGCGATTTTATATATGGGTTCTTTTATATCTAACACATCCATATTATATATACATAAAGGGATATTTTTATGTATATATTATCCAATTCAGTATTATTACAAGATAATGTATAATTTAATCGTGGCCGTATGTAAAAATAACGGTATTGGTCTGAACGGCACCATCCCTTGGCATATTAGTCGCGATATGTCCTATTTTTCTAAATTAACCAAGGGTAGCGGCGGCGGCAATAATGTGGTTGTGATGGGTAGTCAGACGTGGAAAAGTTTAGGCAAGGACGACCGCGGATTAAATGGACGCCATAATTTTATTTTATCCGCGTCAGGCAGTGTGAACGTAAACAAAACAAGTTCGCCGCAGCACCAGCACCCGCACCCGCACCAGCACCAGCACCCGCAGCACATTAAAACTTTCCCTTCTGTCGCGGCATTGACGACGTATCTCGCGCAAACGAGTATACCAATTGCCGACGTCTGGATTATCGGCGGCACGCAAATATATAATGCGTTTTTAGAGCAAAATCTAATCAAGACCTGTTATGTAACTTATATTGATAAAGTATTTGAATGCGATACCTTTTTTCCAATACCATCGGACTGGCGTGAAATAGAGCGAACATCGACCTATGATGAAAAGTATGAATGTGCGGTTGATTATATTGTGTATGACCTTGGTAAAAGTTTATGACCTTGGTAAAAGTTTATGACCTTGGTAAAAGTTTATGACCTTGGTAAAAGTTTATGACCTTGGTAAAAGTTTATGACCAAAATTACAAATCGTAATAAGGATTATCATTAATGGTCGTGCCGCAATATCGAGTGGGTTTTTTCTTATAATCGATTGGTTCGTAAATGCCGATTTTACTCGCTTCTTCTAATAAGAATTTGAAATTAGTCCAAAATTCTTCTTTATGCCCAATACTTTTCGTCGCAATATGCGATAATTCGTGTAAGGCAACAAAGGTTAACGTATTCGCGTCAATTAATTGATTGCCGTTCTTTTCGGTATTTAAACAAAATGCCATTTTTTCGCCTTTATTTTGACTATATGCCGTATACTCGCTCGTCGGCAACGTCTCCATTATTTTTACGGGATTGTACCCTGCCACAAGACGTTTTACATTTTCGCGTATCGGGTATTTCTCTTGACAATGTTTGACTAATTTACCCATTTTCACATTGACATTTGCTAAACGGTCGGCAGCCAAGACTAATTTACTACGCTCGCGGACACAATATTTTTTTCCATCGACATTTGATATGATACATTTTAAATTAAAAGTATCGGATTCTTTGTAGATTTTGATACAAATGTATAATAATAATAAAATTAAGGCATACCCGCAATAATTTATTTTCATATATAATCTTTCAAGAAAAGATTATATTATAATTTTTTAATCCTATCGGCATTTACAAATCTAGATTAAAACTCGGCAGTTTGCCTTGTTCTAGATTAAAACTCGGCAGTTTGCCTTGTTCTAGATTAAAACTCGGCTGTATGTCTGAATTTAAGTCTAACCTCCGTCTCGACGATTTGCCTGATTTATCGTTTAACATCAACTTGCTATATTTGATTTTACTCGGTCTCGATTCTTCTTGATATTCATACACCTTGTCTGGGTTTTGTTCGATGAACGTCTTGAGTGCGTTTAACGCAACTGTTATTTTACTTATCACTTCAGAATATTGGTTTCCAACAGTGTTCGTGGTCGATAATACATATGTAATGTCATCTATAGAATTATCAAAATTAAATACATTTCGAATTGTACCTAATATGCTTGCAAATTGACTTGTCATTTCTGTCTCTGTTGTAACATTTTCTGTTGGTTCAACTGTTGTCGCAGTTGAAAGGTCGATATATTTTATTATTGGGCAACCTGGGTTGGTCGGATCATCTTTATAACATATATTGCCGGGGTGAGGGTCACCGTGAATTACATAATGACCGTTTTCATCTGTTAAATCTAGTACGCCTATAAAAAATTTAATTAATGCTTGTTTAAAACACTGTGTATTATCTTTTGTATGTTCTGGTTTTGTTATTTCAGCAATTGGCGTTCCGGCGTATTCGATATCCAAATAGTTATAACTTTGTTTTTGATTAAATTTCCGCTTTGCGTCTTGTGGTATTATTATATTTTTATAATTTAAAAATTGTAAATCTATTTCTCCGTATGAATCCAACTTGATGTGGTATTTATTACCTTTGTCGACACTATCAAATAAGGCAAATCCTTTTAACTCATCCTTATAACTTTTTTCATTAAAATATATCTTTGTAATAAAATTTACGTCTTTTCTTATTATACTTGGATAAATGGCACATCCTTCATCGCCGCAAGTTGGAAAACCACCCCCCACTAGTTTGCCTCTTCTTTTTCGTGTGCCTCTTGTTGTTATTTTTATTCTTTTATATCCACCTTCTCTTTCTCTCATAGTGCGTCTTAACGTTCTTTTATCCGCAATCTTGTGTTCACCTGTTTGAATATTTGAACACGCCGCGTCATATATTACAACATCCGTAAAATCCATTTGAGATAATTTTTGTAACAAAGATGATAATGTGCATGACCGCTCACCATTTGAAAAATTATACTTATCAAGTACAACACGCGTAATATCCTGTAGAGGATTAATACCATCATCCAATGTAATTTTATAGTTTACAAATGGCAATAAATCATCATTATACGATTTTTTAAAATCATCATTATACGATTTTTTAATAGCACCTTTTGTGATTTCGCGTGCGTGTCTTATTTGTTCTATATCTGCTTCACTGTATCCAAACGATATTAACTCCTCATTTGTTAATAAATCAAAATCACTTACAATGTTAAATCCTTCCTCATCACTGTTTTTCAACACCGCTTCACTTGGTTGTATTTTTAGTTCGTGTAATAACATTTTATACGTTTCCGTCTCTTTTTCCTTAAAAAAATTAGCATCAGTTACTGAGTAATATTTATCTACTACCAAATCTGTATCCTTATAATTAGAAGTTTTATTATGTCTATCGCAGGTTTCTTTAAATAAGGTAGCATCACTGTCAAAAGAACTCATCAGGTCGGGTCTTTTAATCGCACTTATTTGATGTCTCATTTTTTTTTGTTCATTATGCGTTGACCTAGAATGTAGACGTTGTTTTTGTAACAATGCCACTATTTTCGATGTTTCTACTTTTGAAGTAAAGTTAGTCACGCCTTTCGGCACCGCGGAAATTATTGTTAAATTTTTTATGCCAGTGCTGCTTAATGGAAATGTGCTTCGGGGTTCTGGCATAGATTCATAACGCATTTTATTTAAAGATTTAGGTATATCACTCGGCGGAACCATTTTATACCCATACATGCCGTGTACATTGATATAGACGTATGCTGTCTTGTGCACTGGACTGCGCACTGGACTGCGCACTGGACTGCGCACTGGACTGCTTTCGCCTATATTTTTTATTATGCCTATTCTTGGCGGTCTTTGTGTTTTTTTTAATTTTCGTGTTTTTTTAAGTCTTTGTGTTTTTTCAAATCTTCGTGATTTTTTAAGTCTTTGTCTTGTTGTTTTGTTATATTTTCCCATATATAATACAACAACAAAAAAGGTACACCAACGAAAAACAGTAAAAGGTCTCGCCCCTCTTATACAATTACCGGAAGACTTCATTATACATTTTGAGCGCTAGTTCTTTTTGTTTCGTGTAATCAACACACGGTGCTGGATAGTGCGATTTCAAATGCGGGTACTTGGTATAGGCAGTATCCCAATTATGTATATCTTTTACTGCTACATCCCGCAATTCGGGTATCCATTTCTTGATATATTCGGCGTCCGGGTCAACTTTGGTACCTTGAATCCAAGGATTTAAGATACGAAAATACGGTTGCGAATCTGCGCCCGACCCTGAACTCCATTGCCACCCGCCATTATTATTCGCAAAATCATAATCCACCAAACTCTGCGCAAAATATTTTTCGCCATCACGCCAATTACATAATAAGGTTTTTATTAAAAATCCACTCGTAATTAACCGCGAGCGGTTATGCATATATCCCGTCGTGTTCATTTCGCGCATTCCCGCGTCCACGATCGGGAACCCCGTCACGCCTTTTTTCCAGCGGTTTAATTGACTCGCAGTCCCCTGCCATTTTATATTCGCATAACTCGGTTTTAATGGTTTGCCTTTCATTATTTCGGGATGCTGACGGGCAATGCCTAAATAAAAATCTCTCCAAAATAATTGGCGGATGAGTGGATCCGCCGCAGATTTATTCAATGTTTTCATTAAATAGTATGCTTCGCGTGCGCTGATACATCCGTACTTTAAATAGGCCGATAAATGCGTCGTGGAATAGATCGGATAATCGTGTGTTTTATTATAATGATTTACGGTATGTTTCATCTCTTTTAACCGGAGGAGACCTTCTTTTCGTCCCCCGTGAACTAATATATGCGGATTGACGTGATAAAACGCGTCTAATTTCCGAATAGCATAGTTGTATTTTTTCAGATGTAGTTGCGCGAGATGGCATTTCGCGACACTGAGGGTCGGTAACGGTTTCGGCACTTTTTTTACACGGATTTTTTCATAGAATGGCGTGAATTTTGAATAAATTAATCCCGTCGAAGTTTTGACAGTGCCGACTGGCAATATCCCGACATCGTCCGGCGTAATACATTCAATATGATATTTTGCCGCGAGTGCTATAATACCTGCGTCGCGGCGTTGACTATACCCCGTATGATCTAAATTGAAAAAGACGCGCTGGATATGTCCTGTTTTAAAGATTTCCGTCAAGACATCTTCGATGTTGCCATGATACAAAGATAAATGCTGGTTTAATTCGCGGTTTAAATCGTGTAAAGACTCGCACATAAATTGGACACTATTATGCGAAAAATATGGATTTTTGGTTGAATCAATCTGCTCGGGGTTTAAGATAAAAATCGGATAAACGGGTTCGCCTGTTTGACACGCTTGGTTAAACCCGATATTGTCTTGAATTCTTAAATCGCGTCTAAATATAAAGAGCGACATATGAATAATAATAATAATAATACTTTAAGATATTTTTTTATTTATTTTTTAGTAGAAACAACATATAAGACATAACCCAAATAGATACCAAAAAAGTTCTTCGCAAATAAGTCTAAAATATTATACAACGAGTTCTTTATATTATAAGGCAACATTGCCGCAATGCCATATATGGCCCAAATGCCAGAAAAATACCAAAATATTTTTTGTCCTTGCGTGCTTTTCGACGCAAAATTAATATAAATGAGATAAAACATTAGAAAAAAAGGCACAAAACCAACCAAGGTTGTCGTCAAATAAGAAAACACTTCTTTTTCGCCTAAATAACCGGCCAATAACATTGCCCAGTCTAATAAGGATACTTTTAGGATAAGTTTCCAGTTGTTTTTTACTTCATTTAAAAATGTATTGCTTTCTTTTTTCTCTTCTTGATCTTGTAAAAATTTCAAGTAGAACATAAAAGTGATTAACATCGTGGGCGTGGTTAACATCCAATCATAATAACGAAAAGGGGTTATATTTTTAATAGCATTAAATTGCGAAATCATCCAAATGTAGAAACTGGATTCAACAATTTGGACAATCAATTCCATAATGACCAATTCGCGGATTAAATTAAATGATGTGGGAATGGTTAAACTGAGTACATAAAAATCAACAATCGCGGTAAGAAATTGTACGATTAATGACAAAATGCCTGTGGATTCTATAATATTCATTCTGCAAATATATATTATAGGATTAATTAAAGAATAGATATCTATTTAATTATATTTAATTACCGATTTCCAAGGTTTTGCGATAGGGGTCCGCCTCAATAGTGGTATTACCCCAAGGACTCACGACAAGGGTTGGATTCGGGGGTTCTGACCGTTCTTGTAAATTGGCATTACGTAACGAAGAACCGACGGTATCAATGCCGTTCAAAAATCCGGCGCTTAACATATTGACGTTAGATAAAGGACCGCTGCCGGCAGGGTTTAAACTTGCCCATTGCGAGTTGTTATCTTTGGGCAATAATTCGGCGGGATTGTAATTTGCGGGGGCACGGTTGGCATTACCATAAGTGCTGGTCGTAGAACCAGCAGGCACGTCGGCGAAGACTTCATTCGGTCCAGCCTCGGCGGGTCTTGCCACGTTGCTATTGCTTAATGAAACGGGTTCGGCATTATCAGCAAAATTGCTCATACCGTCATTAAATAACGTCTTGCGCCCTGAGTATTGCATAATGGCATACGCTAAAACAACAATACCGACAATTGCTATCAGATGGTGCGATTTGAGGTTTTTTTGTAAATTCTTGAAGAAACTCATTATATTAAATTAATGATAAAATATTTTTTCCAGAATGTTTATTAATTGTAGTTAATCTTAAAAATATGCCAAATATTATGCCAAAATATGCTAAATAATATGTGCCAAATAATATGCGCCAAAAATGCTAATTATCATTCTCTCCAATTGTATTAATTGATTGTTCGAATAACTCATCGTCGTCGGAATCATTAATGTCTTCCAACATATATTTTGTCTTAATTTGTTTTGATTCTAAATACGCTTCTAAAGACAATAATCTATATTTCTTTGCTTTATCTCTCGCCTTTTTATAAACTTCATAATAAACTTCGTTCGGTTTCCTTAAGGTTATTGGTTCAAGATGAATATTATCTGCTTCAATAATTATTTCTTGAATTTCATTATTATTGGCATTTTTTTCATTATTTGGGTTTAAGGTAGATTCGGCTAAAGGAGTAATGCCAATTTTTGATGTTTCGGCGACCTTTATTGTATCAGCAGCAGCAGCAGCAGCAGCATTTGTCGGGTCTTTTACAATGATAGGACTTGGCGCTGGTGCCGATTCTTCCACCACCTTTAATGTATCTGCTGGTGCTGGTGCTTTTGCGGGTGCTGGTACGGGTGCTTTTGCTGGTGCGGGTGCTAATGCTGCTGCTCTTGCTGGTGCGGGTTCTGCCGCCTCAATGACAGGTTTAATTAAACAATTGGTTTTTTTCACAACCGTTTCATCTAAAACCATCACTTGAACTAACTTTAACACAATTTCAAAACTACGCGACGAGAATTTGACACCTTCAATCATAATAAGCGGAATAATCTCTTTATTTGCTTCTAGTGTTTCTAAATCAAACCCGATTTGATTTTTATCATAGGCAATACATTTCGAAATGCTTCCCGTTTTATTGACATCAATTAACACGCGCATAAGCATATGTTTGCCAGATTTATATAACCGCGTAATTTGCGTCATCATTGTTTCTATATCATCCCGCGTGATTTCGGTTTGAAACCATAATTCTTTCTTTTCGTCAATTAAATCCTGACATCTATATTCGAGTTGTTCGACCCATCGCATCAGTTCATCGTGCTCACTACGGTCAAACATTAAATCGGTATACTTGATATTTTGTTTAACACTGACAATACCTTGTTTCGTCACACTCGTGGGTAATTGTAAACAGAGAGATTTACCATCTTTTATTGAAATCGGCGTAAAATAAAATCCGGTACTGCCGGTAAGTGGTGTCGGGTCGTCTAAATGTATTGACTCAAAATCAAAAGCGGACTGATGTGTTATAACTTCAATCTCTCGATCCATTAAAAAAAGATAATATAATTAATTGTAATTTAGCACGCATTAATCTTATATACATATCCGCTTATAACGATATGTATATAAAATATAAAAAATAAATACAATTAGTATTTATAATTAAAAAATGATTACATACTAATATGTTAAAAAATACAATTGTTCAAGAATGTATAGGAATATTAAAACGTGAAGATGTGAAAAATGAAGTAAAAACTTTTGTATCGCCCATCATTGATATGATTTTAGTACAAATATACCCTTATTTATATTTATGTACTATGTTTGTGGTAATTAGTTTTTTATTACATTTAGGTATTTTTATTTTATTATTTCGTAATAAATCAATTAGTACTAAAATGAATTAATATACTATATTTTTTATTATTTTTACTATATTTTCTAAACATACTATATAATAAAATGTATTCTTGTGGTAAAACTAATCTTGGTGGTGCGCCTTTAAGTGGTGGAATGCCAATGGAACCAATGACGGGTGGTGGTCGACGACGACGAGGAGGACGCAAATCAATGCGAAAAACAAGCAAAATGGGTGTACGTAAACATCGGAAATCAATGAAAGGTGGATTTGGTGTGCTTGAAACTGCCGCCGTGCCCTTTGGTTTACTTGCCTTACAACGCTTTTTTAAAGGCAGTAATAAAACCAAGAAAGATGTGCGCCGATTTGGAAAATCAGTTAAAAACACGTTTCGACGATTTCGCCGTTAAATCGACATTATGCGTTTTTAAGGTATTTACAATTTAGATATAACTTATATATAAATTATATATTTAAGTTATGAGTTTTGAAGAAAAAATCAAGAAATGGGTTAATCTCGATAATCAATTGAAAGTCTTAGGCGACCGTTCAAAACAAGTGCGCGATGAAAGAAATACACTCGAAGAAAACATTATGGAATATGCGGTTCAGAATAACCTGAAAAATGCAACGATTAATATTTCAGACGGGAAATTACGGTTCGTTGCTACTAAACAGACGGCGCCTTTAACCTTGACCTATATTGAAGAATGTTTAGAAAAATGTATCAGCAATCCAGCACACGTTGAACAAATTATGAAGGTCATTAAAGAATCCCGTGAAGTCAAATACGTTGAAGATATTAAGCGGTATCAGAGCACAAAGAAATAATCGGCACAAAGAAATAATGGGTACAAAGAAATAATATCGTTATATCGTTCTATATATATACCTCTATAGTATATATATAGAATAAATGAATACATTAACCCCCGCAGATTTGTCGGTGTATACTTCCACCAGCGGCAACACGGAGGCTTTAGGGTATAGTTTAATACCGAGTTTAACTAAATCTTTATCAATGAGTGGCGGCGGCACAGGCACAGGCAGCACAGGCACAGGCACAGGCAGCACAAGCACGAATAAATCTGCCGAATCTATTCTCGCGGCATTTAAAAATCTCGCAGTTCCCGCCGGATTATTTATAAAACCGACCAAATCTGGTGCGGAGGCAGAATCAACCCTCGGGGATGAAATAGAAGAAGAAGAAGAAGTGAATGTTATTTCGAATGATTTATATGAACAACTCGTGCGTTTAAGCGAAATAAATAAAGTTGTTTTAAAATTAACGAAACGTAAACCGAAATTCGCGCCAGTAAAGAAAAGTAATTCAAAAACAAAGAAACAAAAAAAAATGACGAAACGGATGAAACTTTAAATCCATATTAAATAATAAAAAAGAGAAAAAAAATAATAATATGTTATTTTATAATGACTTCAATACAAACAGTGTATCCTCATATTTTTATAGATAATAAATGGAACCCGTTATTCGAACGGCAACAGAAAGCGTATAATAAATGCGTTGAATATATTGACACAAGTTACCGTCCTTCGGCTTCTGTAGCGGCGGCGGGTAATAAAATACCTATTGTAATCCCCACACAATTTATAACTGTTACAAATGTACCAAACGATGAAAAACAAAATAAAATAAAATATAGGTTTTATATATATGATACCGGTACAGATTATTACGGTACATATTATTATATACAAATAAATGGTTTATATTATAAAATTGAAAATTTTAAACTTTTACCAGATGCATTTAAACCATTACCTGCCGAATCATTACAAAAAGTTACAGCAGATAATAAAATTACTATTAGTTTTAGCGCACCATTTAGCGGTATTTCTTTTTCTGAACGAAACTATCCTGCTCAATTCTCTAGTAAAACTAATGTTGATAAATCATCGGAATGTAATAATAGTACTGCGTGTACTATTTCTGGCGGGCGTAAATATAATTATAAAACAAAAAACCGCAAATTGAAATTATACAATAATAAATCAAGAAAATCAATAAAATCAAGAAAATCAAGAAAATCAATAAAATCAAGAAAATCAAGAAAATCAAGAAAATCAAGAAAATAAAAATCCTTATATAACTCGACTTCGTAGACGAGTTCATTATTACCACGCATATTCAAATTACAACGCACTCCAATTATTATGATTAAATGGCGCAATCACAATATCGCATAATTGTTTCCGCCATTCTTCAACTTTACTATCAAACCGCTGTTCTTTCAACGACTTGATATAAGTCGGACTTTCACGCATTCGTTTCGCTTCTGTCGCCGAAATTGGCGGTTTGTATCCGTAACAATTAATGCCAAACTTTTGGTTCGCGTCTTCCATATACCCGCCATTAATACCCGGACGTCCACAATCACGTTCGTGTCCCGGTTGTTGCTGTAATTTATTCCATTTTTCTTCTTGGGTCGGAAACAATGCCATTTGTCCATCCGACCAACCATAACTACACCAGTCGGCGCCTTTACTAAACGCATTATTCACATCATTGTATTTTGCTAATCTGGCGCCATATGCTTTACATACAGATTTCGAATCATCATAAGTGTACTTGTTGCCCGGAATATGAAACACTTCTTCATTCATTTTCAGTTTCAAACCAACAATTTTACCTAATGGTGTCGCTTCAGCGCCTAAACCCGTCGACACTTCGCCTCCTGCCTCTTCCGATGCTTTATCCATCCCCAGCAGTTCCTTAATGGTCTTGATGACATCAATACCGAATATATACAAGAGACCATTTATAAGTATTAACGCGATAAACAGTATCCATATCGTGTATTCAATGATTGTTCTTAAAAGCGACGGCGACGCCGATGCCGATGCCGAACTAGTGCTGCTGCTATCATTATTGCCTAAAGACCCAAACATATAATAATAAATAATTAATATCGCGATGGTGCCGATAAGTAACATCGGTTCGGCGCCGACAGTTTTCTGTTTAGCGTCATCCACCTCGTGGTCGTGTTCAACCGTCGACGTGTTTATTTTTTTTATCTCGGGTATTTCTACATTTGTTGCTCCTACATTTGTTGCTCCTACATTTGTTGCTCCTACATTTGTTTCTGCTACCTTTGTGGTTTTTGTATCCATCTATATAATAAATGCCTTTATTTTTTTTTACGATAGAAAAGACAATACGCGTGATGAGAGATTACCCGCTCCGGCGGTATTTCGGCGATAGCCGAATCGTCAAACACATACCATTTTCCATTTGCGTTTTTTATCGTGGCAGTATAATGTCCGCCGTGTGCGCCGCCGCTATGATTGCCAACCGCATATAAATCGTAAATATACGAAGCGCTTTGATATCCTTTCACATACTTGGAAAAATCGGCATTGATTAACGGGATATCAATAGTGGTATGTAGTTTATTTTGGTGGCGTGTATTATGTCCAGCCCAGCGTTTTAAATCGAGAATCATCACGTCCGGTAAACTCCAGAAAATCAATCCGCGTGTCACATTTTCTTTTTTATTGGTCGTTTCGTTAAACCACGCATTGCCTAGCGTATGGTTCATTTCTTCCGCTTTACAGTATAAATCAAAACAGTCGTATAACGACGGATTGGCGATATTGGTCGGGACGGCTAAATTAATCACCGAAAAAGGTTCAGGTTTCGCACTTAATAATTGGGGATTAGTGGCATCTTGCGACAAGACTTGATAGACGTGTATCCCGTAGAATATATTCAGTAAATCGGAATATTCGTTTTTATATGAATTTTTCATCATAGTAAAACATTCAATTGCTAGTTTATCTGTATCGTTTTTATTTACGCCGCTGATTTGCATTTCGACTTCACGGGTTAACGCATTATGAAAACAATCAATAATAAAAAGTAAGAATTCTTGTACATCGTTTTGGTTATATCCAGAAAAAATATCGCGTTTTTTTATTGTCGCAATTTGGCGGATCGCATTGACGAAACCGTTCGGCGAAACAGTACAATTCATACTCCACATCAATTCGCGTAATTTATCCCATTCGAGTAGCACTACCGAATCAGGGATATTATTCATCCGTTTCTTGTATTCGCCGTCGGCGAGGAAATTGTTTAATTCGTAGGTATGCGACAAGACTTGCATACACGAGTTTAAATAACACGTGTTGCCGACATTTAATAGTCCGGTTAACCCGCGATTTTCATATTGAGAAAACCGACCGCTGCCTCCGCTGCCGCCTCCGCTGCCGCCTTTTGTGACGTCCTTATTCATATACTTGTTCTTAATATGATATTTGTATTTAAACATTTTTAAATACAAATGTAAAATCTCTCAACGGAGAGATTTCAAAAGGTATTTTTGTAAGATATAAAAGGGTTATTGTTTTACGCATTCGAAGAAACAGAAGGGCGACCCAATGTCTTCATTTATAATTTTGAATCCGTTGTCTTTGAGGAGTGTGCGTAAACGTTCGCCGCCATTTTCGGGAGTCAATATGTCCGGCGACCATTTCTTGGTGCTGTCGCCGATGTAAAATTTGCCGCCACTTTCCAATACACGATACGCTTCTTTAATATATTGCGTGCAATTTTCTTGCGTGCCCCAAAGGGCTAAGGACATTATGGCGATTTCGACTTCGGCGTCTTCTAAGGGTAAAGCGGAAATATCTACTTCTTTAATTAAAGCATCACCGCCTGATTGATGGTCGTAATTATGGAAAGTGAACCGGTTGTCGTTTTTATTTCGGAAATGGTGGGCAATCGGTGCCTCACCGCAACCCATATCCACCACGACTTTCTGCCGTTTCGTTTGGATTTTTTCCAATTCGTGAATGATCCGATTCGCTGGAATATATTCGGGTGGATAAGTAGCGAAATTTTGTTTGCGGATAGTGTGGTATTCGCGCCAAAGTTGGGGGTTGTTTTTAAACTTTTGATTAAGCGTATCGGAACGCATTTTAAGGTAGGTTTTGTGGAGTAGTCCAATGGCGGAGGGGGGCGGGAAATGGTGCGGTGCTTCGGATTTTTCGGTTGTAGTTGAGGTGGAGATGGCGGTTTGTTTTTTTTGTTTAGTAGGTTTGGGTGGGGGTGCTAGTACTTGGGGTGTTTCTACTTGGGGTGTTTCTACTTGGGGTGTTTCTACTTGGGGTGTTTCAATTGGACGCCATCCAGGCAGTTCTTTGTCAAGTAAATCTTTAACCTCATCAGAACATGCACTTTTACATTTATTTATTTTTTTTCCAGTTTTTAACATATGTAAATTATTTTCAACAGCAGATTTCCAGTCATTTAATCTACAATAATCTTTATGTTCAGATTTTGACGCAGATGGTAATAAATTAAGTCCCAACTTTTGTCTTTCTTTTGCTCTTTTAATAATACAATGAGCATTAATTAAAGATTTTTCATCTTTGTTAATTGGTCTCCATCCTGGCATTTTTTCATCTAGCATTTGTTGAACTTCCAGAGGACACACGCCGCTTCTTTTATCTTGATTACATAATAATGTATGCCAACCACTTATTTTTCTTTTATCATAAACTTCTTGTTCTTCTTCTAAATTTTTAGGATGTTTAAACTCGGTTGGTAATAATTTTTTTTTGTTGTTAACACGTTCTTCGGAACGTTTAATAATATTACTTGCTTCAATAATTGCCTGATTTTTCCAATCATTTCTATTATTCCATCCAGTCATACATTCATCTAATACATTTTTAATACTTGGATAAGACATTTTCTGTCTTAAATTATTAATCTTTCTGGCGTCAATAGTTTCTTGTTTTTCATCTTTATTAGTAGCATTTATACGTAAGATTGGTATAAAATTTTTCTCATTTTCCACTCGTTTTAATGCTCTATCTATTAGTTCATTAATAGATATCAATGCTTTTATTTCTTTGTTTTCATTCGTTAATATATAGCCCCAATTTGGCAAGTTAGAATCAAGATATTCTCTTACATCACTTGATAACTTACTTTCTCCACGTTTCCAACGTCCAATACATTTGTGGTCTCTGGTTTCTTGTTTTTCAAAATCATTTTTCCGTTTATGTTTATATTTTGGAAATAAATTCTCTCCATTCGCCTCCCTTGCTTTTGCTCTTTCCACAATCCCAATTGCCAGTTCCATTTGGTCAATCTTCACCACCTCGCACTCAATCACCACCGAGCAAAACTTTTTACTGAAATCCAGTTCGCCTTTCACACCCCACAACATTTGAATATCGTCGTTTTGGTGGATGGATAAACCGACACCACGAGGTTTGGGATTCGGCGGTTGAATGATTCGGCGGTCATCTTCGTATTCGGCTGAATCGGCATCGCTATCAGAGTCAGAACCTGCTTCGCTTGTGTCTGCTTCGATTGTGTCTGCTTCGCTTGTGTCTGCTTCGCTTGCGCTTGCGCTTGTACTTGTCCTGACAATCGGTTTATACACATCCTCTTCTTCATCGTGATATAACCGCTTTAAAGGTTCATCCTCCGAATCTTCATTGAACCGCTCAATCGTATCGTTCGTATGTATTTCTAAAGGTTCGCCAGTTTCTTTCATTTCTTGGACTTCTTCTGCGGAATATTCTTCTACGTAGTCTTCGTCGTCTGCTTCTTCATCCATATCCGCAATCCGAAACCCTTGTTCTGCCAAGGATTTTTCTTTGTGCCGTCGGTTCGGATAATTCAAACACGCCTCATACAATTCGGGGTCTTCTTGTTTTAATGCGCCCAACACATTTAGAATCGGCGCATAATCGCCATTGGTTGCCCGCATTTGTTGGCGAATGAGTTCATCCTGTTTTTCTTTATCCTCTTGCGCCTCCGCATAATTTTCCAAATTTACCCAGCACGGAATGAGGACCGTAGATAAAGGTTGTTCTGGATTCCGTCGCACCACTCGACCCATATTTTGGATAATTTTGTAAATGGACGATTTGGGATCCGCAAAGACACACATATTTGCTTTCTTCGTATCAACGCCTTCCCCAATCGTTTCACACGAACTGATGATATAGATTTCGTTAGTTGGGGTGTCATCTAATTCGGAAAGCATCTTTTCTCGATAAGCGGGAGGCGTCTTCCCATCCATACCCTTAAAGGTAATTTTTTTATAATAACCCGCTTTTTCGGGAAATTCGGTTTTAAATACTTTATCAAATGCCGTCTGAAACTCATCCAGATTGACAAATTTTTTAACATTAGTATTACTCTCTCCATTCACGCCTGAATGAAAGGTTAATACTCGGTTGGTGCCTCGTGTTAAAATTGCTCGCGCTATTGCTTCATAAATAGAAGCATTCGTATTCTCGGTAAACATATCCACACAGACTTCGAACGCATTTAATACTTCATCATATAATCCTTGTAAATAGGTATATTCATACGCTACTGGACCGCACATATTCTTTTCGGGGTTTTCGCGGTCAAACATTATAATCCCGTTCTCGTTTTTAGGTGTCGCGGTAAAGAACACTTCTTTTTCGTAATAGGCAGTACCGAAAACCAGTTTTTGATATTCCGGTGAAGTAACATGATGTGCTTCATCATAGCACACTAACCCGATTTTCTTCCCGTCTAAACAATCCAGCAAGGTCTGATAACTCTGATACGTCACCAGTATAATTTTCTGACTTTTAAATTTAAGAAACTTTTTAATTTCGGAGGAGTCGGTGGTACTGCGAATGGTAATTTTTCCACTCTCGTCATTTCTCTCTTTAAGTGACGAAATACTCAATTTTTTATATTTTAATAAATATTTTTCTACATACTCCGTCCAATACTGTTGAATCAATGCGAGGGAGGGAAAGACTACGACACTCAATTCTTTTTTTTCGTGAATAATCGCATTGGTTATAATACGTGACTTACCTGTACCGCAAAACATCTTGACTAAGCATTTTTCGTAACGGAAAATTTGTAATAATACTTCTATTTGATATGGACGAGTATTCAACGCTGGGTCGGTTTTGAGTAAATCTTCTTTTGAAACCGACATTTTGTAAATCGACATTTTGTAAATTGATATGTTTTACATAAAAATATTAATAAAAGATAAGTCAATTTTATTTACAAATTATTGCGCCAAGATATTCCGCCAAATTATTCCGCCAAAATATTATCACCAAAACCACTTAAAGACATCCCGCTACTATAGTATGTGTAGGAAGAATACACAATGTATAACATCTTGTTTGGTCTGAACAAATGTGGATTATCACCTTTTATGAAAACCTCCATATTTACTCTTATTGACCAAACACTATATTATACAATAACACTCATTCGTAACTGAAAAATTGATATGCTCGTTGGTGTAGTAGGTAGCACAACGTTATGGACCGCAACAATATTGACTATTTTCGAATGGTCTGAATGCGGTTTATTATCCACTTATAGGCGTAGACACAAGTTCGATTCTTGTACGGGCACTTATATCAATTCCTAGTTTAAATGATTAATGTTATTTTTTAATATAACATTATTCAAATACTTTTCATTCTTTTTCTTCGGCGAATGCATCAAGTGTGGGCGCACGGGATTTAGATTTACGGGATGATTTACTTTCACCCTTCATCAACGGCATGTACACTCCCGTCATAAATATGTCTCTCATTTTAGTAGACTCTTTACCACTATGATTACTCATTTTTTCCTGTAGTTTTTTTGCCTCTTCTTTTGCTTTCTTGTCCATCATATATTTTACAAATTCTGTGTTTGTTTTAAGACTTTTTGTTAAAACTTTTATAACTAATGGAGGTGTTTTTTTTGTTACATTCCTTTGTTTAGGTTCCGAGGTGGTAGTACTGGATTGTCTAGGACGACCGCTCAGAGAACTCGGTCCAATGCCACCGCGTTTATGTGTATTACTACGTTTATGTGTATTACGGCGTTTTACCGAACGACGTTTATGTGTATTACGACGTTTTACCGAACGATATCCCATTATATATAATATAAATATTATTTCATATTATAACATTATTCAAATACTTTTCATTCATTCTCTTTAGGGTTGACCGGATGTTGTTGTCAATTCTACCGGTTCAAATACTGCCGCCTACGGGTGGTTAGCTGCTGCTGCTGCTGCTGCTGCTGCCTTTTTTGTATTTAATTCTTCATTCTTTTGTTTTAATAAAGCGAGTTTTCTTTCTATTTGTTCTTCTTTATCACTTATTTTTTGTGCTGCTGCTTCACTCTCTTTTTGTGCTAATTCTGGATTTTCTTTTTTATGTTTTATGAGTAATTTTATTTGTAACATTTTTTTTGATTTTGTGATAGAATCACTTTTTGCTTTTTTCTTTTTTAATATATCACGTATGATTCTACGAGTTTCAGGATTGGTGGAATTCGCTTGTTTCAAATTAAATTCACTACGTAATTTTCTAATTAATGGGTTTAATGGGTTTTTTGATGGTTCTTGTCTTCTTTCTAAAACACCGGGAGCACTTTTTCCACGAAGACATTCTAAAGGCACTGACCCAAAATTATCTGCTCTTTTTAATGTGTTTAATTTCGGGGTGGACCCTCCGCGTTTATGTGTATTACGACGTTTACGTGTATTACGGCGTTTTATCGAACGATATCCCATTATATATAATAATAATAATATATTTACTAAATATTATTATTCTACTAATTTTTTATTTTTTTGCGTGTGTGTTTTTTAACACGTTTACTGCCGCCTTTTTTTTTAATGTCGCCTCTTTTTTTACTGTCGCCTTTTTTTTTACTGCTTGCCGAGGCAGCGGCATACGACATAGCACCTGCGTTTTTTTTATAAAAAACCGAATTTTTTCCGTGTAAATATCCAATTAATAAATTGGTTCTTATAACATCTTGATTTTTTGTATGCATTGCCATAATCATTCCAATAACAGCAGCAGGTCTATCGTTATTCGTACCAATAATAGTTTTAGATTCGGCAAATTGGGGTACACTTAGTTTAGCAAATCCGCCATTTTTCGCAATCATATTTATTTGTTGGAAAAAGTCGCCAATATTTTTCATTGCCGATAACTTAACAATATCTAAAAAGGCTTCTTTACCTAGTAAGAGTTCACTATAAATAATCCGCTTTTCTTCAATGCTTTTTTGTTGTATAGTATCAATAAGCGATAATTCTTTATATTTATCGGACAAGGCATCGCATACTTTTTTAAACACAACACTCGCCGTTAATGTATTTGATTTAGATAATTGAGTCTGTTTAAATGGATTAATATCGGGAACACCACGAACAGAAACAATTTGACCACATTCAAAACCAATAACTATTGTATCACCATCTGGATTTAAATGACTATAACCATTATAATAATGTTTAGTACTTTTTAAACTAAAATACATACTTTCTTCTACAATATTATTATCTCTCGTTTTCGCCATGATATAACTACACGTTGCCATTCCATCAAGTATGGAACTGGGTGGACAAAGCAGTTTAGTGGGAAATTTAGATTTGTCTATGCCTATTTCATTTAAATCAGCTGCATTATTTATTATACTTATATTTGGTTGTTTTACCATCTTAGTTATTTCGTCAACACAAGCATCCCCTGAAATAATTGTGCCTTGTGTAGGGGGATTGTCTCTTACAATATTCTTAAAAGAATTCAACAAATTATTATCAATTACTGTAAAATTTATACCATTTGAAATGTCTACTAAAATTTCATATTGTTTTTTTAAAAAAGGATATCTATCGTGGTCTGGTATAATTGAAATATCAAAATATTTTAAAACCCCTTGCACAATCATCCTACAAATATAACGTGGAATAGGAGAAGCATTTGCATCACCGTGTTCTGCTCTTTCCGCTTTTTCTTGTGCTTTTTTCAAATTTTTTAATATTTTTGCTTTATCTTCGTCGTCTTGTTTCATTTGACCTTTTTTTTTCTCTTCTTCTGCTTTTATTCTTTTATAATATTTAGTAAAAAAATTATTAATATTTAACTCAATATTTTTAATTAACGGAATTATTTTATTAGGTATTTGGTTAATAAACTGAACAATTCTTTTGTTAATTTTGCGATTATTTGAATCATTAGATAAATTAATAAGTTGTTTGTTATAGTTTTCTATAGATAATAATAGTTTTTCGTTTTTACCTATAAATACATCACTGAATTCTGGAAAATGTAACTCCATTAATTCCATAAATTTGGCAAATTCCCTAAGATTAATATCAATTTTATATATACCATTTCTTAAATTATCTTGTATTTCTAATGCTTTAGTTTCGTTTTTATTATTATTATCAATATCATTTTTCAACTTTTTTAACGATTTTGACAACTGTTCAAACACCTTTTTATATGGTTCAATATCGGTTAATTTTACACCGCCAGATTGAATATACCACCTACTGATTTTGGATTCAGAAAGTTTTTTTCTATCTATAGGGGGCGATGAACCAATCGCAGAATCATTATCAAAATTACTTTGTGGTTTTAATAGTTGTTCTTTTTTTTCTTCTTCAACAATAGGTAGTATATTGAGCGATGAACTTGTATTTTGTTTTAAATCACTTGTAGTACTGTTATATTTATTATGTTGTTCTGATTGTTTAATTACATTAAGTACATCATATACCATATTTGTTATTTTTGTGAAATCATCTTCAACAAATACACCTTTAAAAAACAATAAAGTCAATATATTTCTGAACGCATTGCTGTTGAAACGATCGATTGGATGTATTTTTGTATTTTTATCAAAATAACTATATACTAAATAGGAGATAAAATATAATTTTGAAAAATTAAGATGTGTCTTTTTTGTTATTATAAAATTGTGTAACAACACATTTTTTATAGAGTCATTTATATTGTAAAAGTTTTGGACGGTTGAAGCAAAAATATGAGTTCGTCGAGTTTTCTTTTTGCGTCTGGTGGTGGTGTTTTTTTTGCGTCTGGTTGTTTTATGATGTCCTGTTGTTTTATGATGTCTTGACCCACCCGACGATGAACCACTTCTTTTTCTTTTTTTCACCCAATTTATCGCTTCTTCTATAAAACTATCAATAGAATACATTATAAATTCATCTATGTAGTCCTGTATGTTATTATATATAAGTGTTAATTCATTTGTTTTCGACCGTGTATTTTGAGCAGGTGGACCCCGTGAGGTTAATGAAGTTAATTTTATTTCTGTAGTATTTATATTTTCTAGGTTAAAATTTATATGAATAGGAACTAATGGATTTAGCGGCGGAGTTATATCTATGTTTACCAAATGTGTAGGATCATTATATTGTAGAGTAGTATAGTCCCAATGATTTCCTCCTTTTAAAGAAGGATCTTGTAAAGAAGAACCTTGTAAAGAAGGATCAATCCTTACCTTTTTTTTTGCTTGAGTTGCTTCATCTGGTCCTGCTTCATCTGGTCCTGCTTCATCTGGTCCTGCTTCATCTGGTCCTGCTTCATCTGGTCCTGCTTCATCTGGTCCTGCTTCATCTGGTGACGAAGGTATCTGTATATCTAAATAAACATTAAGTTTTACTATAACATGAACAATTCCATTAAGACGGTCATTCATGTTAGAACCATAATCGTGCGTAAAATCGTGCGCAAGTATGTTGTAAATAATTGCTAGCATAATATCATCGGCAAATTCTAATTCAACACTCTTAGGAATACCTTGTATATCTCTAATAACTTGTGGATCAACCGGTCCCGTTGTATTATCGTTACCTAATGTTTCATCCTCAACATCTACTAATTCATCATCCATTCGCGGAGGTTCATCCCTTTGCTCAGGTTCATTCGCAAATGATGAAAATGAAGTTCCCATTATTATAAATATAAATATATAATTAATACATATTATTATTTTACACCTTTATTATTATAATAATGAAAAAAATTGATTAGTATTTGAATAATTAATTTAAATTAAACTCGAGACTTAATAGAATGGAAACTAAAATGACCAGCGCCAGCAGCACCAGCGCCAGCAGCACTAGCACTAGCAGCACATGCGGGACGCCGATGGTTGAATGGTTGTTGTCGTCGACTCTTGTTAAAGATGTAACTATTACTAAACCTTCGTGCTTGGAAATACAAAAGAGAGAAGAGGCAAAACGGGAAGCAGAATTGGCACAGCGGGAAGAATTGCGGATACAATGGATCGCCGAACGTGCGAAACGTATAGCAGAACGGCATTCTGCGGAACAATTATTTAAATAGTATAGTATATGGTAAGGTTTTACACGTGAAAAATAAAAAATATTTTTTATTTTTTATTATATATATTATTTCTCTTAAACTACTACTTACTACTAACCGGCGTAAAGAACTGCGTAATACTGCGGTTACCATTTTTCATATTATTGGTTTCGAGGAGGTACGGGTCAAATAAAAGCGCCTTCACTTCTTTATTACGCAACGCATCTTCTTTATCGCGATACTTGTCATCTTCGGGGTATTCTTTACGTAATACTTCTAATGCGTTTTTCCACGTGCGGAGGGTATGTCCTTTTACCTTTTTAAAATCTTTCAACTGCTCTAAAACCAACGCAAATAATTGCTGTAATGGTTTCATAATTTGGTTGGTAATATAAAACGAATAATTGATTTTCAGTTTCTGTTCGACGATATATTCCGGCGTCTCAATACGTTCCCCTTGTAGTGCTTTTTTATTAGGATTATCAATATACACAAAGGCAATACGGTCGCCAACACTGGGTTTATTGCCCGGGTCGCGGCGACCAATACGGTCCGCTAAAACTTTATGCGCAATCTGGTTGGGATTTTTGTATCCGGACCGCAAGGATTTCGTTATAATGAGTTTATCCATCCCATATTTTTCATCTACCATATTTTTCAAGCACGCTTTTAAGAAATTCGCTGCCATTTCTACATTCTTCTCTTTCATCAGAATATCAATCACGCCGCCATAAATGTCTTTTACAATTGGCGCATTGTCGCGGCGTTTTAATACAATCCCCATCGATTTGCGTTTACATTTCGTCGGGTCGTCTTCGTATAACATACCGACATAACGTTTTTTCGATAACAAGCAAAAGGGGAGGAACGTCTTTTCATACTCTAAATCGTGCGGGTTCTTTAAAAACTTTGACGCGAGTACACCGGCTTGCTGCGCCAATTCAATCGTCAGTGCAAGTGCTTTTTGTCCTTTAATCGGCGTCCCATCCATCTCCGTCAAATTAAATTTAAAGAACACTGAATCCGTGTCGCCATAGACGTATTCCGCATTTGTGCGCACCATTCCGTGTTCTTTGGTCGGCACAACCGCGTCCGCGTATGCTTCTTCGACGACACGTTTCGCATATGTCAAGAGTTTACGACCAATTGCCGTCGTCGATGCCGCACAATCTTTCTCATAAAAGGAACTTGTTTTCGCGCCCGTTTGCCCGTACAATGAATTTGCGGTGACTTTAATACTGAGTTGGCGTTTTTCGAGAATGTTTTTCATAAACTCGTCTTTCTGCTCGGGAATCAGTTTACGTGTGGCCTTTCGCGCGGCGAGCAATTCTTCTAAAATTGCCGGCATCACTGCCCGTCCCGGTTTGCCCGTTGTCTTCTCGATTGGAAACTGGGCGAACCGGCACACCTTGGACCCGACCTTGATTTTTTCCATACCGGCTTTGGGATTACCGTTTTTACGCTGCCATTTGTAAGTATTATATGTAATATCCACGTATTCATACCCCGGCAGTTGGTCATATGTATATTTTCCGGTGACTATGTCTTTTTCGCCCGTCTCTTTTAATACCTTACCCGCCAAATCATATTCGCGCGTCCACACTTTACTATCGTGCGATATGTTGTCGCTAATCATTGAGGATGGATAGAGACCGGCATAATCCAGACACGCGACGGGGTCATCCAAATATAAATTACATTTCGGGTCGAGCACCGTCGCACCTTCATACCCTTCATCGTCCATTGACTTTTCAATGACAGGCATTAACGTGCCTTTCGCGCGGCACTTTTTCGCAATATAACTGGTTAATTTAATGCTTTGCCCCCGCATCACAAGAAAGTCCATCGGCACACTACACAAAGATGCCATTTCGCTATAATCGGTCATCACATCGATTTTTCGCATTAAATGGTGTACGAGGTTACAATCTTGAATACAATATTTCGCAATGACCGCACGTTCGGCCGGTCCTTCATTTGTCATACGGAAAATATCTTGCGGGGTGACATCGTCTTTTGCTAATCCCCAGCGCACCTTCTTTGTAAGCAAATCTGGCGTTTCTTTGCCGGCAATCATAAAAGTGCCATTCGCATAATCGACGTCTAATACTTCGAACTTTTGCCCGTTCTTATACGCATCAACCGAATGCGCTTCTTCTTCAAAGTTTATATAACTACCGACTTCTAATCCCGTCAAGTTTTTACTAAACACTTTGGTATAATATGTCGCGGCGGCAGCACCAGCAGCGGCACCAGCGGCAGCACTAGCAGCAGCACCAGCGGCACCAGCACCAGCACCAGCACCAGCAGCACCAGCACCCGTGCTGTATTCGAGTTTTTTTACGCCATCGCCAATAAAATATCCCGAGACATAGTCTAGTTTATACTGGGTCAATTGATAGTCGCGGCGTAAATAATTGTACATATCAATTTGTAGTCGCCCTGTCATTTTGGCGAATTTTAAATCGTGTTGCCCGCTCGCAATCACGAGGGTATTTTCTTCTAATCCTTCTTTGCCGGTGCGCCAATCCCGTTTCAAACATATTTCGTTTTTATTACGCGATAACCGGAGGAAAGGTCGTTCGCATTTGAGTTCTTTTGCGCGTAAATACATAAACTGGTAATCAAAACCAAAAATGTTGTAACCAATGACGATATCCGGATCTTCTCTTTGAATCAACTCCGTCCACGCCAGCAAAACTTCTTTCTCGGTTTTATAAGTTTCAATCACCGCATTCGGTAAAGCATTACACGTGTCGCGGACAATACAGTGATTTAAGTAAGGTTTTTCATCCCCGTAACGCAGAAAGGTTGAACCAATAAAGGTGACATTATCGCCTTCTAATTGCGGGAACGATGCGGTCAATGTACGCGTCAATTCAAGTAATTTCGTTTCACGGGTTTCATCTGCGTCCAACAGCAAATCGAGGATGGTGCCACGTTTTGTATACGTCTTGGTTTTGGGTTTAACATTACGCCAATTAAATAATTTTTCCATATCACTTGCTGCCGCAGTACCTTCATCTACGACATCCTCATCCCCCTCTTCTTCCTCTTCCTCGTCTTCCCTATCACTATTCTCGTTGTTGCCGCCGCTGCCGCCGCTGCCGCGCTTGTTATTATTATTATTATTATTATTGCGGTTGGCGCCGAAAACTTCACTCAACCCGAGGTCTGTTTCTAAGTGGTCCGTTTTATAATTGACCGGTTTAATTTTAATCCACGTCGTAAAAGTTTCTTCAAGTAATGACCGGTCAGTGACGGGGATGATAGGATAGACTTTATCTACATTATCGACCGTTTCAAACCCAAATGCCGTAAGAATGATTTGCCGCAATAAGTCGGGCGTATATGTATTTTGTTGTTTACAGACATCGACCATATTCGTGGCAAGTTTTTTATAATTTTTTACTGGCAGCGGGAAATCGCCGTGACTACTGCTAGCCTCAATATCAAAACTACATATTTTATACGGCACGATTTTCTCTTTATGCGGTAATGGTATAATATCATCGAAATGAATATTATACTCGTACGTACACGACGTGGTTTTCTTTACGAGTTTTTTGATTTTATTCGATGGTAGTTCAATCCACCCCGATGGACTGATTTCTTTAATATGGAAGAAACGCAATAGCGACGGGATTTGTGCTTCGTATAAAACCGTCTGCTCGGTTTCTTCGAAAAGGTACCCTGCCGGATTAAGACGATACTCGCCTCCCCCCGCTCCCGAGGATGATGAATACCATAACCCTTTTACTTTTTTCATTGCGGTTTCATTCAAGAAATTCAGTTGAACAAAATTGTATAATTTACCGCCATCAAATCCATATAATTTTTTACGTTTAATGAGTTTCGTCGAATGAATCGCGGACGCAATTTGTTCGCCGACATCACCCGCAATTTGTGCGTCGAACCGCACTTTTTCACTCTCGGTCCAATGCTCGCCGACTTGAACGTAGAAGAACGGTTGATACCCTTTCACAAAAAGGGAAACTGTTTGTCCTCGTTCATTCACGCCAAACATTTGAATTGTAAACTCTTTATGCGAGAAACCGTCAGCAGCAGCATTATCGGCCGTATTGAATGATAATAAACGGAAAGAAGGGTTTGTCGAGTCAGTCGTCGTCGTCGTCATTTTGTTGAAGGGAATAGAACGTTGGTTGTTATACTCTACTGATGTAGAAAATTATAAATCAATTTTAAGGAATAATATATAATGATAAAAAATTATTATTTATATATCATTATATATCAAACGAATGAACCCGCTACGGTTTCCGCTTCGCTATTTACCGAAGAAATTAACTAGAAAAGATAAAAAAAAACAAGTTCAAATGTTACTGAAATCGAAAAAATTATATAAGAACCAGCAATATTATACCCGCAAACGCGTACCCTCGTATAAAAGCAAACCCTCAAAACATCTCCTCCACGCACGGCAAATCTACGGTATAACGAATTTAACACCAAATAAAGAATTGGCAGAAAAAACGGGGTGTACGCTAGAAGCATTAAACCATATTGTAAAAAAAGGCGAAGGCGCGTATTTTTCGTCGGGGTCTCGCCCAAATCAAACGGCACAATCTTGGGGTTTAGCACGTTTGGCGAGTTCAATCACGGCAGGGAAGGCAGCGGCCGTTGATTTTGATATTATTAAAAAAGGATGTGACCCGAAAAAAAAGGCGTTTATATTGGCGTCTAAAGCTCGACGAAAATATAAATATGGTCACGGCAGCACGAAAAAAACGACGTGGAAATAGAGAGCGTGTTTTATTTATTTTTTTTAAAATGGTTTAAATGTTTTAGTGTTACATTTTTTAGTGGTTTAGGTTTAAATGAATTACTTAATCTTACATTTGCGATTTTAGCAGCAGGTCTTGAACTGTTTGTACATACGTTTTCCATCTTGTCTGCCAACATATCCATCTCGTCTTTTACTTGTGGTGGTGGTTGTGGTGGTTGTGGTGGTGGTGGTGGTGGTTGTGGTGGTGGGTTAACATCGAGAGCATTAAACATTGCTAAGAATGCTTTCATACTAATTGATTTTTGGGGTTTACCTACCATAGGTGCTGTATGTTGTTTTTGTTTTGATTTGGATGTTTTCGACGCTCCACCCCACCTTTTTTTCATTGTTTTTCTTTTCATTGTTTTTCTTGTTTTCGGCATTATATTATACCATCATATTAATATTTTTTACTAAAAACACCCTTAAATACAAAAATGTATAAAATATAAAGTATATAACATAACGCAAATACCATAAATATGACATTCATAACCTTCATAAATTGGCAATACAACGAGGTATCCTCTGCCTGACATTGAATGCTAGTGCCAACACCAACATGTCCGAAAATACCTGACCCACCAATGCCGCCTAAACCTCTTCCGCTGCTGCTTGAACTTTTTCCGCTGCTGCTTGAACTTTTTCCGCTACTGCTTGAACTTTTTCCGCCTTTGCCCATTGATACTATATAATATACTATATAATATACTATATAATACTTAATATATTATATTTTATACCGGTGCCTATTCAATAGATGTTTATTTACGCATCGTGCGTTTAGTATTACTGCGTTTATGTTTACGCATCGTGCGTTTATGTTTACTATTACTACGTTTATGTTTACCATTACTACGTTTACCGCCTTTTTGTGTAGTATTTGTACGCAGATTATCTTTAATAAACCGAAACATACCTTTAATAGTTCGTTCGCCTGTAAAAGGAATAAACTCTTTATTTTTAAAAAAACCAATCGTCGGGAACCCATTGACGTTTTTTTTCAATTGGGTTTTAAACGCCTCCGCATTATTATCCGTGCTTTTATCATTTAACATTTTTTTAATAGACGATTCTTCAAACGAAACTACTGCCATTTTTGTGTTGCTGTATTTTTTTTTCATAATCCGTTCAAATTTATCCCATATGGGCGCCAGTTGTATACAATGCCCACACCAATCGGCGTAAAATTTAACAAACATGGACGTACCCGAATTATACATATCCACCACCTCTTTGGGGTCAGATATCACCTTCTCGTTAATATGTGCAATAACAAGATGACCTTTGTTTTTCATTATATATTATTTAGAGATTAAAATAGATTAAAATAGATTAAAATAGATTAAAATAGATTAAAATAGATTAAAATATGTATTTTAATATATACATGTATAAAATAATTTCGATAGTAATTGTATTTTTGTTGGGTCTCTATTTTATCACGCACACGAATAATATGGAATCCTTTGAACCTAAATTAAAAACTGCCGAGAATTGCCCAGATGTGCTTATTCAAAAAGGCAGCGAAATGTTTCTATACAATACCAAGCGAGCGGAAATACCCGGCGTCAATCCCATTAAATTCGCTAATTTAGAAGAATACATCGAGTTTACGGAATGGCAACGCAGTCAAGGTATATTATGTCCTATTCTATACCTCCAGCATTCATTTGACGCCCAAGGCGAATCCGTGTATAAGGCCCGCCCAAGTCCCACTAATTTAATGGGCGGATTGCCGAATTTAGTTTTAAATTCGCAAATAATGCCGCCGCCTCAAGAAGTGCCTATCATCGGTTCTGGTGCGGAATTACCGCCTAGCGGTTGTAAAACGGGTGTTGATAATAGTGCCGGCATTATCCTCGGCGGCAGCGGCAAAGTATTGTCCGACCCGACCCAATTTGATCCGACCCGCACGGATATTCCTTATAACCAAAATAGTTACCCCGCATTTGACCAGCAAAATCAATATATTGGATTAGATACGCCACTTGATAAAATGTTTCGGTCGAATAGCAGTGTTAGTCCAAATCCAATGGACGACCATTGGGGCGGCGCAAAATATACCGATTCGTTAATTGATGCGGGATATTATAAGGATAATGAAGTCAATAGGTAACGGTGTGAAAAGGTAAATATCTCTCCAGATAATATATATATATGAAACGGTCTAAACATATATTATCTTTATTCTCGTTTAAGGTCTTCATCCCTTGGATACTCTATTGGGTAACATTTTTAATTATTGTATATGGACTATTTGTCGGGGTTAAGTATGTTGTTATCCAGCAACAACGACCGAACAAATCCGCAGCAGAAGGGTTTACGAAAAATCAAACGGTTATATTACTCGGGGATAGTATTCTCGAGAATAAATCATATGTTAAATCGGGATATTCGGTCGAAGACTTTGTGAAAAAAAGTATTGGAAATACATATAATTATGCGAGAGATGAAGCGACTATTGAAACTGTACATTTCACTTTAAATAACATCCCGAATAAATTCAATAATGAAGACACGACAATTATTCTCTCTATTGGCGGAAACGATTTGATTGAAAAAAAAGAAGTTGAACCCGTGATGAGAGATTGTACAGAATTAATAGAGAAAATTAAACAAAAGTTTCCGGCGTGTAAAATCGCAATGTTAAATTTATATTGTCCGTATACTTATAAAGATAATATGCTTATTACGACGATGTTAAAGCAATGGAATACCATTTTACTCGAAAAAAGTGGTATACCGATTATTGATATCTACGGAATTGTAACTGCGACCGAAGATTTTAATTCGAAAATTGAACCGTCAGAAACGGGGTCGGCAAAAATCGCAGATGCGATACTAGGACATTTGGTATAAACGCACGAGGCAGGTTTATTTCATCTTACCACACGAGGCAGGTTTATTTCATCTTACCACACGAGGCAGGTTTATTTCATCTTGCCCAAGATATCCGATGCCGAGTTTAAGGTGGTTAAAAATGTATTCATTGTGTTACAATTTTCCATAGCTTTAAATCCGGCAGAATCATTCGCACGCGGATAAGATATGTCATTGGCATTAACAACAATTTCATCAATTAGTTTCAATTGAATACTTTTGTATACATTATACAAAATATCATCATAATTCTCTTTATATTTTGATGTATTTAAAATTTCAACTAACTCTTTTCGTCTTGTGCTAGTACTATCTACCGCACTTGCGATATCTTTATCACGTTTTTCTTGATCCTTTGAAGCATCTGCTTTCGCTTTCTCTGCCTCTGTCATTGGTTTGTTTTCAGCAGCAGTCTCCTCCCGAAGAGTATTACCTTCAATAATTTTCGTCTGAAACTTAATAACATTGGTGACAATATAAATAAATGCTAATATTGCCACAAAAAAACCAATAGATTTATATATTGTATCAGAACTCATTATATATTTATTATATATTATATGTTCTAATTTTTTTTATGTTTCTACGGTAATTGTCGTCGGTTTTAATAAATAATGATATATATTATTTATACACGGTTTTGTCAGTTTTTTTGCTTGTCCGTTTTTATTTGATACGGTAATATCGTTTAATGCGGTGGCGTCTTGCCGCATTGCGTCCATTAAAGCATACATTGTCCTAAACTTACGCATAATTGCCATTGCGGAAGCACAACTTACGTTCGGGATTTGCGATAACATAATCTCTCCGATATTGTCGGGCGTAATGTTTTCTTTCTTAGTGCGTTTTGCCATTGCTTCAATGTAGGCGGCACCAGCGTCAGCAGCACTAGCACTAGCACTAGCGTCAGCACTAGCACCAGTGTCCTCTGCTGCCGCCGCCTTAACACATTCGTCGGGCGAAGAACCTTTCTTATGATAATAAGGTAAGGTCGCAGTTCCTTCTTTTTGTAATTTGGTCGCAAAATGTAAAATCCATTCGGCAGTTTCTTCTAAAGTATTTGTACGATAGAGTGAGAAACCTTTGAAATAACTAATGCTCACCATTGCCGAGAGGAGAGATTTTTTATCGGGCATTCCTTTAAAAGGGCGGTAATATCTTAAATCCCCTTCAACAACATAATAAATATGGTGATTATGTATATCGCATTGATTTAGACGGTAACCCTGTTCCGTATAACGTCCGTCGCGAATACTCGATGCTAAATCGTTTAAACTTTTTCGTTCAATGATGATTTTCTCTTTGCCTGCCGCATCATATATAATAGCATCGCCTAAAGGTAGATTTTCGCTGATTAAAGTGTGTGGTTTTACCTCGTCATTTAATGCTGTACATAATTGAAATAACTTGGTTTCGCGGCAGTCTAATTTAATAAGCATTATTGGTTAATGGTTATTAAACAGTTGTGATTAAATTGTTTTCGAAATATATACTTATTACATATAAACTTATTACATATATACTTATTACATATATACAGTGTTTAGCATCGACGACCTCTAGCACGCCGACCAATGTAAGAGCACGATTTCGTTGTGCTTATAATGAACGGGCACGGACACCCAACTCTCTTGCGGTACACATTGCTAACCGAGGCGTCTACACCAACCGTTGAAGGTAAACCTTGCTTTTTCACACCACCCGATGTGTTTGTCTGATTTGTTAAGGATGCTCGCATAGTAACACGTTTTCCACCAGCCATTTTTATATACTATAATAATATATTTTATTTATGGTATATATTTTATTTATGGTATATATAATCATAAAATTGATTTTAAAAGAGGTTAAACAAAAGTTCATATATTCTAAATATAGTTCAATGGAGTGCCCTAATATGAAAACGAAAACGGACGCAGATGATTTAAAATCAATTATGCAAGATGGCGATGTGACTAAATGCGGCGATGCCTTAATATTTAATCCGTTTAATCCGGAAAATAGTGAGATTACATTGAATGACGTTCAATCTATTCTTAAACGCTATGGTATTAATGCGCCCGTCCATAATTTGGAACTGTATAAACGCGCGTTTGTTCATAGTTCATATACTAAACGCCCCCAAATGGAAAATACAACGCACAATATTACGCTGATGCCGTGCCCGACGAATTGTATGTCTCTAAAGACGAAATCCAATGAACGGTTGGAGTTTATCGGGGATGGCGTTTTAGAATTGATTACGAAATATTATCTCTATCGGCGTTTTCCTAAAGCCGACGAAGGATTTATGACGGAAAAGAAAATTGCGTTAGTTAAGAATGAACATATTGGAAAATTGGCATATGATATGCATATTAACAAATGGTTGATTATTTCTAAATATGCCGAGGAAAAGAAAATACGAATCAATTTGAAAAAGTTGGGTTGTTTATTCGAGGCATTTATTGGTGCGCTTTTCCTCGATTTTAATAAGATTTCGGTCACAGATGAAGATGGGTGGTTTAAAAACGTGTTTGTCACAGGTCCGGGATTCCAAATGGCGCAAATCTTTGTTGAGAATGTATTTGAAGCACACGTAGATTGGATTAAAATTATTAATACGGATGACAATTTTAAAAACATTCTTCAGGTCAAAATACAGAAAGAGTTTAAAACGACACCTGATTATTTGGAAATTCGTCACGATGTCGAGCAAGGATATGAAATGGGCGTGTATTTATGTTTAGGGAAACCATTACATCAAATGAAAATTGAAGATAGCGTGCCGTTTAGTAAATATGGTTCTTTTGCGAAAATACAAGAAGAATTATTAGTAAAATCGTTTGTGTTTGTGTTCCTTGGCAGTGGATTACATAAAATTAAAAAGAAGGCGGAACAAATTGCCAGCGAACTTGCCATCAATGCGATTGACCGTGTTGTTAATGTATGAAATCATCGGTTATTTATAATAAACTTTTTTAAATATGGTATATATAGACGGCAATGAATCCTCTTTTAGAACAATTAAAAATTAATAAACCGGCAAAAGTAAAACAACCGGTGGTAATTAAAATACCTGCCGCATTAGCACAAAAAGAAGGCATTGCTATTAAAACGAAAATAATAGATGAAACGCAAACCGCGAATTTTGATAGAAAGACATTTATGAAAACGTTTCAAAAAAAACATATCGTCGATACGACGGCGGCGGCGCCCGCTGCTGCGCCTGTGCCTGCTGCGCCTGTACCTGCTGCTGCTGTGCCTGCCGTGCCTGCAGTGCCTGTGCCTGTAAAGGCGAGGGTTTTGCCTGCGCTGCCTGTAACTGCGGCTGCGCCTGTGCCTGCTGCTGTACCTGCTGCTGCTGCTGCTGCTGCGCCAGCGCGAGTGTTACCTGCTCCGCCTCTCACAAAAAAGATTATTAAAAAACCCAAAATTACGATTCAACCGGGTCCCGTCGTTGGCGTGCCGGCGGCACAGGAGGAGGACGTGGCAGTCGCTGCGCCGCCGCCGCCGCCAGTCAAAACCAAAGTCGTGCGCCGTACGAAAAAACCTGCGGTTGGCGTGAAAGAAGGACCCTTGACTATGCTGCGTATTGGCGACACCGATATTAACACACGGTTAAAAAAGAAGAAAGATCAACCGATAACTATTCCGATTTCATCGTATTATATGAATAACCGAGAGATTTTCGTTAGTTTTATGTCGTCTTTTTTTAATAAATATAAAAAGAATCTAGCAGCAGAAGCAGCGAAACCAGCAACGTGTCCCTCCGGCGACAGCGACAGTAACGAGTTTTCATTGATGACGCATCAACAAATCGTGCGTGATTACTTGAATTTGTATACCCCCTACCGTGGATTATTGCTTTATCACGGGTTAGGTTCTGGAAAAACGTGTTCTTCCATTGCGATTGCGGAGGGTATGAAAACAAGTAAACGGGTGATTGTAATGACGCCGGCGTCGCTTCAAGTAAACTACCGCGAAGAATTGAAAAAATGCGGCGATATGCTATATCGAAAAAATCAATTCTGGGAGTTTATTGACGTGGCCGACACCGAAACCGATTTAATTGAATCTTTATCTAATGTACTGTCGCTTACCATTGAAACGATTCGCAAAAACAGCGGTGCGTGGTTAGTAAATATGTCAAAACCTTCAAATTACGATGCTTTAACTACCGAAAATAAACGTAAAATCGACGCACAAATCGACGAAATGATATTACATAAATACAAGTTTATTAATTATAACGGGTTACGTATGACAAGTGTACTCGAATTAACTAAAAACGATAAGATTAATCCATTTGACAATGCGGTCGTGATTGTCGATGAAGCACATAATTTAGTGAGTCGTATTGTCAATAAACTCGGTAAAAAAAAGGTTTCGATTGCCACGAAATTATACAATTTACTTATGCGCGCAAAAAATGCGAAAATCATTCTGTTAACCGGTACACCGATTATTAACTACCCGAATGAAATTGCGATTTTATTCAATATGTTGCGTGGATATATCACCAGTTGGTCTTTTAAATTAAATATTATGGAACAACGGAAAATTAATACGGATTATTTACAATCTTTATTTAAACCTACCCCGCTCGTCGTCAGCGGCGGAAATGTAATGGATTTAATCGATTATAAATCTGCGTCAACGACGTTAGTTATTACCCGCAATCCGTTTGGATTTGTAAACACGATGAATGCGGCAGCGGGGACAAGCGCAGCAGCGGGGGCGGCCGCGGCAGAAACCTATGCCGGCGTGAAATTAGAAATCGGAGAACGCGGCGAAATTAGCGACGAAAAGTTTATCGAACTCGTCACGGCAATACTCTTGAAAAATAATATTCAAATCCAACCCAACGGTGTTTCGAAAAACGAGTATAAAGCATTACCGGATACCTTAGACGAATTCAAAACTTTTTTTATTGATGCGGATGGCACGATGAAAGGCACGAATATATTTAAGCGGCGTATTTTAGGATTAAACTCGTATTTTCGTAGTGCGCAAGAAGGGTTAATGCCGCGGTACGCGAAAGAAAATCCAGCAGACTTTCAAATTATTCGCATACCTATGAGCGATTTTCAATTTACCATTTATGAAGAAGCGCGGGTACAAGAACGTAATCAAGAAAAACGTAATGCAAAAAAGAAAAATGTACAAGCAAAACCGACGGATAATTTATACGAACAAACGACATCGACGTACCGTATTTTTTCGCGGGCCTTTTGTAATTTTGTTTTTCCGAGACCGACGATCGTTCGTCCTATGCCAGATAAAAAAAATAAACCCGGCGAAGAATTAAATTTGGCGGACGCAATTAATGCCGAAGGCGTGAATGAAGATACCGTAGATGCGGTTTCCTCGACTGAAAAAAAGAACCGCGATGAAGCATTTGGCGAAGATGAAGCATTTGGCGAAGATGAAGCATTTGGCGAAGATGAAGAAGGTGAGGGCGCTGCTGCCGAGGTGACGGGGGGGATGTCCTATAAAGACCGTATTCAAAACGCCCTGAAACGTTTATCCGAGGACAGAGATAAATATTTAACACCCGAGGCATTAGAAGTCTATAGTCCAAAGTTTTTAAATATACTCGAAAATGTACAAGATGAGGCACATGCCGGCATACATTTAATATACAGTCAATTTCGCGCCATTGAAGGGATTGGCGTCTTAAAATTAATTTTCGAAACAAATGGGTTTGCGCAATTTAAAATTAAACGGGTCGGCGAAACGTGGACCTTAAATATGCCGGCAGAGGATTTGCGTAAACCTAAATTTGCGTTATATACCGGTACAGAAACGCCAGAAGAGAAAGAAATTATACGAAATATCTTGAACAGTGATTGGAAATATGTGCCGGAATCTATTCTCCGAAAATTAAAAGAAATAGCGCCCAACAACAATCTCGGCGAAATTATTAAGATATTAATGATTACTTCTTCCGGTGCGGAAGGTATTTCTTTGAAAAACGTGCGTTATGTACACATTACTGAACCCTATTGGCATCCGGTGCGTATTGAGCAAGTCATTGGACGCGCTCGACGTATTTGTAGTCATCAATCGTTGCCGAAAGAATTACAAACAGTCACCGTATTCTTGTATTTAATGACGCTTTCTGAAAAACTTTTGAAAAGCGACGATACACTTGCGTTACGTATCCACGATAAAAGTCGGAAAGATGATCGTACGCCCGTCACGACTGACGAAACTTTATTTGAAATTGCTACGATTAAAGAAGAAATCTCACAGAATATTTTACGGGCAGTAAAAGAAGCATCGATTGATTGTGCGTTACACGTAAACTCGAACAAAAAGGAAAAATTACAGTGTTTTACATTTGGGTCAAGTGATGCGTCTAAAGCCGCATATGGACCGTCAATAAATGATCAAGCGAGTGATGAAATGGTGGCGAAAAATAAAAAAGGCGTGACGTGGAAAGCAAAAGATATTGAGTTTGATGGTATGCCCTATGCCTTGAATGAAAAGACGAACGAAATATACACGCAGGATAGTTATCTTGCCGGCAATCCAATCAAGGTCGCAGATTTAGAAATTATTACCGATAAAGACGGTAAAAAGAATTATAAAATTGTGTTTATATAAAATCTCTCTACACATAATTATTCAAAGGTGTTTATAAGAATGAATTAGCAAATGTAGAGAGATTTATAATGTTAATAGTGAAACCTATGCTGCCGCAGGATAAATGAAAAAAATTGAATTACTTTTTATTATGAAAAAACATTTAACCCTTGTGCCACTTGAAGTACTGCGATTTAAACCGAAGATGATGAACGATGTTAATATGAATGCCAATGCTCAGGCGAATGCCAATGCGAATGCTGAGGTGAATGCTCAGGCGAATGCTACAAAAGAGTTTAAACAAATGATAAGATGCTTTTGTTTAGACTTTATGGATGAAAACAAGTGTTGGAAAAGCGAAGAACGGGTAGAGATGCTGGCAGACCTTTATGAGTGTATTTTAAATAGTCCACAACACAAAATTGCTTTGCTTGACCCCGAATTGAATGCCTTCTTTAATACATTTTCCAAAAAAATGGTCGAGTTCCGTGAGAATGTCGTTGCGCAAGAAAATGACCGCTTTATGTCGGTGTGTGACGAAATCGATGTGTTATTAGAAAACGGACGCATCTTGAAAAATCACGTGGGAAATGCTGCTGCTGCACTCGAGGCAGAACGTGCGGAAGCGGCGGAACGCTTTAGACGCATGGCAGCAGTGGCGGAACGTTTTGTGGTAGCGGAAGCGGCACATGCTGCTCCTGCTGGCGCTGCACCTGCTGGCGCTGCACCTGCTGGCGCTGCTCCTGCTGCTCCTGCTGATGCTGCTCCTGCTCCTGCTGGCGCGGATGGTTACGACATGGACGACGAAGATTATCCCGAGTTTCATATCTCGATGTTGTCGTATTTAGACCAAATCAATAAGTTCATTATCAACGATGTTCCCGTTTATGCCATCGACGAATTAGTTGAAATGGTCCAGTGGTTATTTTCGGAGGAACTAATTTTAAAAGAATTATTGCTTGAACCAGCACAGCATTATTTATTTATAGAATGTTATAAAGTTTTCATCGCATTAGACCAACACGTTATCGCAAAAGTCCACAAAGAATACAAAGCGATTCGCACCGATTTAGTAGATTACCTCCAACGCGGTCAATTCATTATCGACGTATACAGTGCGGAGTGCGATGGTGATGACCTTCCTAACAAACGATGTGACCGTTGCGGTGAAGCGTTTGATTATGAAAACGATAAATATTGTTACTATTATTGCCACTATTGCGAACTAGCAAAAATCGACGCCCAATTCTCTTAAAATATATAAAAAAAACTCTTGTATATAAAAAAAAACATAAAAAAACATAAAAAACATAAAAAAAATTAGGTAAAACCCTCTCGTAAAAAAGTAGTTAGTAAAAAAAAGTAGTCCATTAGGGACTATTTTTTTTTTTATTTGTTTATGAATAATATTTAAGGTAATGAATAGTTAAACGCGGAGAGAGCAAGAAATGGAAAAAAATTGAATTACTTTTTATTATAAAATAAAAGGTAAAACTCAAGACGCAAATTACGATACACCGCCAAAAAAAACGAAAATGAACGCTTGTGAAGAAGTCAAGAACACTTGTTGTGAAGAAGTCGACGTTTATGTGAGACCTTCGTGTGAAGAAGACCCGCCCTACTTAATATTAATGGATAATGTACAGAAGTATATCAATCTCGTCTTGGAGTCCGAAGGCGTTAGCAAGGTAATCTTTGCGACGGCATTATTTGATAATATCGTCGTGAGACCGGAATTAGCAACCTACTTATTACAGCCAGAAGGCGAGGATCAGTTTTTATGTATCAACCGTATCTACGACGAAATGGAACAAAACCCTATCGCCAAGGCGGACACCTATTGTATGGGCGTTTTAGCTGCCTCGCTGATGTTCATACGTGTCGGTCAATTCCGCTATAATGCACGCAACATTGAACGTGAACGACGCTACTCGCACCGCTACTCGCACTGCTACTCTGACTTTTAAAAAAAATAAAACTTGTGTTGTTTATATATAAAAAAAAAATACATATAAAAAAATATAAAAAATAGGTAAAATCCTTTCGTAAAAAAGTAGGTAGAAAAAGAATAGTCCATTAAGGACTATTTTTTATTTATGATAAGAAAGTATTTCTAATATTTGGTTTTGTTTATACATTATTTCTTGTAACATATTTATCATAATTGTGTCTTTATTATTATTATTATATGTATCTTCTTGAAAACTTACACGTTTGTTATGTATTGGCGTTGGGCGCAGAGCATTAGCATTAGCATTAGCATTAGCATTAGCATTATTAGCATTATTAGCATTAATAACTTCTCGGTCGTTTAATGGGACCGAATCACCAATTTTTAAATGAATATTAGAGAGATTTTGTTTTGCTGCTTGTGCTGGTGCCTGTGCTTGTGCTGGTGCTGGTGCTTGTGCTGCTTGTGCTGCATGTGCCGGTTCGCTTTTATTCAACCATTCATTTACCTTTTTTTTATCTTGTGGTTGAGTTTCCATTACAAGATTCAATTGTTTTTCACGAAATGCGATTGCGGCCGATAGCATTTTATCCATTTCACTACCAATCGGAGTATCTATCGTCTGGTCCGAAAAATCAATTGTGTCCGGCGTTTTCGTGCTGATTAATTTTTCAAATTCTTTTTGTTTTGTCTGTAATTGGTTATTAAATACTTTTTGTCGCTGCTCGGTTATATCCGCCGCATTATAGATTTGTTTCATACCGTGCGGTTGTAGTTCATCTAACTCAACTGCGGTTGCTGTTGCTCTTACCGTCGCCGGTGCCGTTTTCTGTTTCGATATAAAAAGCACCATTTCCCGAATGACCTTTTTATTTAATTCTACTAACGTATCCCCGCTTTTTACATATGTTTTTAATTGACGAATTGTCTTTTCAAATTCGTCTTTAATCAAGGCAAAACCTTTTTGCGGTAGTTCAGAAAACATATCATTATCCATCATTAACCGCCATAAGATGAATTTATTATCACTTGATTCAAATTTATGAACTAAGGTGTTATTTGCGGAATATTGTTCCATATTATCTAATATAAAAATATGGACGATATTTTTATATTCTAATTAGGGTAATATCTTTTATGCTAATATCTTTTATGCTAATATATATTTTGGGTTAAACACTATTATAATACACATCCCGCAGATGTTCCATATCTTTATCGGTGATTTTAGTTGTTTTGAAAAAAGAATATTTTTTCGTTTCCGTCAGCAAGGAAATAATAAAAAACAAGGAATACATCCCGCATTCGGTATTGCCTTCTTGGTGACGAAACGATTTGTTGTTAATAAAATCGAGTTTTAAAGGCGGGTTCATTTTTGCTGCTTGAGTAAGAATACGGTCCACAAACTTTTTAATCTCTTTCGTTTCTTCAAATCCGTTACTATCAAAAAAGAAAATAAATCCTGCCGTAATATTAATAAACATCGCAATCCAATGCGCGCCGCCTTTTGTGTGCGGGTCAGTATTGAATATAATGCCGATTTTAGTTACCTTTTTATTTTTAAACTTTACTAAATCAAAATTACATAAATCATTCCATACACACGTATTGTCGCTGATACGTTTGTCGAAATCAATCGGCGTAGGACCAATAAAACGAAACTCGGGATACGTATGTTCATACTGTTTCATCACTTTTTCAATATCCAGACTATTTAACCACGTAGTATGGTCTTCTTTCCATTTAGGGGGCGATTTGGGCGCAAAAGTATAATCTAATAATTCATTATCTAAATTATTCTTAATAAACTCTTGATTTAACCAACACGATTCTGCTTCACACGCAGAACTCAATGCTTCTTTTAATCGATGCCATATTTCTTTTGGATCATTGGTGGTGATAGGTTTATCTCTATGCCGCAAATTCCATAAATCTCTCATTTTTAATAATGAAGGTTTACTATAACACGTAAACTTATCTAATTGTGTTTTATCAGTCAGGTCTTTTCGCCGTGGCGCGCAAGGCACCTTTTTTACATTTTGGTTTTTACGCGCATTATTATTCGTCGGATTGCTGCTACCGCTAGTGCTAGTGCTGCTAGTGCCGCTGCCTTTTGTATATTTTACAGTTTTATTTATTTTCGTTTGCCGTGTGGTTACCTTTCGACCGCTTGTTCTATTTCGTTTTCGACGCAATACATTTCGCCTACGATGTGTCTTCGGCATATTTTATCTATATATATTATATATATTATTAACACATCTATTATTAACACATCTATTAATAACTAAATCGCTTTATTTTTTTTAACTTTGGTTTTCACACCTTTGGTTTTTAAATTCGGTTGTCTTAAATCAATATCTACCTTCATTGGAATAACCCGCGTATCATTTGCTGAGAGATCATTTATAATGGTTACATAATTATCTAGATTTGCGATTTTGATATTTTTTTTCATCATAATATGATTGACATTATCTGCCGTAAATCCATCAATATTAATATCGTCCATACTATCAAGGTCATTCGCGTTGTCGTGTCCGCCATTATGCTTCAGGATATCTTCGTCTATCGCGCCATATTGTGCCTGAATAATATCGGTTTTGTCAATGATTTTAAAATGATTAATACATATATTCACAAAACTCTCGTGAGTTTCCTTAATTATGGGCGCATATAATTCTTCATTCTTATGCTCTTCGCTGGTCTGTTCTTCTTTTAATAAATCTTTAAAGAGCGACAATATACGTTTTCGATAAAACTTAATTTCTTCTCGATGTTTTTTATCGTCTTTGGGTATTTTTTCTTTTTTCGCACGTTTTAGTGTATTATAATAAGACGGATTAGTAAAAAACGCAAGGGTTACTTGGTTGGTATCACTACAATCAATTTCAAATGGTAATGCTGTTTCCGTTTCGTTTACCGGTATTTGTATTTTTTCATCGGCAGCACCAGCACCAGCAGCAGCATTAGCAGCAGCACCAGCAGCAGCATTAGCAGCAGCATTAGCAGCACCAGCAGCATTAGCGTGGGTGGCATTATCGGCAATATTATTTTCCTCCATTACATTATTCGTTATTATAAATAAATAATGTAATCGAATTATATACATTTTTTTATGTCATCGAAAATTACTTAATCTCTCGCAACTGTTGTCTTGTATAATTATTGAAAAAATCATTACCGAGCATCTCGTGACACGGATTAAACAATTCAAACGTAGTTTTTTCAAATAAATCTGGAAAAGGTTGCTCTACCCGATTTGAAGGCGGCACGAATGCTTCATACATATCACTGTTTTTCGGGGGGATATAACACGCTTGATTTGCCCCGCGTTGAAGCGCAAAAAATTGATTACGTAGCGTCGATTCGGTATCGACTTTTGCCACAAATCCACTCCAAGGTCCTACCGCATTACCCGGATTAAAGGTGACTTGCGTATTATACACCGGCGACGGTTGTAGCGGTACCGTAGGAATAGCACGACGATCTATGATTGGCATCATTGCGTATTTGGTCGACACGGGACGTATACCAAACTGGGGTGGTAAATTGCCGGATGGGATATTCCTAGAATACATTCGATTATTTAATTCTTCGGTACGTTGATTTCCAGAACCTTGCATTAATGTATATATATACACTATATATATTTCCTTTTTTATCTTATATTAGAGCATCTTTCGATTAGTACGGGTTTTCTTTAATTTTATCATACGTTGTTTGCGTGTATTTTTTATACTCCCTTTTTTTAAAAAATCTTCTAAATGCGATAACAAACTCTTACTCATTTGCTTATCGTCTTTTTTCTCTTCTTCGCCTTTATGCGGGATGATATAATTATACCGTTTCATAAACTTGACTATATCCGCTATAAAATCGTTTTTGTCGGGCATGCTGCTACTGCTACTGCTTTTGGCGACCACTTTATCATAATATCGGGTTGCCATATCCGCAAACGGCATCGCAAAATGATACGGTTTAATATTGATATAAGACACATTACTGGTTTTCATTAAAGGATGATATAAATCATCGACAAAACACACTTCAGTTGTTTTTGGCATTTTAGTACATCGCAACAAATCGTCGAAACATTTATCGTGTGTCGTTCGATTCGGTTCGACGATTTTACCGCCGACCATATATGCCGGTATAATCAAATCAAATAATTTACAACCTATCTTTTTGTACCCTAACTTATGATTAAAATACTCGCTTATCATTTGCGCCCACGAAGTAGGTCCTTGATTATTCGTGTAAATGATGATTTTATTACATTTATTAGCAGTTTTTTTTCGGTGTACAAAATCAAGTATTTTAAATATATTTGGACGAAAAAACTCGGGAAAAATATCAAGCAGTTCATTAAACTTATCTACTGATAGCGTATCCTTATAATAATTTTCCAAAGCATCCCAAAAAATGCCTAATTCAATAAAACAACCCAGCGTTTCATCCAAATCAAATACTACCATTTTTTGTGGCAGTGATTGTGGCATTTTATAAAACAGATTGTGTATATTAAGATACGATAATATATTTTGATGAAAAAAATAAAATAGGACAAGGATAAGAAGAAGAAGAAGAAGTGTAAATAAAAATACGAACATTCAATGTTTTTATTTACTTGTATATTTTATTTATATTGTAAAACGAAATAAGTAAAACCTCCGATTATACATTATTGTCGCATAATATACCGCCACCCCACCCTACCCTAAAAATAATGGCAAAACCAAGGTCTATCATCACTTCCTTTTTGCTCGCCTTGATTCTTTTTCAAATCTTACTACTTCTTGTCGCATCTTTCAACGGCATCCGCAAATACTTTTTTACGTCCGAATTAGATTTACTTCACCGCTATGGCAGCGACAGTTGGGTCGTTATTACCGGCGCTTCTAGCGGACAAGGATACGAAATGGCAACTGCTTTTGCTGAACGCGGTTTTAATTTACTCTTAATTGGTTCGAAACGCACGGATGAGACGATTCAACATATTAAGACCGTTTATCCTTTGATAAAAACAAAAGTCATCTACAAAGATTTCCGTAATGCTTTTGCCGATAATTTTTTTGACGACATTTCGTCGGTTTTTACAGAAATTGGCGATAATTTAGCAATATTAGTGAATAATATCGGGCATCGGATTGGATGGAACCCTTATCACGAGATGGACCCGAAATATATTCGCGATGTTATTGCGGCGGGTACGCTAGTACAAAGTCGGTTAACGCATATGGCAATTCCGACTTTTCTCCGCCGTAAAGAAGACGCGCAAAAACAAAGTGCCCTTATTAATATTACGGCGCAATGTATGCATCCCAATTTCTTGTTTGGCATTACCCTCGATAATGAAATTAGTGTGCCGTATTTAAGCGTCTATGAGGCCGCGAATGCTTTTGGATTCTATCAAGCCAATTCTATCTATCAAGAATATAAAGGGCAATTTGATATTCTCAATATTACCCCCGGTGCCGTGATTACAAAAAATACAACTTGTCTCTCCGATACCTTATTTAAGGTCAACTGCGACGTCTTTGTTAAACAAATTATGAAATTGATTGGCAACGTACAAGGACATACGTGTGCTTATTGGGGGCACGCCCTTTCAACCTATCTTATTAATATTTTACCAAACTTGAAAGATAATATGCTTAAAAATGTCGGCGAAACAATTGCGAATGACTTTATGAATAAAAATAAGGCGAATGAGAAGGGGAAGGGCAATGAGGATAAATATAAATTATAGTATTTATAGTATTTATACTTTTATTGCGGGTAAACCACCGGTAACTTGTCGGTCACGAAAAACGCAATACCTTCTTTCGTCCACGACACCATCAACGGTACAATATCTACGCCGTTTTCAATAGCATTTTTTACTGCTGCGCGATATGCCGCATCATGTGTCGAAAAGTTAAAACAATCGACATCCGTGCGTTCAACGACATACCCTAACAAACAGCGGATAATGGACTCGCTTTTAATCGTCGTTAAATCTTTAATTCGTTGAATTGCTTGCGTATTGTCGGTATTTTTCGCTGGATAATAAGCAATCTTGGTATTATATTCTTCTTCTTCGCTTTCGTTTACTACCTCTTCTGCTCCGCGCGTTATATTACTTTCGTTACTATGTTCCGCAAACGGCACATTAAATACTTCCATAATAAAAGGCACATCATCCTCGCAAATACCGACAAAACTAAAACACGAATCGATTTTCCCTTCAAGACGCATTTCGACATTCCGTTTAAATTGTTTTACGGGCGGCAATGCCGAAATGAGATTTTTTTCAATCGCACTTTCCATTATCTCATACGCAATTTTGGGGTTAATGCCAATAATTTGTTCGTGCTCTTCATATTTGCCGCCGCCGAGACTTATTGTGTCGCGTTGAATAGAGAGAAACACGGTATGCGTATGAATATTAACTATGGCATTATTAGATATAGTATTACATATAGTATTATTGCTAGCATCGGCATCCGCGTGGTCTTCCGGACAATACGCAACCAAGACCGAGGCATTGGTAGTTGCGTCTACTATCATATCACTGCCACCACTAAACGGAATATTCGTCAATACCGTTTTATCTTCACTTATAATATATGCTTCCGCACTCTGCTTGTTTTCGGGGAAATAAGATGACGGACATTGTTTAATTAACGCTTCCGTAATTCCGACGATTTGTAAAATGAATTTGCCTTCCATCGTAGTTAGACGCTAATTATATTATACTATATATATTTATATCTAATTACAATCAATTTATTTTTTTAATGATATATAAATATATATACTTATAAATATATATACTTATACATATATAAATATATACAAATGGATGTTGGCAAATTATTACACGCACTGAATAATGAAGCAAATGAAGCAATTGTGGATTTAGATTATGCGCAAATTGCGAAAGAAAAAAACGATATATTACAAAAGTTACGTCTCCCAAAAGATGAACTAAAAGGTTTACACGCCAAATTAAAATTATATCGACACGTGATTGATTTAGACCATATCAGATACGGTAGTTATATCCGCTGGATTTCTTTAAAAAATCCCGACGCGATTAAATTAACAAATGGCGGTATTATTTGTAATATAAAAGGCATAAAAGACGATATTCATATTACTTGTAAAAATCGGATGAACCAGATGTTTCAACTTAATATGGCAGATGTCATTGTATTTCAAAAATTAAGCGAACAAGAACAAGTCATTTTAAAAGCATTGAAATATCTCGAATAATATTATACTTTTATTTTATTTATTTTATATATATTTTATAAAATATATATTTTACTCGACAAACCTCATACCCGAACATTCTTTCATGTACCGCCGACTACACGATTCGACTAATAACCCATTCGCATAAATCCCGTAATTCATATAATAATTCTCGTGCTGTAAAGCCAGATGATAAATGGTATAGGTACCGGGTTGGTCGTAGACCCGCGTCCGCGCATCCACACACGCCGGTAAACGATAATAATTATCCGTTAAAAAAATATCGGTAAGTACCTCTTTGGTTTCATTGCGTTGTTGGTCATCCGTAAATTCGTCAACGAGTATTGCGTGCGAACCCGTCAACACTACATCTTCTACCACCTCCGGATACTGTGCTGGGGTACATACGTAGAGTTGATCTTTACGGCGGTCACGCGCACCTTGATGATAGATGATGCTATATCCAATCATTTCAATCGGTTTGTACCCGTGTAAGACGGTGTTTACTAAATCACCTTTACGTAAATCTTGTATTAATTTATATCCTTTATTTGTCAATATTTTCGTATCCTTCTTAAAACACGGGTAATCAGTAAAATTCATCATACTCATCATTGATTTAACGTTTGATGCACATAATGTTAATGTTTTATATGATGTTGATTGATTATTTTGTACTAACTGACCAGAAGTGTTTCCTCCAGTTCCGTACAAATTACCATTACTCGTTAAAATGTATGTCGTTTGATTACCCGTACAAATATATTGTGCAAGGTTTCCACCCATTGTCATTGGCGTAAAAGAACTATATGTGTTATTACTCGTTCCATTTCCAAATTGTCCCAAACTATTTGTACCGCACGAATAAACTGTACCATCCGTCATTAATAAATGTATATAAACCCAATTTGCGGCCATATATTTTATTGTTTTTCCAGTTGGCACGGTTGTTGATAACTGCCACGTATTGTATGAAGTATCAGTAATTCCCACGCCCGCTTGACCATTTTGATTCGCACCTACCGCATATAAAGTGTTGTCCGTCATTAAAATATAATTAGTGTAATCGTTTGAACAAATATATTTTGGTGTTTTTTCCGGCAGTGTTGTCATTTTTGTTAAAGTATTATAAACTGTAGGTAAACTAATTGTTATACCAATTCCTAATTGTCCCGAATCGTTTCTTCCAGTCGCATAAATGGTACCATCGTTCATTAATACAATTAAATTCGAATAACTCACCGAGATATATTTCGGTATTGAACTGCCATAGGTGATAGTTGCTGGCGTGAAAACATTACAATTAGATAAATCTCCTTTGCCTAATATTCCGCCATCATTTTTTCCTGTACCATAAATCGTGCCGTCCGTCATTAAGACGACAGTTGTTCCATCACCGCACGCAACATACTTCGGTATTTTCGTGCCATAGGTGATAGTTGCTTGTGTTAAAACATTAGAATTACTATTATTTCCTTTACCTAATTGTCCATAATCGTTTCTTCCGGTACCCCAAAGTGTACCATCGGTCATTAACACGATGGTATGTCCTGTTCCAAACGCAATATATGATGGAGTTTTACTGCCGTAAGTTATTGACGCTTGAACTAAAGTTAAATATGGAGTGGTAGTATTACCTGGACCTAATTCTCCAAAAAAATTGCCCCCCCCGCCATATATAATAGAATTATTGTCTATTAATAGTAATGAAGAACCAGTCGTGTCCAGCAAATGCGTATAATATTCAATGCTTTCGGTAAAATAAATAAATTCAATATCTTCACTCGTGCTTTCCATAATCCAGTCACCGCCGTATTGTATATTACCCGTGTTATCATTAGAGGCGCCGACAATCGCGGTGGTTTCGCGTGATAAAATCGCGTAATAATTATTCCACTCCGGATAAGTGAGCGTCGCGCACGCTAAATAATCAATGTTTTTTATTTGAAATTGGCGGAGGAGGGAGATAATAAACTCGACATTTACGCTATATGGACTGCTTGTCGCTGTCGCTGTCGCTGTTTCCGCCGCGGTAAAAAAAGGCGACTGCTCGAGAAAGCGTTTAGGTCGTCCACTGCCTTCCGTTGTAAACACAAGACCAAGACGGTCAATTGTTATAAAGTTTTGTTCAAGTATTGCTAAAAGTTCTGCGCGGGTTGTATTATAGGAATAAAAGATCGGAAACGTATCCACATTCACTGCGTTGAAAAAAAGTTGCGCTTGTGGCACCGTGTTGTCAATCAACAATACGTTTTTACAAGTGGATTTCGTGGTTGACATTCTATAATATATATTATGTAATATATATTATCTATCTAACACAACGAAAATAAAGATAATACGTAATTAGGTCGTAAAATGATAGTGAATATGTTTATGAATATTAAAATAGGTTAATTTATCGCTCGCAGTATTCAAATTAAACAACTTTATTAACTTTTCATCGGGTAGTATATTCACACGGTCGTCTTTATCTTGTAAATGCTGTTGTTGGATATAGTTTAAAATACGTTTTGTTGCTTCGGAACGTGACATTTGCTGGCGTGGAAGAGGTTCACTATTTTCTGCGACAACAAAGGGTACTTGTAAAAACTCGCACAAATCTTTTGACATATATTCCGGTATATCAAAACTGCCGCTTTTCTTTGCCTTGGATGTTTTCGCTGCTGGCGCTTGCGTTGCTAATACTGGCGTTGCTAATGCTAATACTGGCGTTGCTAATGCTAATACTGGCGTTGCTAATGCTAATACTGGCGCTGGCGTTGCTAATGTAGGCGCTAGCGGCACCATCTTACTCTTATTTTCTTTTTTAATTGTTTTTTCTAATAAGGTCATATATTTTTGTAATTCCGCAATCTGTGTTTTAAACGCATTTATTTTTTGAGTTATTGTTAAGAATTGAGCGTCAACGCTATTATCGATTGCTTTATGTTCCATATGCTCTGCTTCCATATGCTCTGCTTCCATATGCGGTGCGGTTTCCATATGCGGTGCTGTTTCCATATGCGGTGCTGTTTCCATATGCGGTGCTGTTTCCATATGCGGTGCTGTTTCCATTTGCTCTGCTTTCACTGCCAAAGTACTGTCCATTTTATTTAATGTTGTCTACTATAGATAGATAGTAAAATACATTTAAATCAATTTTTTCGTTATACATTGTAATATCGTATCCATATTATGTCTTATAAATAATATACAGCATATATTATTTATTATCTAAGTCACGTGGCATTATCCATCGCTTTTTTTGTTTGTGTAAATGATTACTCTAGTTCAATCTCAGGTTGTCGTTGACGTGGTTGATTCTTGGTGGCGGTAGTGGAACTAGTATTTTTACGAATAGGCACGACCTGCCAATGTTCTTGGTCTGCCTTATCCAATTGCGGACGACGGAGGTCATTCTTCTCCGTTTGATATTGGCGCGGCGGGCGGGTTTGCTGCTGCGCTTGTTGCTGCTGCGCTTGTTGCTGCTGCGCTTGTTGCTGCTGCGCTTGTCGTTGCTGCTGCTGCGCGGGTGCTGCTTGTCGTTGCTGCTGCGCTGGTTGCTGCTGCTGCGCTTGTCGTTGCGACTGCTGCTGCGACTGCTGGCGGGGAGGACGGGATTGCTGCGGTTGCGATTGTACCCGCGCACTACGTGCCTCATTACGCGTCTCACACATCAACTTGCCGCTATTAATACCGCATACTTGGGTCGCGTGGACTTGGTAATTTTCCTTTTCGACCGGTGTAAGAACAAAACTGACATACTCGCCTTGTACCAAATACTTATACTGCGACTGTCCGACCTGAATCTCGGTGTGATGAACGAAAATATCACGCTCGGTATTCTCCTCGCCTTCTGTCACGGTGATAAATCCATATCCGGCCTTGTTGTTAAACCACTTGACTTGTCCATTTGTCTTTGCTGCCATCTTTCGTTTGATATACATACGTATAACAGAATATCTTTAAGTATTATTTTATTATTTATTATAGAATAATATTCATTTTTTACCCCCTAATTTAATGTTTGCGGGTTTTATATTTTACGCAATTTTATCTAGATTTTGTAATAAACCGCGCAAATAATCATAATGAGGTTTATCGGTATATCCCAAATTACGGCAATAACGAATAAATACGACAAATTCACTCACAGTGCCGGTCATCCAATTTAACGCGAGTTTTTGTTCAGCAATCTCGTTGAATGTATTATTGCGATTATCGTCATTTTGCCACGGTAAGACCCCGTGATATAAAAACATTAAAATATACCCCACCGTTTCTAAATCATCCCGCCGACTCGCCGTCAATCCCTGATGTACATTTACGCTCATATACCGCGCCGTACCCGCAAGTGTTTCATTCGTGCGTATCGAACAATGTTTTGCTTTTTCATCTAAAAAGGAATTGGATAACCCGAAATCAATCAGATACAAGTGACTAATATTATGTCGGTCGTTTTTGAGTAGAAAGTTTGCTGGTTTCAAATCACGGTGTACAATACCCCGCGCGTGTAATTCTTCTACGATATTTAATATTTGAACGCCTAAATGTAGCACGACCTTAAGCGGCAATTTTTGTTGGGTATAGACCAATTGTTCCAGGGACTGTTCTAATAATTCTATTATCATATAATGAAAACGTGGGTCAGAACCGGCACCGTAGAGAGATGGAATACCTTTCACGCCTTTTATTTTTTCATAGATACGTACTTCATTTAACATAAGGTCTTTATGCCGTAGCGGCAGTATTTTAACCGCGACGGCATCCGCTTGGTCATTACTTGTATTTAGCGCCATAAATATTTTCCCATAAGTGCCCGCCCCGATTTTCTTAAGCAGTTGATATTTATCCGCGATGGTTATGCTTGTGCTTGCCGCGGTGCTTGCTGCTGCGGTGCTTGCTGTGGCGCTTGTGCTTGCGGTTGCTGCCATCAATCCCGCACTTTAGAATTCGGATATAATAGTAAAACGGATTTATATTTATATTAAAATTGATTTAGAGTATTAACGTGAATAAACTATAACCTACCTTATACTCCTTCTATCCAGAAAATGGTCATCATTTGTAATAAACCTTACGTCTACGAAAGTGCTGCCGAACGCAAACTACACGAATTATATAATACGGGTCTCGAGTTGAGTGATTTCCAAAAATGGGCCGCAAAAGCCATCTTTGATGGCGACCATGTACTCGTCACGGCTCATACAGGTTCCGGCAAAACTTTACCCGCCGAAATTGCCATCCAATATTTCGTCAGTAAAAAGAAAAAAGTAATTTACGCTTCACCGATTAAAGCCCTCTCTAATCAAAAGTTATTTGATATGCGGCGGAAATTTCCTCATATCTCGTTCGGCATTCTTACCGGCGACTGTAAAGATAACCCCGAAGCAGATGTGTTAATTATGACCACCGAGATTTTACGGAATACCCTCTTGAATAAAACCATTAACCAGAAAACCGACGAAAAACGACAAGCGGAGTGCCCCCACGACCCACGCGACAGTGCGTGCGGGTGTCACGCCGATATTACGTCGACCCTTATTCCGCTCCTATTTCAAATGGATATGGAACGAGAACTCGCGGCAGTCGTATTTGATGAAGTTCATTATATTAACGACGCCGAACGCGGGTCCGTCTGGGAACAAGCCATTCTATTACTGCCGCCCCAAGTTCAATTAATTATGCTCTCGGCGACAATTGACCGCCCTGAAGCATTTGCCACTTGGATTGAAACCGAAAAACGTAATCAAATTGGCGCGTTGCACGAGGTGGCGCCGAAACAATTGTATTTGGCATCAACGCATATCCGCCTCGTGCCTTTAACTCACTATATGTGGTTATCCGTCCACGAAAACACGCTGAAAAAAGCAGCAAAAACTCCTTACGAAAAAAAACTCGAAACATTACGAAATGCGGAAATTACAATTGCGACTTCGGACGGCACCTTTCGCGAAGATAATTATTATAAAGTCAAAGATGCGCTCGACTATTTATCGAAACATAACGTCTACACCAAACGCCAGTTCGTGCTCGACACATTACTTCACCATTTGAAACTGCGCGAAATGCTGCCGGCAATTTGTTTCATCTTTTCGCGAAAACAAGTCGAACAAACAGCACACGAAATTAACTTTAGTCTCTTTTCAGCAGACGAAGAAAGCACGATGCCTGCTCGCGTCGACGCCGAATGTCGGCATATTTTACAATCTAAACTCAAAAATTATCAAGAGTTTTTAGAACTACCCGAGTACACGACTATCGTCAAACTTTTACAAAAAGGGATTGCCATACACCACGCGGGTATTATTCCCGTCTTACGCGAAATGGTCGAACTCTTGTTTGAAAAAGGGTTTATTCGTCTACTTATTGCGACCGAAACGTTTGCGGTCGGGTTAAATATGCCAACGAAAACGGTTATTTTCGCAGGTCTTCAAAAGTTTAACGGACACACGATGCGGTTACTTTTCCCGCACGAGTACACGCAAATGGCCGGTCGCGCGGGACGACGCGGATTAGATACCGTCGGGCACGTATTTCATTGCGTCAATTTGTTGGAATTACCTTCCGTCACCGAATACCGGCATTTACTTACTGGTCCACCGCAAACGCTTACCTCCAAATTTAAAATCTCGTTTAATCTCGCACTGTCAATGCTAAATGCGAAACAGGATATGGTCGCGTTTATGGCGCAAAGTATGTTGTCTGCCGATATTCGTAATGAAGTGAAAGGTTACGAAACCGAAGAAGAGAAATGTCACGCTTTGATTTCGGTAAAAAAAGAGCAGTTGACCTTTTGTCGTACCCCCGTTGCCGTGCTAGAACAATACCGTGAACGAAATTTGGCAATCGCGACGCTGGCAAATAGTGCGCGTAAAAAAGCACGTATTGAACTTAATTCGATGGAGACCGAGTATAAATTTATTGCTGCTGATCTCGCGCGATTAGATGCGGTGTATAGTGCCCAATCTGAATGTACGCATATCGAAACTCGGCGGGTCAATACCGTCAACTATATCCAGAATACGCTTGATGCGTTAACGCGTCTTTTGTCGACGGATTCATTTATTGCGACGGTCGCGGATATAGATGCGGATGCGATGCCAAATGCGGATGCGATGCCAAATGCGGATGTAATGGCAATTCGTCTTCGCCCAAAAGGACATATTGCCGCGCAACTACAAGAAGTACATCCCCTCGCAATGACGGATTTGTACTATGAAATGAACCAATTTGAAACATTTGAAGCAGTTACATTAGCCGGATTGTTTAGTTGTTTCTATCCAATTTCGGTGAAGGATGAATTTCGTGCGCATTTTCCGGATGTAGCGCCGTCACCCTTACGCACTAGCATCCAGTATATTGCTACCCGTCTACAGTATTATTTAAATTGCGAACAAAAAGTGTTTTTAGATACGGGCGCAAATTGTGAAGTATTTTATGATTTATTGCCGTATGTTATGCGGTGGTGTGAAAGTGACGACGAAACGACGTGTAAAATAATTATTCGCGATTTGAAAACAAATACAGGCGTGTTTGTCGGCGAATTCGTGAAGGCCTTGCTGAAAATTAATGCTATCGCACAAGAGTTTGAACGCGTATGCGAACTCGTATTTAATTTTGCCTTGTTAGAAAAATTAAGAAAAATACCCGTGCTCACCTTGAAATATATTGCGACAAATCAATCGCTCTATGTGTAAAATAAATATTATACTTATATTATTATACTTATATTATAATTTTACATATTTCGCCACATAAAAAATTCAATCAATTGTATTAACGCGAACCAAAAAATAAAGATAGAGAAAATACGGTCATTATGTAAATTCCGGAACCATAAATATAAACACATTATTGAACTCGTGAGAAACGTAGTTAATGAAACGGGGGCATTCCAACACATTATATATTATAAGAAATAGATTATTTTTTTTCAATAAAATTGATTTCGTATGCTTTTCATATTATTCTCATAACACACAGAAGAGAATATAAAATGGAAAACACTAATGTTAATGCTGCGATAGAAAAAGTCGCGTCTAATGACAACGACAACGACGAGGTATTCACTGCCACTGCCACCGCCACCGCTGCCACTATTATTGAAAAAAAGAAGAAAGTAAAAGAAAATTGGGACGATTCAAGTGAAGAGGACGAGGACGATGACGTTGCGGACGCATATCAGAATGGCAGCAGCAGTAGCGTGCCTTATAAAGAATACAATTTTGCTGCTGCTGGTGCTGGTGCTGCCGGTGCCGGTGCCGGTGCTGCCGCCAATGCTAACGCCGTTAGTGTCGAACATTCTACGCGATATGCTTATGACGCGAGGAAAGACAATTATGCTTATGAAGAGGAAGAAGAGGATGATGAAGAAGAAGAGGATTATGCCGACGAAGAATTAGATAAATATGATAAAAAGTTTGGACGTTATATTGCCTTTCGATGAAAAAAAGGGAATATATAAATTAACACAGAACACAAACACTCCTCAAACTGGACTTGAACCAGCAACCTTTCGGTTAACAGCCGAACGCGCTAACCAATTGCGCCATTGAGGATTTGTTTGATTATGGTCTCCTCATAAGACCACCCGAGCAATTTATACTATTCTCACGCACACACCACAACCCCTCCCCCTATATACTCTATTTACAGACTATTCTTTAAATATATTTAAGCAAAAATATATATATATTATTTTTTTATACTATTTATTTTTTTTACGCCTTTGGACATTTATCAGTGTAGCAAGTAAAACGTCGACTTTTATATTTTTTAATTAATAAAATTGATATTTATTTACATCATTAAACAATAAATAAAAAATGACAGAACAAGATAAAATATTAGAATACAAATTAAGAATGAATAATTCTGAAATTATGACAATCGAACAATTGAAAGAATATAAATTATTATTTGATCGTATAAATCACATACATAGATGTGATGATATAGGTGTCAAATTAAATGAAGATATGAATAAATTCATAGTAATGCAAGAGGAAGAAAAAATTATATGGGCGTTTGCTACAAATTTTAAACACGCGGGTTCTAATATATTATTGACGAATAAAGGTAAAATACTATATATAGAACGTTGTAGTGATTATATTATGGATTTATTAAATTATGAATTAAAATACCATAATTTTGTTATACCATCATATGCTATATGCGCATTAAAAATGCTTATCAAAAATATAGAAGGGCAATATACAAGATTTGCTACAAATGACCGTCCAAAAACAATTTATAATGATTTTAAATCAATATACAAAAATATAAATGAGTATTTGGAACAATTAAAACAAGAACAATTAAAACAAGAACAATTAAAACAAGAACAATTAAACCAAGAACAATTAAAACAAGAACAATTAAAACAAGCACAATTAAATGAATTAACAGTAGAACAATTAAAACAATTAAAACAAGAACAAATAAAAGAATTAATGTTAACAATAAACCAATTAACACAAGAAGAAATAAAAGAATTCGGTCTATTATAAATAACAAGACAATGAATCGGCGTTTTACTTGCTATGCTGATAAATCTTCAAAAGTCTAAATCTTATTACACCATTTGTAACCGAATTTTGCGTTTCATTCGATGTTCCTCCATAAATAAATGTATCGTAAAGTCTTGCGTCGTATAATTATTCACTTTTTTCTCGGATGTTACCGTGGTTAGCATTTTAATATAGGTCAAATAGACGCTATACGTATAGATGCGCGTTTTCTCACAATACGTGCGCGCAAATACGACGCCAGTATAGAAGGTGGCGCTGGTGCTCGTTGGGGTGCTGGCGCTGGTCGGATGTGTGTGTGCCGCGATTGTTTTATTATTATTATTATTATTATTATTATTATCATTCGAATACTGGGTTAAAAGTTCGACTTCATTTTGGACTTTACGTGTTGATTTGGTTTTACGATTAATCACGTCCACCATTGGTTTCGACATCCACCGCTGTTTAAACGCTCGCGCCTCCATTGTCCACGCAAAATGCGCCTCTTGTAATTCCAGCATATTTACACAATCCACAATTCGGCGAATAGGCGACGTAATATGCGTATAACTCGGTAATCCTGTCGATATTAATTCGTGTGGTTTAAGATTTTCGTATAGACAATATTCGCCTGCCGTATTCTGTATAATATGTTTTATATTCCGCGTTAAACGCCGAAAAATTGTTCCTTCATCATCGCTATCGTTTTTGCTGCTGCTATCTGTGCTGCTGTTATCATCTGCTTCGCTGCTGTTATCATCTGCTTCGCTGTCGTCGTCGTCGTCGCTACTTTCTGTCGCGTTACAACTCATATCTTTATTCGTCGCCGCACGAAATATACCACTGCGGCGTGCTTTTAACATTTTCGAACATTCATAATTCATTAAAATCATACAAAACTCGACGACGTCGTGACTATTGCGTACATTATCGACATACTGTACATAATAGTTACTTTCTTGATTTAAGTGCCGCACGACTGCCAACAGATGTTGATACTCTTTACGCGCTACTAATTCCGGTTCCTCGTAGACGTAATTCTTTTCTACTTTTATTAACACGGACGCGCATTTGACTTCTAAGATACGTCCCATTTTAATATACACATCTAATACAAATGCCACACGGTCTTCTTTTTCTTTTAAACTACATAAATTATCCGATAATGCCGTCGGTAACATCGGTATCTTCTTGGATGGTAAATAAATGGTCGCAATACGGTCAGTCATATATGCCCATAATCCAAGATACTCGATCATTAACGGCACATTAGATATATAAATACTGAGCATACTCTGTCCATTTGCGACGTCTTTTATACCTAGTGCGTCATCAATGTCCGTACACCCTTTCGGGTCAATGGAAAACACGGGCCAAGCACGCCGGTCTTCAATCGGTTTTTCATTACAATAGATTGGTATTGGTCCAAGATATTTCTCTCTTAAAACCCGTAAAGTCACCGTATGAAATTGTTTTATACTCGCATTTAATTCTTTACATTGTAGTTGATAATTGGTATACGCCTCGACATTATCGACCTCGCCAAACGTGTTTTCAATCACGCCAACCGGATGTTTATCTATCCATTCGCGAAACGAAAAAGTAATATATTTATGTACCTTTTTTTTATTGAATCCGGATTTGGGTTCTTCGTAAGGGACGAAAAAACACGGTAAACGCACGTCGTCGGGTATACATTTATATAATAACTTCCCGTTCTTGCTGGCGTTATGCCGTCCATACGTAATTCCCGCGTAAAGCAATACACCGCATATCTCGCGTTGTTCTCTACACGGCGAAGAGACGATTTTTATGTCGGGTGTTACACTATCGCCGTTAAATAATTTATAATCAAGTGGATGGATGTTCTTATTAAACCCTCCTTCTTCTTTTTCACTCTTGTCGGGCGATATCCATTTCCATTCTGTATATTCGCGGTTTGCGACTTCTAAGGTAAAAGTTGTATGTGCTGACACTGCTGTCGTGGTCATCCTATGATAACTATATATTGTTATTATAAATAATATAATAACAATTCTATTCAATTTTTCATACATATATATACTTCGTAAATACCATATACTTCGTAAATACCATATACTTCGTAAATACCATATACTTCGTAAATACCATATACTTCGTAAATACCATATACTTCGTAATCACATACTTATTTCTTTTTATATGTTTTATTTCTTTTTTTATGTTTTGTTCTTTTATGTTTTGTTGTTCTCTTACCGCCTTTACGCGGTGAACTTCTTGTTCTTACTGGTTCTAATGCTGGTGCTTCTGCGAATGCTTGCGGTGCTGCGGTTAATTGCGTTAATTTTTTTAATGCTGCTGCTGCTGCTGCTGCTGCTGTTGGTTTTTTTGCTGCTGCTGTTGGTTTTTTTGCTGCTGCTGCTGTTGGTTTTTTTGCTGGTTTTGCTGCTGCTGCGGTTTTGCTTGCTGCGGGTTTTTTACCTTTTATTATTGGCACGACGATTTCATCATCGCACGTTTTACCAATCAAATTGCCTTCGCAGTTTGAAATATCATATATTGGAAATGATAATGGGGGTCTTAGTTTACAAGCAATATCCGTTATAAAAAATTTTTTATCTGTTTGATTCTTATATGTATTCCGCGGAAAATTATTAACCATTTCACACGTAAAGTTTTGTTCAAATATTACGTTGAATGCGTGGATTAATACACTGCTAATATATTCTTTATAAACATCAAGTCCTCTTTTAATAATTACACTCTTTAAATTTTCTGTATTATCTTTAAAATATAACGAACTATAATCGTGAAATAATATATGATACGGCTTAGTGCGTTCAATGAAAAACTCACCAGAAAATAGAAATGTTTCTGGATATTGTAGTTTTCCTGTCATAAAATCTAATCTTTTGCTCATCATATAATGTTTTGACCCATATTCAATCGCATTAAACGGTGTAATAACTAATGTATGTGTTCCGTCAGGATGAATTATTAATATAAAATTAAAAACATTATCCGTTAAAACTGTATCCGTTAAAGGTATATAATCTGCGTAAATATATTGTTTTCCTTCATCAAATATAAATATCGGCGCAATTTTATCCAGTGTATTTCGGTCTCTCTCTAAATTATATTGTACACGCATATACTGTCCTCTTTGTAATGGATTAGGTATACACTGATTTACGTCATCGTTTTTTTGGGGTTTTGGTGGTGTTGGTTGTTTATTTCTAAGAGAAAATACTGGCGGCGGAAAATCCGGATACAGCAATTTTTTCTCACCTGTATAAGGTTCTAATGCTGAACTTGCCATTGTATATACTTTGTAAATATAAAAATATAATTAGAAAAGAATGCTCTTATGTTTCTCTCGGTTTAAATGTCTGAGGGGGTCTAACAAAATACAGTTTACGCTAAACCTAAATAAGTACGCCCAATTTTACTCGTAACAAACATACCAACACCACACGCAATCTGTAGATAGAAGACGTTACTTTTTTTTATACAACAAAGTAAATATCCAGATAAAATAATAAAAAGAATGAAGCACAACCAGAATAATTGAGTAAATAAATCCATTATAATATATATTCATATATTAATTTTTATTATATGAATAGAATTTGTAAAGGTGTAAATGTGCGATGATTATATATTTTCCCACACAAACACGGATAATTTTTTGGCATTTTTTGGCATTTTTTGGCATTTTTTGTTACTGTAATGTGTTGTATTTTGTTGTATTTTGGGTTTCAGTCTCATTCGATGTATTCGAACTTGCTGTGTTTACAGCATTTAAAGTCACAAATTTCGCAGAAATAATTTTCGGCATTTTTTGGCATTTTTTTTGTTGTATTTGTTGTATATAAATACAACGCAAAAAATGCCAAAATCTTTTTCAAAAAAAATGAAAAAAAGTTGTCATCACAAACTGATTTTTCTAAAAACGGAAATGAGAGCATAATGGTCACAATCACTTTTTTACACTTTTTTTGCCATTTTATTTTCGGTTTTGCGAAAATGGACAAAAATAAATGTCCAAAATCGAAAAACCAAAAAACTTTTGCCGAAAAAAAAACACTTTTTTATATATATTACAATTTATCTATTAAAAACACTTTCGCCAGTTTTCGAATAATCTTATTCTCGTTTTCTATTATTTCGCCACTTCCGCCCATTGCCTGCTGTATCATTACCATATACTTATCATTCTCGGACGTGTGGATGCTTTTCGAGGAAGGGTTATTATCGCTCCACGAGGTTAATAAATCGCTGTTTTTTTTGAAATGTATTTAATTGCTTTACGCAGTTTAATATGTTCCGGTCCTTCTTTTTCCCAGCAATCGGCGTCTTTTACGTAGAGTATCTCGCGTTTGGCGTCGCTACAATGTAGCGGGCGTTTATGAATATCCATTTCATTTAATTTCCGTATCATAATATTCGAGATGCCTTCTACGTATCCATTCTGTCCCACATGTTCTAAATCCGAGAGTTGTAATGTGACCGAATTGACAAAATCCATAATATTCATTGCGTCTTTACATTGTTCATTTAAAAAGAATTGTAGATTAAAGGTTTTGTTATGACTATTGGTGTTGTTTGTAATATTCGTATTATTTATACTCAAATTATTTTTAAACATTTCAGTAAATATTTTATTTTGGTCAATTAATAAATTTTTTAATTCTTGATTTTCTTTGGATTGTGTTAAAAAAAGTTCTAATAAATCTGGCGAAGTAAGAGATTTTATTACATCATTTTCATTTTTCAAACCCTTACACGAATTATTATGTTTCCATAATCCACTATTTGTTTTATATTTTTTATTACATTTTTTACATTGAAAAATTTGTTTGGCGATTTTTTTTATTTCCATTTTATTTCCAATAGTCATTTTTTCGTGTTTGCGTGTGGCAGTATGTTTGATAATTTCGCTTTGTTTGCTACATATATAATCACAGCATTCGCAAACATATTTTTTGGCGATTTTTGGCGATTTTTTGGTTTCCATTTTTCTATATTTTGGAAACAGAAAAATCTCCTAAATCTTTTTCATAAAATAATTAATTTTTTATAAAAAAGTTGTCATCACAAACTGTTTTTTCTAAAAATGAAAAACAGAGCATAATGGTCACAATCACTTTTTTACACTTTTTTTGCCATTTTATTTTCGGTTTTGCGAAAATGGACAAAAATAAATGTCCAAAATCGAAAAACCAAAAAAC
>Ga0209596_1000102_pt1 | contig 75732 bp, 103 predicted proteins | sample M_130807_MF_Meta_FD_187314 | JGI IMG/M metagenome (GOLD analysis project Ga0209596, IMG submission 187314) | Freshwater microbial communities from Lake Montjoie, Canada to study carbon cycling - M_130807_MF_MetaG (SPAdes) (version 2) | ecosystem: Environmental > Aquatic > Freshwater > Lake...
AAACACATCGAAGCCGTCTACCAAGCGGCCCACGCGGCATGGCCGGCGAAGTGGGCGCAGGCTGCAATCCTCGACGTGAGCCTACTCCGGCGTGCTTGCGAGAAGGCAGGCGTCGCCATCGACCGCGTGAAATCAAACCCCCGCCACACCGCCGCTCGCCGCAACCACCATATCCGCGTCGGCGGCACGTTCTACACGCCGGGCGGGCGTCGGGGCACCGTGCTCGCGGAGGCACGCGGCGGGTACTACCGGGTACGCTGGTCGGACGGTACTGTGGGAACCGTGCAGGATAACGAATGGGCCGCCTACCCTACCGCCGGGAGCCGGGCGAACCCCGCTACGCAGCTTCCCACAAAGGTCGGAGAAACGGTAAGCCTATCGGGATCGGGCGGAACGCTTCATGTGACGAAGACGAAGCGGAACGAATACCACGCGGCGGTTTCGGGCACCCGCTCCGCGACGTGGGGGCCGAGCGGCACACGCTGGGGAAACGCCCAAGAAATGCAGGAAGATATTGCAAACTGGCTCCGAATGGGGGCTCTCCCTTTTTCGGGGGGCAACGTGCATAACCCTCGCTCGAACGGGCGGAAGACGTTTCGTGTGCGCTTTCACTCCGCCGTAGGGCAAGGCTCCCGACTAAAGCAGGTTGTAGAGCGTTGGGGCGGAAAGGTCGGCGGGGGCGGAGTAGCTACGTTCTACGGTGCCGACGATGCCGAACACGCCATGCGCCAAGCGGAAGGCTGGGGTATCGCAGGTGAGGTAATCAAGTAACCATGCGCTCCCCGTCCTTCCGCCATTCTACCGAGGTACAGACCGTCCTTTTCGACGTGTCGGCGTTTACGCCGGCTACGGCGAAGACGTGGGCGCGGTCGCACGGTTTCCGGGCTCCGGCGGGGGACGTGACCGCCCGCTACATCCGCCTCCGGCAGCGGGATCCGTCCGCGTACCGGGCGGGCACCTTCCGGACGATCACCCTGACCGATGGCGTGCAGGCGGTCGTCGGCGTGCCGAAGACCGGCGGGAATCTGAAGCCCCGTAAGAATCCTCCCGCTTCCCCCGCCGTGCTCGCGGCTAACGGGCACCGGGGGCGAGCGTGACCCCCGGCTTTCAAGCGATCATCGCCGACGCTGCTGGGGCTGGCCTCACGGTCAAGCCGTATGGGGCGTCTGCTGTCATCGTCACCGGCAAGAAGGATAAACGCTTCAAGAAGGCGCAGTATTCTGTAGCCGTGATCCTCTGGGAGTCGGGGTGGGCGCAAGACGCGACCATCGATCTGGCCCATTCGCGCCTCGTTCGCCGCTTGCCCGAAGTTCGGGCGATGCTGGGGTTGCCCGCCGCTCCCGCTGCAAGTACCCGCCCCGATCTTGACGCCCGTGCCGCTGACCTGTTTGCGCGAATTGACGAGGATAGGAAGCCCCGCAAGAACGCCGCCCCTCCCGAATATGTGCTGTGGGGCTTGCCAAAGGGCGCGACTGACGCTCTCCACCAGAAAATCCTATATACGCAGGGGAAGACGATGGCGGATGTAGAGCGCGTCAAGAGGGCGGCGTCTCTCGACGGCTGGCACACGTTCCGGGTACAAACCCTCGACCTGTCGCAACCGTTCAACGCGGGCGCGGCGTTCGCCGGAAGCGTTCGCAAGAACGCCGGGGGCTCGACGCGCCCGACGCGCACCGCACAGGTAACCGCCTACCTCGCGGCGCACGGCTTCCCCGGTCTGAAGCTCCACAAAGGCAACGGCTATCTCTACGTCAGCGGGGGCGGCTCCGAGACGTGGCCGGAAACCTCCGTAATGACCTACCGCGTGAGCGATCAAACCCTCGATCAATGGCTATCCGATGTTCGCCGCTTGGCGGGCGGAGCGCGCCGCAACGGAAGCCTATCCGCCGCCCGCGCCCGCCTGCTGGCCGCGCAGGAGGCTTACGCCCTGCTCCGCCGCCACCACGGCGGTAGTATGATCGGCTGGGCGGAGTACAAACGCACCGTCGCCCGGATGTCGCCGGAGGCGATTTTGGCGGAGGCCCGCGAAGACGTGAACCGCCAAAACCCCCGCCGCAACACCGGCGCGGGGGCGCACTACGAAGAGGCGCGCACCGCAATCCGGCGCGCAATTGCGGCTCGCGGAGCCCCCGACTACGACGCCCGCTACGTCGAGGCCGCGCACGCCCTGAATCGGGCGGAGCGCCACCGGGAGCAGACCGCCGCGTTTTTGGCCCCCCGTGGGAGCGTAGTCACCCCCCCGATGGCGACACATCACCCGTGGCGGCGGAACGCCGGGTATTCCCGGTCTACGCGCCCGCAGGTAACTTGCCCGAAATGCTACGGGGCGAAGCGGTTTTCCCCTTACGCGCATATCGCGGAGGGTATCTGTTTCACCTGTGGCGGAGCGGGGACGGTAGACGAAACGAAGGAACGGGGCGGGACAATTACAACCCCGACCCCCGTAGCGAGCAAAACGGTGACCTTGCCGGGCTTCGGACAAGTGACGGTCACACGCAGCGCGGGTAGTCGCGGGAGCTTCAGAGCGGATTTTCCCTACGATTCAGACGCCTACGGGGGCGTGGTGTATTTCAACGTCCGCGACGGGCGCGTAGTGGACGCGGACACGGACAACTTTTCACCAAGCTACAAAGGCCAAAAAGCGGAGATCGTAGCGGGTTTGCAAGCCGCCCTGAAGCCCCGCCAGAATCCCCGCCGCAACGGCGCGGAGCGCGTCACCGTGCCCGGAATGGGTACGGGCGTAGTCGTCGCGCACCGTCCCGGCGGGATGTGCGATATTCGCCTCTCCGGCGGGCAGGTAGTCCGCAAATCAAAATCCACCCTGAAGCCCGCGTAGGGATAGAGTCTTCGCCATGCTGAATATCGCCCCCTTTCGTACCGCCTTGCAAGGCGTCCGATCCGAATCCGGAGAGCGGAACGCCGTGCAGCGTGTCCTCGACGCGAGCGGACACCGGAAGCTCCCGACCACCGAGCGCACCACGCTCGATGATGGGCGCTCCGCCCGCGTCTACCTGTGGCGCAACGTCGGCGCGACCGGCTGCGCCGTGGCGCTGATCGCTGGCCCCGAAGTGGTGGGCGACGTGCGCGTACTCTACCCGCACACCGGCGGCTCAAAAGGCAACCTCTACGTCCCGGCGACCGGGAATAGCCCCGCCCTGACCGATTCCAAGACGGCCCGGCACAATCCCGCCGGGGGCGCAAGCTCCCTGAAGGCGCTTACCGCCACCGTTATGGGGCACGCGGGCGAGCAGGGGCAGGTCAACGCGGTAATCCGCGCCTTGGCGAGCCACGGCTACGCCGCCGCCGACCGCCCGGAGGTACACTCGACCACCGTTGACCGGTCAACGTACCGGATCTACCTGTGGCGGGACACCCCCTACGGCGATCACCTTGTCCTCTCGACCGGGCCGAGCTTCGAGCCGGCGTTGGCGCTCGCTTCGCAGATCCCGGCGGATCCGGGCGTCGGTTTCTACGTCAAGGCGCTGGTAGACAAGAGCCCGCGCACGCTGGCCGGAGCGAGCCGCGTAGCCTCCCGCGCCATGCCGAAGCCGACCCCGGCGGCGGAAGTGGCGACCGAGCGCGTAGCCCGCAAGGTGCGGATCCCGAAGGCGAAGGTAGCGGAAGCCGCCGCCGCCGTGGCGGAGGCGGAGAACGCCCCCACCGTGACCGTGGCGCACGTCGAAGCCGTCGAAGAGGCCGCCGGGAACGGATGGGTGCCCTCCGCCGGCTTGACCGACGCGCAGGTAACGGCACGCGACATCGCCCGCGCCCGTGGGCGCAAGCTGTCTCAGGACGCCGAGGCGCAGCGGATTCAAGCTGTGGCAGACGAAGCGGCTACGACCATGCGGCGGATGCTGCTGAGTGGTAGCACCAGTCCCGCCGCGCAGAACAAGGCGGCGGATGTAGTCGCAGAAGCCCGCGAGAAAATCCGTTCGATGATCGCTGGCAAAAGCGGCGGTCGCAAACACGATCTTCAGCGAATCGAAGACGGTTTGGTAACGGAATTCAAGCGGATCCTCGCCATCGCGCAAGAAGACGAAGCGGCGAAGGTGGCAGCACGGGCGAAGCAGGCCGCCGAGCAGGACGCTTTGGAAGCGGCGCGGGCGGCAGAGCGCGAGGCGGCTTTAGTGAAGGCTCCGAAGGCTCCCCGCGCCCCGAAGGCGGCGAAGGCGGCCCCCCCTGTAGACGCCGCCGCTGCGGCGCGTGAGATGCAAGAGATGATTCAAGCCCTCCGGGCTATGCGAGGCGCATCGTGAAGCTCCACAATCGTTTTTACCGGCATAATCCTATGGGGCTCGACGATGTGATCGTGATCGCCCGGAAGATGGGCAAACTGAACCTCGCCGCTCTATTGGAGCAGGGCGGGCCTATGGCGGATGCCTTGCTCGCGGAAATCAACGCCGTGCTCGACGCCCCCGCCCCCGCCCCGCAGCGGGCGCTCACCGACCGCGAGGCGTGGCTGGAGCTTGCTTCCCTTGTCCCGCAGGCGTTCGCGGATCAACCGGAAGCGGTGCAGAGCGCGCTGGTACGGGCGTTCCGCCAACAGGCGGCGTGACATGGCAAAAGAACGCTTGATCCTTTCCCACGAAGCGAGACGCCAGATCGAGGCCGACGTGCAGGCTTTCATGGCAGACATGGAAGCGGCGGCGCGGCGTATGCCGGGGGCGTCCGTGTCGGCGTATGGGGGTTCATACGCCTCCGCCGGGTGGACGAAGACCCCGAAAAAGATCGAGGTGCCCGACATTTACGGCGCTGTTGACCTGAATAGTAACAACTACGTTGTCCTGTCGGCGTACATCGCGCCCGATTGGAACGCGGTGGATCGCGGGCAGCTTGCCTACATCCTGACCGTGTTCCAAGGCGGCACGTCTCGCAATTCCAAGGCAGCGCCCTACGTCCGGGCGCACGTCGCTCCCGGCGACCGGGTGGGCGGGTACATTTCGGATGCCTACGCGCAGGCGCTCGAAGCCTACCCCGTGCTGCGGAAAAACACCCGCCGCCATGCGCGCTAACCCCGCCCGTTCGCGGAATCCGAGCAAGGAGGCATACATGCGCCGCAACCCCATCCTAACGGACGTTCGCACGCTCACACGCGGGAAACGGGATCGCTACCTGTACCCCGTGTGGAATATGATGGTTCTAAGTTACAAAGACATCGGCGTGCCCCACCAACACCCCGACGAGCTTTTGGCGGATTACGCGGTATGGGAAGTGGGTTTCGACGCGGACAAAGTGCCGCGCTCGTTCAACCTGTCTAAGCGTACTCCGAGGGGTCTGAAAAGCGCGGCGTCCGGATCGGACGGTACGCTCGACGGGCGCGACACGATCAAGCACGGTATCGCCACCCGGTTTTTCAAGCCGGGGGTTTACGGCGAGGTATCCGAAAAGGTGGAGCGGATCGCAGCGCGAGCGGGAGCGCCCGCCGTATGCGCGTCCGAGGCGGGGCACGTTATCGGAAAATTCGTGTCCCCCGCCGACGACGGGCTGCATTACCGGCGCATGATCACCGGCGTCGGGGAGCATACGAAGGTGCTTATGGGCCGCCCGAAGGGCACGCCCACAACGAGCTACGCGGAGCCGCATTGTCCCGTGCCGAACCCTAAGCGCAAGCGGCGGAAGCGCCGTGCGTGCTAACCCCGCCCGCTTCGAGGCGTTCGCCTCCGCTCCGCTGCGGGCGTGGCTCGCCGTGCCCGCGCACGCGGCGGAGGTGCGCGCTATCGTCGCCGCGCCCGCCCGCGAGTACCGCTACGGCGCGCAGTTTCGCCCGCCCGGCTACGCCACGGTGCCGAACGGTTTTATCCGCATAGACCCTCCGGTAGAGGGAGAACGGCAGACACGGCACGGGGTCGTCGTCTACGATCACCCGCTGACGCAGGAAGAGGTCACCGGCTATGAGCTTGTCCCCTATATGCCGCTCGATGAAGTGGTGTCGCGCCTGTACGATGCCGTTTCGAGATACGGGGACGCCTACGCCGAATCGATCCGGAAAGGCGACGTGGCGCTACTACGCTCCCCCCTTGGCTCTCGCTTCGACCGGCTGAAAGTCTACACCGATGTCCCCTACGAGCATATCGTACCGATGGTCGCGGATGAGATCCTACGGAGGCACCCCGCGCCCCGCTCCGGGCCGTTTCAGGTCGTGGTGCAAATCTCTAAGGGCTTCCGAGACGAAATGGACGCCCTCGAATCGGACACCTACGATCCGCGCAGCAGCAGCGCAGCGCACGGCGAATTTGCCGACGCCGTGGTGGCTTCGCGGGGCGGCGTGCTGACGTTGACCGAGGGGGCGGCGCGGTACGCCGTCTCCCCGAATGGGGCGCTCCACAACAGCATTGACATATGGACGGATCAAGAAAAGCAAGCCCGCAATAAAGCGAATACGCGAGCGCGGCTGAAAGGCTGGATCGCGGAAGCGAAAGCCTTGGACGCTACGATCACGGCGGCGCTCCGCGACCACAAAGGGGCGTAGTGCGCGCTAACCCCGCCCGCTTCGAGGCTTACGCCTCCGCTCCGCTGCGGGCGTGGCTCGCCGTGGGAAAGAACGCGGCGCGGGTTGACGCGGTAATCGCAGGTGCGTTAGCATATGCGAAACCGGAGTCTCGCATGACCGCCCCCGTGAAGTTTGACGCCCCCGCCCTGCGACACCTGACCGTCGAACAGGTAGAGAATTTTCCGGAGGGTACGATCCTCCAAGATGAGGCGGGCACCCGCGCAATAGTGGGTCGCTACTTCAACCGGGGGCTCCGAATCGAAGCCGCCGGCACGCACGGCACCGACCGCGCCGTGTCGCAGGCGACCGCTACGGAGATCGCGCAGGGCGGCCCGTGGCGCATCGAGGCATACGCGCCCCGAACAAAATACCTGTCCCGAATCGCGTACATCGACCTCGACGGCACCGGGAGGAAAATGTGGGTCGCGGTGCCTTCGGCTTCCGAGGCAGCGCGGTACAACAAACAGGCGGAGGCGTGGAAAAAAGCCGGGTATCCGTCCGGATCCGCTCCGAGCGCACCGGGGGTTTACTACGTCCGACATAAGGGTGTAGAGCACGCGATACATACCAGTTACTTTCACGACGACACGACGGATTGGACGCGGTTGGATGCCCGCCCGACGCGCCGGGCGGAAGCCGCAAAGACCGCCGACCGGCGAAAGCTCTCGCCGGGCGCGGAGCGGGCGCTCGAAACGGCGGTACTGTACGTCCTCCCCGCTCCGGGCGAGTACGCGCTCACCGCCTCTGAGGTAGTGTCGGATGTACTGTCGATATTGACCGAGCACGGGAACGTGTTTTCTCAGATGCGGGCTGAGAACAAGGTGAGTAGCTACCCGTGGGAAACCGCGTTCACCCCCACCGGCGACGACGCCGCCTTGTTGGAAGCCGCAGAGTACAGCAAACAGGTACAGACCCGATTGATCGAGGCGTCGTTGCGCCGACTGGTCAAGGCGGAATGGGCGCAAGAGGCGTACAACGCCCGGCAGAAAACCAACGGGTTTACGACGGGCAAGCACGGTCTGTCTTCCCGCGAGCGCGAGACGGCGATCCGCTCCGGGGATTATATCTCCCCGGCATACGCGGCGGCGGAGAACGCCGAGAAGCGGCTGATGCGGAATCATAACTACTACCAGCTTCCGGAATACAAAGCGTTGCAGGCGGCTAAAGACGCCATGAAGCGCGCTTCCGCTACTGTGGCTCACCCGTTCGCTACCCGTGCCGACGTGCCGGCGCTGGCTGCGGCGGTCGAACACCTGACCACGCTTGCCCGCGAGCTATCGTGACTTGCAGGATGCCCGGAAACGGCCCTCTACGGGCACACGGGCTCGAATCCGGGTGCTACCCTACCTCGCCCCTTTCCGATAGCTTCCCCGATTATTCTACCGGTGTAAATATGTCCGATACCTCTACGCTGAAAGGCACGCGCTTTCCGAAGCTCACCGAAAAACAGAAAGCCTCCCTGCTTCACGTTTGGCGCTACACGCTGAAGGGGCGCGAGCGGACGCCCGACGCCGCCTTTTGGGAGAGTTACGGGATAGGAGATTACTCGACCGATAAGCACGTCCCGTTGCCTACCGCGAAGGCGTTGGAAAAGCAGGGGCTCGCCCGTGTCCGCGTCCATGATTCGTATCATTGGGTAACGGTAGCCCCCTTCAGGGATACCCGCTACGGACACAAAAAAGTGCGCGTGATAGATCACAGCGTCAAACTGACCCCCGAAGGGGAAGCGTTCGCGGCGGCATTGACCGCCCCCCGCCGCAACCCGTCCTCGAACGATCCGGGCCTGACCGTAGCGAAGCTGAAGCTCCGGCGGATCGCCCCCGGACACTATGAGCACGTCAACAAGGCTACGGGTACGACGTGGGAGATTTTCCACCGTACCCGCGAGTACCGGGGCGAAAACGAGTGGGTCTATTTTCGGACTGACGTTGAATGGGGTACAAGCACATGGTCGGAGGGCCGGGCGCACGATACTTTTTTCACGAAAGCGGATGCTGTCGAGGCGCTGGTTGACTATCTGCAAGAGCGAGACGGGCGATGAAAACGATCTATGTGTACGGGGACGGCGCGGTTTGGAAGCTGTCACCCGCCGACGTTCGCGCTATTGCCCGTGATAAATCGTGGTACGAAGGCGGAAAGTACCCGCGAGGGAAACAACTCTCCGCGCACCAAAACCTTACGCGCCGTGGCGACTACGGGGCGTGGCGCAGCCTCCCCGCCGCTTTGTACGCGGATTCGATGGGGCGGCTATCCGCATGGGTGTCGGCAGAAACAGAGGTCTACCATTACGGCGACGACGATCAGATCGTGGCGGCGTGTGAAGATGCGGTCGCCGCCTCGCCCCGCCGCAACCCGGCACCGCTCCCGAAGCTGACCGAGACGCAGATCGCCGCGCTCCGCTACCTGAGTAAAGCTCGCTACGCGCCCGGCTGGCGAGACACGGGCAAGCATTGTCGGCTCCCGACCGCCCGCAAGCTGGCATCGCTGGGCTTAGTGGAAGTCAGGGCGGAAACGCAGCAGGAGCGCGTTTTTACGGGGGGGTTTATCAAAACAGGGCGGCCCGGCGGATCGCAGACGCATATAGATAGCTGGGTTGCGTTCGACGCTCGCTTGACCCCGCTGGGGAAAGAGACTTTGGCAGGATTGGCCCGATGATTCTCTCGCGCTATACAAGGAAAAACCGATGAAGACCCCCCGTATCGTACCCCCCGCGAAGCCGTTTGCCGTGGTCGCCCGCGCTATCCGGATCCTCGAATCCCGCTTCGACCGGATCCTCGTTACGGAGCCCGCGTCACCGGCGCGGGCGGCTACGTTGCGCGCTCTCGAAGAGCGCCGTACCGCGCTCGCTGATAGTATCGGAGCCTGCTAATGCACTACCCCCGTCGAAACCCCGCCGTCCCGCTGGTTAGCGCCCTTGACGCGCTCGCTTCGATCCGCCTGCGGACGTGGCTACGCACGGGCAAGCACGCCGACCTCGCGGCGCAGGTAGTCGAGGGGGCTATCGCCCGTGCCGCCGCGTGCGCGACGACGGCGCAGGAGACGATCTACGACGCGGAGGGGCGCAAGTACCCGACCGTCTACCGCTTCGTGCCCGCCTACTTCGACGGGCGCACGGTCGCCACGTCGCACCGGGCGAAGGATTTGGAATGGGCGGAGGGCTACCCGCCGGAATTCCAGACCCGCGACCTCGGAAGCCCCGAAGAGTCAATCAAGATCCAGAACATCGCTACACACTTCGATCCGCTCCGGATGCTGGGGAAAAACCTCGACGCGACGTTAGGCCCGCCGGTAGTTTGGCAGGGCGACGACGAGCGCCTGTATGTGCTCGGCGGGAACGGGCGCACGCTCGCTTTCCTACGCGCCCCGGAAGAGGCTTACGAACGGTACTTGGAGCTTGGACGGTGCCTGTGGGCGGATTTTCCTGCGGGGGCCGCCCCGAAGGGCTCCCGATGGATGCTGGTACGAGTCGTCTCCCGCCTGACCAAAGGGCAAGCGGCGCAATTGGCCGCCGCCTCGCAGCTTTCTACCTCGGCGGATGAGGGGCGGATCGGGAAGGCTATCGGAATGGTTCGCTCGCTCAATATTCAACTGGAAAAGCTCCCCCCGTTTATCTGGACGGAGCCTATCGCCCCGGACAACGTGCAGGCGTTCGACAAGGAAAACCCCGCTTTTGTCAACGCGATCCTCGCCAACATGGATCCCGCGAAACGCTCCCGCTACCGGGTAGATCCCGAATCGCTATCCGACGCTGTGAGCGCCGCTATGATCGCCTTTTTGCCGAAAGAGGCGCGGGGCGCGGGCGTGTTCAAGAATCGGAAGGTAGAGGACGCTTTTATCGGCGCACTACCGGCTATTTTGTCCTCCCATTCGCTTGCGAAGGGAGAGCAAATCTATCCCGAATATGACCTCTACCTGCACATTCAGGGCGCTACCCGCACGTTCGAGGCGTTCCGTATTTTGCGGCTACCCCTCTCCGAATTGTCAAAACGGCTCAAAGTAGAGCAAAGTAACGCCGTTTTAGAGGGGGCAAACGTCCGCGTATCGGATGCGAGCGACCTTGCTTTGGCGCTCGCCGCCGCACTTTACAATGCCTCGCAGCGAAGCGCCCCCGAAGACGCCGTAGCCGGGATACTCCGCGAATACCTCAACGTGGTGCAGAAGTTCAATCCGAAGCAGCAAACCATAGCTTTCGGGGAACCAAAAAAGCGCCCGGATCCCGGCGAGCTACTGGCGGAATTCGTGCCCCGGTTCGAGCTACCGCGCCGGTTCGATGCACCATCCGCACAGGTCGGGCTGTTAGGAATGGGAGGATAAATGTCTGAAAGCGCAAAAAGCCTGCTCACGCTGCTACCCCGTCAAACGCAGACCGCCGCCGAATTGCTCCCGAAGGCGTGGCGGGCGGCGCTCATGGCTACACTCCCGCCGCTCTATCGCCTACACCGCATCGGCACGCGGGCGGAGTACGACGGGTGGGCGCAGCTTCCCGCCGTGGTCGAGCACGTTAGCCGTCTCCAGACCTCGATCCGCCGGGTGCTCCGGCGCGTCGAAGCGAGGGCCGCCCCGGCGGCGTCCTACCAACCGAGCCTGTTTAGCCAGATGGGCGGCGCTCCCCCTACCCCGAAGCCGTTAGGGCTGTTCGGGGCGGATACGCTGTCGGAAAAGGTGTGGGTCGATGAGCCGGATGGATCCGTACCGCTCCCCGCGCCGGGCACGCTCGCCGCCTTGATCATCGCTCCGGACGGCGAGATTACGCCGGCGCAAAAAGCGGCGGTACTCTCCCGGTATGTGGACATCGCGCTCCAGAACGCGCCCGGTCAACTCCGGCTCGCCGGTCGCGCCCCGTCGCAGGTAGAGGCGTTTTCGCAGGCGATCCAAGAAGCGGCGAAGCGGCGGAACCCCCGGCGGAAACGGCGCACCCGTCGCCGTCGTCGGGCACGTTGACAACCCTACGCCGCTCGCGTATACTGTGCGTATGCCTAATCGAATCTACGTTACCCCCTCGTTTTTAGACGTACTGCGCGACATCGCGGGGGATAGCCCGCTGGGCTTTTACCTCGAAGACCCCCCGCGCCACCATGAGCAGCACAGGTACGGCGTGCCCGTTGCCTTGCTCGCCCCCTTCCTGCCGGTACTGAGCCGGCGGATTGACGCTTGGGAGGTAGCTATGGCTACCGCCACCGGGCGCGGCCCGGACGGGCGGAGCGCCCTGACGCGCCGGATCACGGAAGGGCGGGACGTGCTCGCTGCGGCGGGGGCTGAGTTTGTCCCCCCGGTGCTCGCGGTCGTGGTGTACCGGGTGACGCCACGCCTGCTCGACGCGCTCCGGGCGCGTACCCTCGCCCCGGCGGTTCGGGACGCCGTGGCGGAGGCCCGCCACCATGCGGAGAGCCACAAGTGGGAGGTAGCCGTCCCCGCGACGGCGCAGGCCGGCTTTCGGGCCGCGCTGGCTGACCTCCGGGCGGAGGTAGACGCCCGCCACGGGGGGGCGGTAGACGCGGAAAAGGCCCGGCTGGGCTGGCTTCGCCGCGAGCTTTCCGCGTTGGGCGTCGAGGAGCTACCGGTAGCTCGCGGGAAAATCGTACCCGCCCCCGTGGCGGCGCACGCGCTCCGGGGCCGCCGCAAAGAAGCCGCGCCCGCTCCGAAGCCGAAGGCAGCGCCCGCGCCCCCTGCGCCCCCCGCGCCTCCGAGCCGCGCCGAGCTTATCGCCGCGCTGGGAACCGCCCCGGACGCGGACATAGCCGCCCGGTTTGGATCCACCACGTCAGCGGTACGTCAGGCGCGCACGGCGCGGGAAATCCCGGCGTTTACCGCCGTGCGAGAGCGCGACATTGAAGCGACACTAACCGCGCACCCCGATTGGAGTATGCGCGCCGTAGCCCGTGCCCTTGGAGTCGCCGTTACCACGGTGATCCGGACGGCGGAGCGGCTAAACGCAGGAAAGGGGCGGTCGCAAGCCTCCCTAAAAGAACAACGAAAAGGCAAGGTGTAACGTGGCAGGTATCCCCGGAAAAGGCGGCAAATCCCGCGCAGAAACCGGCCTCTCCGGCCCCGAAGATCGGCGCGGTCGCGCTCATAGTCGGCTCGATGAGGCCGCCGTCGCGGACGGGCTCATACAGGCGACATTGAACGGGTGGGGCGCTCCGGCGCTCGCTCGCTACCTCGGTATCTCCACGCCGACCGCTACACAGATCCTCTCCGGCAAAACGTGGCAGCACGTCCCCCGTCCTGCGGGGCTCACGAAGCAGCGGGCGGCGCGCTCCGCCCGCCTCTCGGACGCCGCCATTGAAGAGGGCTTGCGGGTCGCCCGCGCCTCCGGCTGGGGGGCGCATAAGCTCGCCCGCTACCTCGACGTGTCGCCGGCCACGGCAACCCGCTACCTCGCGGAGCGCGCCCTACCCGCGCCGCCTCCGCCCCCGCCCCCGCCTCCCGTGCGCGCCGCCCCCGTCGTGCTCCCCCGCCTTCCCCGTCCCCCCCGGATCCCGCTCATCATAGGGCTGGGAAGCGACCTCGACACGGTGATAGCCGACCGGTTCAACGTGTCGCCGTCGCGGGTGCAGCAGCTACGCGAAATCGCCGGCATCCCGGCGTTTGTAGCCACGCGGCGCGAGGCAATCCGCGCCGTCGCCGGCTCGAAGAGTGACGCGGCGCTCGCCGCCGAATTGGGCGTAGATCGGAAGACGATCCGCAAGCACCGGCGCGAGGCGGGGATCGAGAACGAATACAGCGCGGCGGTCGCCAACCGGGACGCGACGATCCGGGCGCTCATCGCCGCCAACCCCGGCGCGAGCCTGCGGGCTATCGCCGCCGAAGCGGGCGTCAACGCAAGCACGGTAATGCGCGTCAGGAGAGCGATGGAGACGGGGGGGTAGGCTTCGCCCCGCCTGCGACGTTTCGAGAGCTTCCCGGTTTATTCTACCGGCGAAAATAACCGGGAAGGTGCGCGTAGCACGTTTCTGATATGTGCCCCGTAAAGGGCCGGGATAACGTCTTACACATGCGATTCGTCGATTCACCAGACCGCCTATTAGAGCACCTTCGCCCCGGATACCTAAAAGAATGGGTAGGGGACAACGTGATACCGATCCGGAAGGTTGTCAAAGCGACGGTATCCGACACGTTGCAAGCCATTTTCGCACAACACGCGGCATGGTTGAACGGTCAGAAAGGCGGGAAGCGCGCCGACCTGAGTGGGTGGGACTTGTATATGCTGGACGTAAATCTGTCCGGACTAAACCTGTCCCGCGCCATTCTCACCGGGGCAAACCTCGAACACCGAAACCTCCAAGGGGCCAAACTGACGGGGGCCAAACTGACGGGGGCAAACCTAAACAATGCCGATCTAAGCGATGCCGATTTGAGCGGCGCAGACTTACGCAACGCAAGACTGGTTCTCGCCAACTTGCGGAGAAGCAACCTCCAGAACGTCAACGCGACAAAGGCGAATTTTGACGGTGCCGCTATGATCGATGCCGACATAACGGGCGCGAAGGGGCGGGAGATTGAGATTGCTTTCAATAGAGGGTACTTCGGATCGGAAAAAGACATAATATGGGCGCGGCGACAGCTTGCGATGCTCCGTCCATGAAGCGTAACCCCGACGCCGTAGCCCGTTTCCGTCCGCTCGCTTCCCCCGCGCTCGCCGCATGGCTCGACGGCAACGGGGAGGCGGTAGAGGCGGCGGCGTTCGGCGCGCTCCGGTACTCGGAGGCGGGCTCGATGGTGGTAGCCGCCCCCGTGGTCAAGGGGGCGGGGGATATGTCCTTCGAGGCGGCTATCGCGCTCGCCCGGTCGTGGGCGGAACAACTCGGAGATATGCCGGCCCCGACGCCGAAAGAGGCAGACGACGCGGGCGCGAGCGTGTCTACCTACTCCGCCCTGCAAAACTACGGGGCGGTGCCCCCGTCGCTACTCGATTCGATGCCCGTTGAAATGCACCTCGCGGCTATTGAAACGCTCCGCCTACACTCGAAGACGCAGATCCCCCGCGACCTGTGGCAAGCCGCCTACGCCGCCATCCGCCACCAGTACGAGCAGGAGCGCGGAGCGCCCGCCCCCGAAGGGCGCTCCCGCCTGTACGCCCCGATGAAGAGCACGGGGCGGCTCGAAGACGGCACGGCTTACGAAGCCGACGAAAAGGGCGCGGTCGCGCTGGGTTTTCCATTATACAAACGGGGCGGGAAACAGGTAGGCGATCTATTGCTCGATGCCGGATTGGCGCGCAAGGTGCAAGGCCGGTTCGGGGAGCAGATCAAGATTGATCCCGACGTAGGACGCTGGGAAAAGCGCAACGATGCGAGCGGAAAAGATGCGTGGTGGTTGATCGTAAACCCGCTGCGGGTGGCGGAGGTTGCCGCCGTGGTCGAGGGGCAGTACCCGGCGCTCGCCGCCGCGCTCCGGCAAAACGCGCCTATCTGGCGAGCGGCGGCGGAAAAGGCCGGCGTCGTGCCGCGTGTAGCGACGGCGACGGCGGAAGCCGTAGCCGCTCCGGCGGTAGACTTGGCAAGCCTAAACCCCGAAGGGGGAGCGGTGCCGGGGATGCGCTGGGAGTGGTCGCCGGGATCCCTGTCCGTTGACCTACTGTTCGACCGGGGCGCAAAAGCCCTGCTGTCTGCGGGCGGTGTCGCGTTTTCGTGGGCGACCCGGAACCGACACACGGGGGAGCCCGCCGACCGCCGCACGCCGAGCGCGGACATCGCATGGTGGGTGCGCGTGCCTACGACGCAGCTTGACGCGCTGGGACGGGCTACGATGCCGCTTCCCGAGGCTCACGCCGCCGTGCTCACCCTATCCCCGTCGTGGGGCGGAACCCGATCCGCCCTGAAGCAGAGCCGCGAAGAGGGCGTCACCGAAGAAGGATCGTGGCGCACGCTTCCAAACGGAACGGTGCAGCTTTACACGGTCTACAAACAATCCGCGATGGGCTGGCAAAAAGGCGCTATCGGCGCGGTTGTCAAAATGTCAAAAGACATGGGGGGAAAGTGGTACTTTTCCTTTCCCGAGAAGCGGGCAACGCTGGTCGCGGCGGCGCTCCGCGAGCACTACCCCCGGCTGGCGGAGGCGCTGGGGCGCTCGTTCGGCGGGGTGGCGCGCACGATTGACGAAGAGGCCGGCAAGTGCGATCCGCTGGTCGATATGTCGAACGCGCCAAACCCGGCGGCGGTAAAACACCCTATCGGGCAGGCGGTGATCGAGGACGTGATCAAGGCGCTGAAGCTGCGGCTCCCGCACGGGATGATCCCCTACCCGTATCAGACGGTCGGTATCGCGTTCTCGAAATTGGCCGGATACCGGGCGCTGATCGGGGACGCGATGGGCCTCGGAAAAACGATCCAAGCTATCGGATGTCTCGCCGTAGATCCGGAGCAATTGCTACCGGCTATCGTGGTTTGCCCCGCGAGCGTGCTCTACAACTGGCAGGCCGAAATCAACAAGTGGCTACCCTCCGTGCCCGTGATCGTTTTGGCTACAGGCAGCGCGCCGCTCCCGCCGAAGGGCTGGAAAGGCGTCATGGTGGTAACGTGGAATCAGCTAGTATCTCGCGGCCCGGCGCTCGAAGCGTGGGGGCTGAAGTGCATTATTGCCGATGAGGCGCACAAGGCGAAAGAGCCTACAACAAGCTGGACAAAGGTATTGGCCGCCCTATCGGAGACGGTGCCGCACATCCTCATGCTGACGGGTACGCCGGTCAAAAACCGGGTGATCGAGCTTTGGAGCTTGCTACGGATGCTCGATCCAGACAGCTACGGGTCGAAAACGGAGTTTGGAAAGGAATATACCAACGTCGAAACCGTCAAGATCGGCGGCGGGAAGACCGCCACGAAGTACGAAGGCGGAAAGAACCTCGAAGCCTTGCAACAACGGCTCCGCTGCATCATGGTACGCCGGCTGAAAGAGGACGTGCTATCTGACCTTCCCCCGAAGCGGCGGGTATCGCTCGAAGTGGAAATTCCCGACAAGTCGCGGGCAGATTATGAGCGCGCCCGCGAGGAATTCGCGGATTGGCTGGAGGGGGCGTTGGAGCGCAAGATCAGCGCGCAGTACGTCAAAGACGGGATCGATCCGAAGTCGGCTACGGCGGAGATCCGGCAGGAGGTAGCGGAGCGCGCCGAGCGGGCGCTACGGGCGGAGCAACTGGTCAAGATCGGATACCTCCGGCGCTTGGTCGGCGTGGCGAAGATCGAGCCTGCGCTCGACAAGATCGAGGAATTCGTGGAGGCGGGGGAGCCGCTGGTCGTGTTCGCGGAGCACGCGGATGTCGTGCAGGGGATTCAAGAAGGGCTGAAAAAGGCAAAAATCAAGTTTGTAACGGTAGACGGGTCTACCTCTCTCGCGGCGCGGGAAGCGGCAAAAAACGCTTTTCAGGCCGGCGGCGTGGACGTGTTTATCGGCACGCAAGCGGCGAAAGAAGGAATCACGCTCACCCGTGCTTCTAACACGCTTTTTGTAGAACGCTGGTGGACGCCGGGCGACGAAGAGCAGGCGGAGGATCGTATCCATCGTATCGGGCAGAAAAACGCCGCAACAATCTACTTTTTGCAGGTAGTCAACTCCATTGACGATCACCTGAGCCGGCTAGTCGAGTCGAAACGGGTAGTCGCCACAGGTGCCGTAGGCGGTAGCCATGTTGCGAGCAGCGCGCAGAGCGTCGAGGCCGGTTTGGGGGCGTTCGCCGCCGCCGTGGCACGGCGCGGGGGGCGGAAGGGGGACGCTATTCCGAATCCCCGCACGCACGTTGCCGGTGCGCGCCCCCTACCGCCGGGACGGGTGATTCATGCCCTGCTTTTCCGCCGGGATACATGGTCGCACGCGAATATCGCGCATTGGGCGCGGTTGAACGGCTTTTCAGCCGACGACCTCGAACGGATGGGCGGGTACACCCGTGCGCGGCAACGGGCGGTAAGTAAGTTCAAGCCCGGTTCTTTCCTGACCGTCCCCCTGACCGACAGCATATCCGCCGTGGTCGCGGAGCCGAAAAGCCGGTAGTGCGCTTGCTTACGCACCCGCAATAGCATACGCTGGGGGAATGACTACCCTTGATCCTAAGCCCCCGCAGGGGCAAATCTTCGTGCTCAATGACATCGGGGAGCGCGAGCGTGCCGCGCTCGAAGCCGCCGGGAAGGTGGCGAGCGACTATTGCGTGATCCTGACGCCCGTAGTCCAGATGGATATGGCGCTACAGACAGCGCAGAGCGGCGAGGCGGTAATGCTGCTGCAAAGCGTGGTAGCGGTGCCCGTGAGCATCCTACCGCTCCCGACGCGGGGCGTGCTCGACGCCTCCGGCAATACCGCCGTAGCCTCGAAGTCGAAAGAGGCTTTGCCGATAGCGCCCTACCTGCACCTTGTCGTCGCCCGTTCGGCGCTCTCGGAGCCCGTGCGCGCCGACCTCGACCGCTCCCGCGTCCTGCGTACCCTGACGGGTGCCCTGTGACCGGGCGCGACGTGTTCCGCCTGCGCGCCGACCTCGGATGGACGGGGGCGCAGTTTGCCTCCCTGTTCGGGGTGCATCCCTCGACGGTGTACCGTTGGGAAGACCGCGACACCAACGACCTGAAAACGGAGCCGTTGCAGCTTCAGCTTTTGACCGTCCTACGGGGCGAAATCAAGCGGCAAGGTAGCAACAACCTAAAGAAGCTGACCGAGCAGATGGAAGACGCTTTAGCTTTGGGAGGCTCGCTCAGGGCGCTTCACGTCCTGCTGTCCGTCGTGTACGCGCCCCCGGACGCCGTTATCCCTTAAAGGGGAGAACGGCGCATAGAGTACGTTAGACGCGACGTTTCGCGTGGGCGCGCATGGTGCGCGCTACGCAAAACGACGTGCGCGAGAATCGGCGTTCGCCGCCCCTTTGGCTAAAGCGTAGGTATAACCGCGCTTTCTCGAACACTTGTGATAATACGCATTATCGCAAGTTTGCCCCGGCGGCGGGGTTCGCCGTCCGGTGAAAAAGAAAGTAGCGGAATGTTTCGCATACGCCTTGCATATGCGAATGGTCTACGGTAGAAAGGGGATGTCGGATTCACCGACGCCAACCCCTGAGAGCAAAATGCACGAACTTCTGACCGATTCCATCCTCGGCTACATCAACCCCGAAAACAGCAGCAGGGCTAAGGCCCGCGAAGCCCTCTATACCAGCATCCTAAACGCCCCGACGCTATCGGCGGCGTCCGCGATTGCCGGCGTCACCGGATACCGCGTAAGCTGGGGACGGTACGAAGAGAACCCGTACCATATGGAGGGGTGGCAAGTCATGGACGCATCCCGTCAGCGTTGTATGGCGATTTCTGTTTACCAAACGGCGCTCGTTTATGCCGTTGCGTTGCCTCGGCTGCGTTGCCCTGAGCGCCGCGCTCGATGCCGCCGCGTGGTGGAGAACTGCGCTCAGGCTATCGAGCATCGCGCATACAGTTTGTCCCGTACACAGCGCGAGGCCGATGCTGCGGAAGTGCGGGCGCTCATTTAGCCGATACTCCCCGATTACACCCGCTCCGAAAGGGGCGGGCCTTTTCGTTTTTGATATGGTAGGAACACCGCAGGAGATTCTATGCTTGTTCGATACGGAGGTTACGGTGGGCGCACGGTGCAAGTCGTCGGCACGCTAAAGAACGGTTCTAAGCTCTACAAAATGACCTATACGACGGATAACAAAATCAGCGCGCCCGAATGGAAGCTCGTCGTTGTCGATGAGGTGAATGAGTACGGAACCGTTTTTGTGCGCGGGGCGTCCACAACGGAAATTCTCAGCGCGTACATTCCCGACGAGGGGGTGAGCCTGCCCATGAAGTACGCCCCCCGCGCTATCCGGCACGCGGAAAAGCCGGCATGGGAACCTGTGCGGGCGCTCATAGAAGCCCGCATAGCGCGACGGCTTGCCGCTCGAAAAAAGTAGCGGAATGTTTCGCATACGCCTTGCATATGCGAATGGGGCGGCGTAAAGGGTGGGTGTCGGATTCACCGACGCCAACCCCCCGAGAGCAAAATGAAAGCCTTGACCCTCCGTGTTTCCATCCCCGCCCTTGTTGCCAACTACAACGGCGACCGCACCCTCGAAGAGTGTACGCAGGCGGTCGTCGCCGCGCTCGCCGCCCCCTCGATGTCCGACGTGCTCCACGTCGCGGGCACCACCACGGATCCTACGGACATCGCCGCCGTCTACTACGCCGGCACGGATACCCGCGTCGAAAACGCGGCGGCGACGGAGATAAAGGCCCGGTTTTGGGCCTCGCTCGCTCAGGCGTTCCGGGTGCTCGACGTGGTAGAAGGCTACCGGTGCGGGGAAGCCTGCGCCCGCGCCCTCGGTGTCGGAAACACCTTTCTGGGCTCGATGGGGCACGCCGAAGCGGCGGGGCTCATCGTCAATACCACGAAGTACCGGGGGTTTCTGATCGGCTTCGCGGGCGCGTTGCCTGAAACCGTGGCGACTACTTTAGAGGGGGTACTGGTCGAGTACCGGTAGACGGTAGCAGCGCGGCCCGCTCCGAAAGGGGCGGGCCTTTTCGTTTTTCTGTCCGGATATGAGGCAGGTAGGAGTATCCAATGAGCGCGACGATCAAACAAGCCGCAGGCGGCGAATGGCACGGCTACCACGGGCGGCGGCGGGTACGCACCTTCCCCGACCGGGCGACCGCTATTCAATGGGTGGGCGCGCAGCGCGGGATGAGCGCGGCGGCCCGCGCCGCTTCGATCCTCCCCCCGGCGGAAGCGGTGATCGTCCTCCGCACGCGGAGCGCCGTAGAAGCCCCGCCACGGGCTCGCAAGGGGCGGGGGTAGGCACATCCCTACCCCGTACCGTTTCGAGAGCTTCCCGATTGTTTCTACCGGTAAAATATTTGCACGCGGGCGTGCTCGCCGGAGATCGAGTAAGCTCCCCCCGTGCGCCCGTACCTCTCCCTTGCGACCATCGACCGCTACGAGGCGGATATGGCCCGTCGCGGCGTCTCCGATGTTGCGCGTAGCCGCCGGGGTTTCCTGACCGCCTACCGCCGGGCGGGCGGGGATCCTGACCGCCTCTCCGAATACTGGCAGGTACGCCGGGACGGGTTTATCGCCCGGCACATGGCGCAGGTACGCGAGCGCGGGGAGCCGCTCTTCGAGGACGGCGGCGAGCCTACCCGGCGACACCTTGCCCTCATCGCGTGGGCGTACTCCCCCGCCCCTGACCGCTTGCCCCGCCACAATCCGGAGCGCGCCTTGACATTCACGATTCACACCACGGCGGGGGATCTTGCCCGCGCTGTGTTTGGGTGCGACGTATCCGAGTTCAACCGAGGTTTTTACAAAGGCACCTCAATACCTCTGCGCGCTGTGCCCCCCGACGCGCCGGTGACGGTAACAGGCAAAACGTCCCTCGCGGCTATCGAAGACGGACAAGGCGGCTGGATAGCTGACCGGTTCGGCCCGACGCTGGGGGCTCGCCAGATTAGGCGGCTTATAGATGCGGAGAAGCGCCACAATCCGGCGAGCGCCGAGCGCACCCGTCCGGAGCTATGGGCGCGGATCGTCCGAGAGGTTACCGCCGGTGCTCAGGGCGGTCTACCCGGTCAATGGTCGGCGCGAAAAGCGCAATTGGCGACGGCGCTCTACCAGAAGCGCGGCGGCGGCTACATCGGCCCGAAGTCGCCCGACAACGCGCTAACGGGGTGGACGCGGGAAAGGTGGCGTACAAAATCCGGTCGCCCGTCGCTGGTCACCGGCGAACGCTACCTCCCCGAAGCCGCTATCGAAGCTCTGTCCCCGCAGGAGTACGCCGCGACAACCCGCGCCAAGCGGGCGGGGCTTGCCCGTGGCGAGCAATACACCCCGCAGCCGGAGCGCATCGCGGAGCGGGTACACAGTCTGCGCCGGAACGCCGGAGCCCGCGCTATCGCCCGCGAACTCGTCAACCATTGTGGCTGGCTGAAAGCGGACGCCCGTGCGATCACCGGCAAGAAGTGGCGCAAGAGCATGGCGAGCCCCCGCGCCGCCCTGTCTCCGGACGCGCAGCGCGTCTTACTGCGGGCGCTCGACGCCGAGGTGGATCCGGACGTGGCGCTAGTGCTCCGTCTATGCCTTGTGCTGGGGCTCCGGATCGCGGAGGCGACGATGGTAGACCGCTCCCGCGTCACGCCCGAAGGGCTCCGCGTGTTCGGGAAGGGCTCGAAGTGGCGTACCGTCCCGTGGTCGGTAGACCGGGGCGCAAAGGCGCTCGCGGCCCGTCTCCCGGCGGTCGCCACCGTTACCCCCGGACGGGCGCAACGCGCCTGCACACGGCTTGCGGCGGCGCATCCGGAGCTTTCCGCCTTGACCCCGCACGTTCTCCGCCACACGTTCGCCACGAACGCGCTACGCTGCTGCATGGATCCGAAGGCGCTACAGGCGGCTTTGGGGCACGATAAATTCAATACGACGCTAACCTACCTGCACACGCTGGGGGATGTATGAGACGGAATACCCATTTTCAGGACGCCTACGATTGGGTGGCGGACGTGCGCGAATACACGAATAGGATCCAGCATGGCCCCGTGAAGGAAACCGACCTCGCCGGGCAAATGCACATCAACGAAAGGGCGGCGCAGGTAGAAAAGGCGTTGGACGATCTGAATCGCGTACTCCCCGGAGGCAGCGTACACCTACTATACGAAGCGTTGACGTTGCCCCTGCGAACCTACCTATCTTTGATCGCTGTCCCCCGCGCTTTGTGGGCGGAGCCCGTAGTGCGCCGCAGCATACTACTCCCTCGCCGCAACGGGCGCGGGTGACCCCGTGAGTACCCGCAACCCCGCCATAGCGCGCCGCACGATGGGGAAGACCTACACCCCCGCCCGGCTCACCGACCGCCGCGAACACTTCACGGCGGAGGACACCCGCCGGGCGCAGCGCGCCGTGGCGGAGGTGTTCGCCGGGCGCGGCGTACCGCTGGGGCAAGGGAACTTCGGGGCGGCGTTCCGCGTCGAGGTAGACGGTGCCCCCGTGCTGGTCAAGATGGGGAGCCGGCGCGATATGCACACGCGGACACCCGGCGATATGTACGGGTGGCTAACGAGCAAGTACGCGCAAGGGGGGCGAAGCCTCGAAACGGCGCGGCGGGAGCTAATCCACGAAGCCGGCGTCAGTAACGAGCTATGGGCGCTGGGGCATCGCGTAGTACCCGCCACGATCTACGCCGAATATAAGGGGCGGCCCGCCCTTGTCCGCGAGTACGGGCACATCCCGGCGAACATCACCCCGCAGGAGTACGACAAATTAGCCCGCGACCTCGCCCGCGTGATCGAGGATGGATGGGCGGTAGCTGACGAGCTATTGATCGCCCGGCGCGCTGACGGTAGCGTTTTCGTCGCGGACGTGGGACTGTGGCACCCGTATAATCCCGGCCCGGAGGGTACGGGGTTGTCCTATTCGTGGTCTACGGCGGCGGGGCAAGCCTACGACGGGCTTTGCACGTTGCTTTCCAATCTCAGCCAACAACAGGCATGGGCTACGGGAGCCGTGCCGTGGTCGCGCAGCGGAACCCTTCGGGGGCAACCGACCCCCTCCGCGTTGGAACTGAAAATCCAACGCTTGAAGCTCGCAGACAAGCGGGCGGAAAATGACGATATGTACGAGGGTTTACCCCCCGCGATAGCGTTACGAAACCTAAAGTTTGTCACCGACGCTATCGAAAAAAGCGAGGCGGCCCGCCGCGCTGTGGGGCTACCCGTATGACCGCCGCCGAAGGGCTCGAAGCTCGCTTCGACAAGCGGGGGCACCGGGACAATACCCGGCGCACCTACCGGAGCGTGGTGGCGCAGATGGAAGCCGCAGGCGCTACCGCCGATCCGGCGGCGTGGGCGTGGCAGAAAGCGACCGACAAGCCAATTGGAACCGTGCTCCCGACGCGAGCGGCGATCCTACACTACCTTGTTGCCGAGTGCGGGATGGCGGAAGAGGATGCCCGCGCCGCGCTCCCCCCGGCGAAGGGGCGGCGGGGCTACCGCCGGCAGGCACTAAGCCCGCGCCAACTCGACGCCTACTACGTCGCCGTGGACGCGCTCGACGCTGGCCCGGTACGGGCGATCTTGCTGCTGCTCCCGCAAACCGGCCTCCGGATCAGCGAGGCGTGCAACCTGCGCGACGAGGACGTGATCGTGCGCGGGGATTCCCCGGCGCTTCACGTTCGGGGCAAGGGCGGGAAAGAGCGGGTAGTCCCCCTGTCTCCGGACGCGCACGCGGTAATCCTCGCGCACCGGAGCGACCGCACCCGCGCCTCCGGCGGCTATCTGTTCGAGGGCTACGGGGGGCGGGCGCTCTCCGAAGAGGCGGTCAGGATCGCTACCCGGAAGATCGAAGCAGAAAACCCCGATATGGGAGAGCTTTCGCCGCACATCCTCCGGCACACGTTCGCTTCGCACGCGCTCCGGGCGCGGGTAGACCTTTCCACGCTCCAAAGCCTGTTAGGGCATGAGAGCATGGCGACGACGGCGATCTACGCCCGTCCCGACGATGAAATGCGCTCCGAGGCGGTCGCCGCCGTAGGGCGCAAGCGCAAACCAGCCCCCCCTACCTGAGAGTCCGATGGCCCGCACCTTCCCCCCCACAGGCAACGCCCGCGAAGATTCGATCAAAACGAAAGCCGGATACGTCGAGTACGCGGTTTTTCGCAACCAAAAAGGCGGCTACTTTTGTGGCACCTGTCACGCTTTCGACCCCGAATCCTTCGGACAGGGGGGATTCTGCGCTGGGCTGAAAGTGCCCGTGGTGACCTACGGATGCTGCAACAATTGGCGGCTCGAACCTAACCGCGAAGATTGGATTGGCGCGGACGGATCGAAGCTGTGACCGCCCCTGTTTTCCGCAGTTTCGACTACCCGGAACCCGCGCAGGGCCGCATGGTGCGTCAACAGCTTGCGCGGATCGTCATGGATGCGACGGCGCTCCACCGGGCGCTGCGCGACAATGACCGCCTCCCCGCGTGGACGTTGCACCTGACGGGCACGGCGGAGGATCGTCTTCACATGGCGAGCGATTACCTGCGCTACAAAGCGCAACCGGGGATCCGCGCTTACGGCTACGGCTATCCCGGCGTCACCGGGCGTATGCTCCCCGACGCGGGCACCGTGACCAAAACGCGCATCGACGGCAAGCCGTACCTGTGCGTTGCCTACGACGTGGAGCGGCGCACCGTGCAACCGCTCCGAGCGGCGGCGGCGCTGGTCGGCGGCCCGCTGGTGATGTACGCGGCCAGCAAGCTCCCCGCTTCCGGCGGCCTGCGAGCGGCTACCTTCCTGACCGGGGCGGCGGTAACGGTGTGGAGCGCGTGGGTATGGAGCAAAGCCAACACGGCGATGGCGGGCGAGTGAGCCGCGTAGCCGAGCAATTCCGCAGGCTCGCGGAGATAGCTACCCGCGCCGCGCCGCAATTGCGGATTGACCTCGCCGTGGGCGACCTCAGCGAATTCCCGGCGTACCGGGATTTTGCGTATTGCACGGACAACACCGATCCGATCCGGATCGTGGTGAGCCCCCGGCTCGAAAACCAACGCGCCGAGCGCATCGACGGGATCCTGCGGCACGAATTGGGGCACGCCGTATACATGCTGGGGGGCGACCGGACACACAGCGAGCGCGAAGCGGACAAAATGGCGGAGCGCCTGTTCGGCGGGATCATCCGCTACGACGAATTCGATGTGCAGACGACCGGGCACGGGATCACCCCGCGCCCCCGCAGGCTGGGGTAGTCAGGTGTCGTAAAAGTCAGGCTCGCTAACGGACATATTCGCAATCTCGCGGAGCGTCATATCCGCCAAAATCCCGGTATACTTGTCGTCGGTTTCGTTGCGGACAACGCCGCGAGCGAGCGCGGCGATAAGCCACGCATACCAAAAGTTATCCGTAGGCAAAACCTCCGTTACACCCCGGCAACCTTGCCCGGCGCGCTCCGCGAAGTGTTCGGGTTTCCGGGGAAACGTGCGGCGGCGGCGGCTTCTCATACCGGGGGCGTAGCACGTTTTGGAGCGCAGAGCGTAGCCCGATAGGCTACCTGTCCGCATGGCTGCGCCTACGTCCCCCGTCCCCTCCCCCTCTACGGATGAAACCTCCCTCATGCGAAACCCTCCGTGGTGGCTTCTGCTGCTGCTGGGAGCGAGCGGCGGCGGCGGTTTAGGAACGCTGATTAGCCGCCCGGTCTACGCGACGAGCGCCGAGACGATCACCCGCGAAGACGTGCAGGAGGTTGTGGACGCGAGCATCGCCAAAAACAACGAGGTGCTACTCCAGAAAATAGAGCTAATGGTCGCTAAGGAGCGGCTACACTCCGCCGGGCTATCCGCTCCGATGTTGTCCACGGCTCCCCCCGAATAGCGCACCCCCTACCGGGATGCTAAGGCGGGAACATGATCCCGCCTGAGAAGATCGAAACGTACCGTAAGGTGTCTGTGCTCGCAGAGCGCGGGACGCCGGGCGAGCGCGTGAGCGCGCAAAACATCCTCGCGCAACTGGAGGCGCGCTACCCCGGAATCCGCGAGGCCGCGAATCCGCCCCCGCCCCCTCCGCCCCCGATGCCGAAGCCGGGCGACTTTTGGGGCGGGTTCACCGGGGCGCGGGGCGGCCCGCACGGGTTCACCGGCGCACCCCCGCCCGGCCCGACGATCCGCGACGTGCAAGGCGCGGTAGACGCCGTGCGCGAATTTTTCCGCGCCGCCGTAGCCGAGCAGGAGGCGGTCGCGGCGCGGAATAAGGCGGCGCAGGATTACGCCGACGTTTCGAGCCGTTGGCTGGATTCGGGCGATTTGGTCGTGCGCGTCAAGATCACACGGGCGGGGATCCGAGCGTTCCACAGGGGCGACCTCGACGTGCGGGCGGTCGCGGAGCAGGTAGGCGCGGACGTTGCCGACGAGATGGTGGCGGCTATCGAAGAGGCCGCCGTAGAAGCCCCGCCACGGGCGCGCAAGGGGCGGGGGTAGGCACGTCCCTACCCCGCACCGTTTCGAGAGCTTCCCGATTCTTTCTACCGGTAGAATAAACCGGGAAGCTACGTTAGGGGGACACGTCGATAACAACCGGCGGGTAGCGCCGCGACGGCGCAGGATCGCCCGGAATGGGGTGATTGAAGAGCGCGTGAAAACCGCGCCGGGGAGGCCACAATAGGAGCAGGAGCATCCGCGCCAAGTATCACGCGCAATAGCAGGTGCAAGGCACGCGCAGTAGCAGGCGCAAGAGCCTTGCTAACGCGCCTGCGACAGCATACGCCGTGCGCTCCCATAGAGGCTAACATGGCAGATTTTGACGATTCCCTCGACGTGCTCATCGCGCACGTCGGCACCGTGCCCGCCGAGGGCAAATCCGTAGCAATTACGGTAGACATCAAAAGCTACAACAGGGGCGCACCAAAAGTACGCACGTCGCGCACCGGCGAGAAAAAGGACGGCACGGCGTACACGGGGAAGCTGGGGAGCCTCGACGCCCGCGAATCCCGCCTACTCGCCCCGCTGCTGGTTGCCGCAGCCGACATCCTCGACGCGGCGAAAGCATGAAAACGATCACGTCTTCGATCACGATCACGCGCACCGAAAAAATGCGCGTCACCGTCACGCACCCCGCCGAGTGGACGGCGGAGCAGGTACGCGATTGTGCCCTAAACGCCGGGGAGATTCTCGATGAGGCGCTGGGCGACGTAGACGAGATCCTGCTACGGGTGAAGCGCGTAGACCTTGGGAGTACCGCCTGCGACGTAGAGGATTGGGAACCTATTGATCTGGAGGACTACACCGACGACGACGACGACGACGACGACGACGACGACGACGACGACCTCGAAGACAACGACGACGCCGCGTAAAGTTTCGCACGCGCTATTGCATATGCGTAGCGCGTCCGTTAGAGCTTGAAAACCGGGCCGCACAAGTGGCCCGCAGCCGGAATCACCGGCGAAGGAATATCAACATGACCGCTGAAAACACCGCCCCCGTCCTGACCCTCTCCCCCGATCAAGAGGCCGCCTGCGCGGCAATCCTCGAAGGGCTCCGCACGGGCGCTTCCCGGTCGCTGGTGCTCGTTGGCCCCGCCGGAACGGGGAAGACGACGGTAGTAAAGGAATTGGTGCGCCGCATCCGCGCCGCAGAAACCCGTCAAGTGGCGTTCGCCGCCCCCACCGGGAAAGCCACCGTGCGCCTGCGCGAGTCTACCGGCGAACAGGCCGCCACCGTTCACAGCTTGATCTACGGCAAGCCGACCAACATGGGACAATGCCCCGATACCGCCTGTGGCGAATGGTCGGCAGACCTCGCCCTGTCTCGCTTGGAGCTTCGCGCCCTGAGCCTGACGCACCGGGTTTGCCCGAAGTGCAAGGGCGCGAGCCTCCCCGACGCGGACATCAAGGTAAAGCTCAAATTCGAGAAAAAGAAGGGCAACGCCGAGGAGACGGAGATTGAGAGTGACGCCATTTTGATTGTCGATGAGGCGTCGATGGTCAACGAAGCCCTGCACGGCGACATATTAGAAAACCTCCCCGGCGTTACCGTGGTGTACGTCGGGGATCGGGAGCAGCTTCCCCCCGTCGAGGGGAATTGGGGGCCGAATTTCGCGCACCCTACCGGCGCGCTTACGCAGATCCACCGGCAAGCCGCCGGGAATCCGATCATCGCGGTAGCGACCACGCTCCGCACGCCGGGGGCGCTGAAGTACCCTTTTAGCCGCTCGGACGCCGACCGCGAAGGGCGCTTCGCGCTGGGCGACGGATCGGTAGACATCGCCGCCCGCTGGTTGACCGAAGCCCGCGCCGCCAAAGAAGACGCAACCCTAATCACCTACACGAATCGCACCCGTCAGGCGGTCAATTGGCGCGTCCGCGAATTCCGGGGGCTGGTCGCGGAGTCCAACCGCTCCGGGCTGGCGGTAGTCGCCGGCGACCGCTTGCTTGTGCTAGGAAACAATCGCTCGCTGGGCGTGAGCAACGGCGAGGTCTTCGAGGTGGAGAGCGCCGAATGGCTCCCCCCCGGTAAGATCGTGGGCGAGGGCGAGATTGTCCGCGTGAAGCTCGTAGGGCGCGCTGAGAGCGTGCTGGTGCCTATGCCCGTCTTCGGGCTCGACCGCCGCGAGTTCATGGCGTATCGACGCGACCACGAAAACGCATGGGAGCACGCGAAGCGCGCCGATGCTTCCGGAGAGCGTGCAAAAGCCATGAATCTGGCCGATCCGGATACCATGCTTCACGCCGACTTCGGGGAGTGCCTGACCTGCCACAAATCGCAGGGTAGCCAATGGGCGCACGTCGGCGTTGTTTGGGACAAGCCCCTTTGGGGGATGTGGTTCAATGACGTGGCGACCGGTCGCCGCTGGGCGTACACGGCGGTTACCCGTGCAGCACAAACCCTCCGAATTTGGTACGTCAAATGAACCTCTACCTACTCCGCAGCCGGGCGACCGGTTGGAATAGTTACGATGCGTGCGTAGTGGCCGCCCCTGACGAGGGGGCGGCCCGCCGCGTTCATCCCGCAGGCTCCGCCTACACCCTTTGGAACGAGGCCGCCGGATGGGGCTACTGGACGCCTGCGGGCGCGTTCCGCCAAGTGATCGTAGCGGAGTGGATCGAGGACATCGCAAACCTCGACGTGACGCTGATCGGCGTAGCCGTCGAGGGCACGCCGCAGGGGGTTGTCTGCGCGTCTTTCAACGCGGGATAGTGCGCGTATGCGTTGCACGCGCCGCGCTGCTACGTTACCGAGTGGAAACACAGGAGCTTGAATGTCTATTGACCTTGACGCGATCCGGGCGGAGATTGCCCGTACCGCCGCGCTAATCGCGGAGATCGAGCGGCTAAACGCCGTACTGCGCGAGGCGGCGCGGGAGCGGGTGGCGTTAGTCGCGTGGATTCGCGCCAACGGGGGAATTGTCCTCGCAAGCGCCATCGAGCGCGGCGAACACCGCAGCAAGGGAGGGAGCCATGATTGACCTTGACGCGATCCGCGCCCGGCTTCCCCGCTGGGGGAATGACGATTACCTCGCCTTGATCGGGGAGGTAGAGCGTTTGCGGACGCTCGCTTTTCACGCGGAGGGCCGCGCCGATGAGGCGTACCGAGGGGGCTGGGTGGACGGCGAAGCGGCGGAGCGCGCCGCCGTCGCGGGCTGGCTGCGGAGGCCGCCTATCGGGGAGGGTGCGGAGCCGTCGCCGGGCGCGGCGGTACTTGCGATAGTGCTGCACACGCTCGCGGCGGCCATAGAGAGCGGCGAACACCGGGGGGGCAAGTGACCGACGCCCCCGCCGACCCCGCCACGCTGGTAGCCGAGGTGGCGCGGCTACGCGCAAGCCTACGCGCCACGCGGCGCGTGCGCGACACTCTCCGGCTGAAGCTGACGCGCCTGAGCGCGATACTGCTACGCGCCGATGATTTGGCGACGGAGGCGGAGCGCGCCGCCGTGGTGGCGTGGCTCCGCGACCAAGCATACCTGACGCTCTACGAGTCCGCACCCGTGGACATAGCCGCCGCCATTGAGCGCGGCGAACACGTCAAGGGGGGAGAATGATCGACCTCGACGCGATCCGCGCACGGCTGGCCCGCGTGTGGGGACGCTGGCCCACAAAGGGGGCAACGGCCCCCGGAGCCGACGAGTTTGGGGCGAAGGCATGGGCGGCGCATGGCCCGCTGCGTTGCCACGCTACGCCGCAAGGCAGGGCGCGGGGATGGAAACAAGCGAACGCCGACGCTGATTTTATCGCCGCCGCGCCCGCCGACATCGGCGCGCTCATCGCGGAGGTGGAGCGGCTGCGCTCAATCAACGACGACTACCTGCTGGAGATGGGGAGGCAACACGCCCTGTTACGCGACCAAGCCCGTGAGGCCAAAACAGAACGCGCCGCCGGGGTGGCGTGGCTGCGCGAGTGGCAGAACACAATGGATGACCGCATCACGCACGACGACCTCGACTATGCCATCGCAGTCATCGAGCGCGGCGAACACCGCCGCGAGGGGGAGAAGTGATGAAAAACTGGGAACGCGACGACAAGATCACCGAACTGCGCGACCGGCTGGTGGCGGCGCAGCGCGCTTTGCGGAGCACGGAGCGTCGGCTGCGGGAAGCCGAGGACGACAAGCGAGCGGCGCGCACAGCGATGGAGGAGGCGGAAATCGCCTACGATGAAGCGTCGTTCGACTGCACCGAGGCCGAGGAGGCGTACGCGGACGCTGACGTTGCGGAGCAGGAGCTTCGCGCCGAACTGGAAGCGTTGGAGGGTGAGTCGTGATCGACATCGAATGGCTGCTTGCATGGCTGCGCCGATCCGATGAGCAACGGCACCCGTGGTCTGTGACGCCGAACGAAGCCGCCGCTCTGGTAGCGGAGGTGGAGCGGTTGCGCGGCCAGCGGCACGCAGACAACGAAGCCATCGCGGGGGCGTGGGACGCCGGGCGCGACAACGAACGCGCCGCCGTGGTCAAGTGGCTGCGCGACGAAGCCGCCCGGCTCCGCAAGGCCATGTTCGTGGGCTCCCGCGCCTACGTTCTGGAGTCTACCGCCTACATGATCGAAAACGGCGTACACGCCGAACAACAGGAGAAAACATGACCATCGACCTTATGACCATCGACCTTGACGACATCCAAGCACGCTATGAGGCTATTCTCGACGGCGACGAACGGTGGTGTGCTGTCCAAGGGCAGATTCGTGCGGGATTGGCCGCTGTGATCGCTGCGGTCAAGCGGCTGCGGGCCGAAAACGAGGCTCTGCGCGAACGCTGCTTGTGGCATGAGGCCGACCAAACCGCAGGCTTTCACGATGCTGCTGCGTTGATTGCGGAGAACACCGAACTTCGCCGCCAACAAGGGGCCGTTATGGCGTGGCTCCGCGCACAAGCCGATGCCCCGCGCCTGACATGGGCCGAGATCGTCGCAGAGGTGGATCGGCGAAACGAGCGCGGCGAGCACCGCCGCAAGGGGGACGAATGAGCCAGTTTGATCGAGGCGTGGGCACCTACTGGCCCACCGTCTGCTGCGACCCGCGCTGCACGACGACGCAGACCTGTCAGCGTGAGAGGCACGAACGCTACGGCAGTACTCCGGGGGAGAACTACGGCTCCCGGTGCGTCCCGCCGCCGCCGCCCGCCCCCGCCGACGATTGGGCTGCTGTCGTCGCGTGGCTGCGCGAGCAGTCGGGCGGGCTGGAGGGGGACGCCCTTCTGGAGTGGATGTCTGCCCGGATCAAACGCAACGAAGAACAACGTAAGGGGAACGAATGACCGACAACATGATCGAGCTTGGACGCCGCGCCGTCGCCTGCAAGGGCTGGCGGTGGATGCCGGGTATGCTCGCGGTAAACGAAAAAACGCGCTCTGAAGCGCGGGTATTGTACGATGGGACGGATCTATACGTCCTGTACGCCGAGGGTTACAGCTACATAGTCGGATCGGTGCCCGTGCTGACCGACCCCGCGACGGTCGGGTGCTTGCTCGCGTTGGTGCGGGAGGCGTGGGGGCCGGATCTCCGCATATTCCGAGACGGGGTTTGGTTTGTCGAGTATGTCCCGCCGCACGCGCCCGAAAATATGTACGGACAACGCACCTTCACCGGCGCGACCGAAGCGGAGGCGCTGGTAGACGCGCTGGTAAACGCGCCATGATCCGCGCCATACGCCTTGACGTGCTCGACGCCCTATCCCTGCGGAGGCGGCTGGGGCGCGCTATAGGCGCTCCGGAGGCGTTAGCCCTACGCGCACCCGTCCTATGGCTCGCCGTGGCGCTGCTGGCCCGCGTAGCCCGTCTGGAGCGCATCGAGGCGGTCGCCGTAGGGCGCTTCCTGCGACCGGCGATCCGCGCTTTCCGATAGGCGCGGGAACGGGCCTGTAGGAGCGATTCGGGGCCGTTCCGAGTCAGACTACGGATCGAGCCCGCTATAGAGCTTCCCGGTTTATTCTACCGGCAGAATGATCGGGGAAGCTACCCGCGCTCGCAGAGGTAGATTCCGATACCTACCGCGTGCATCACGTCGTTTAGGTGCGTTTTACGGGGCGGGACAAGCACGGCGCTCCAAGCGGCGACTACCCCGGCGGGTAGGGGGCGCTCCCCCCGCAGCTTCGCGGCTACGCGCTCCCCCATGACCTCGCGGGGCACCTGCCCTTTCCATTCCGCCGGGAGCAGGGCGACCGGGCGGGCGCTGGGGAACGCGGCGAGGATCCCGCCGCCGATGGCGGAGAGCGCGAGTAGATCCGCAGGATCGCCCTTCCCCCGTGCGTACACCTGCATGGCTTCGACGGCGATCACGTCCGGGGGCGGCAGGGCTCCCGCAGCGCGCACTACACCGGCGACCGCCGCCGCCCATACCGCTCCCCTACCTTCGCCCTCGACGGGGAGCGCCGGGACGTAGGCGGCGCGCAGGAGCGCCCATCCGGAGGGGGTACGCGACCACCACGCGCACCCGCACCCGTGAACGCCGGGATCTATCGTGAGCATCGAACGCCTCCGAGCGTCCCCTAACCCCCGTCCGCGAGCGCCACGGGGTTTCATGGACGCGCCCCCTTTTTTGGTGGACGCCGCAATTCGTTTGGTGGACGGAAAAAACGGCCCGAACGGACAAACGCCGAGAATATAGGTAATCCGTCCACGAAAATTCTCAGTCCACGTCTTTTTTCATTTGCACGAACCTGTAGGAAACAAAAGTTATACTTTATTGCCGTATCTTATACAAACGGTCATTATTCCCGATAATCCCGATAATCCAAATACTCTAATAGCACGCGGTTTCACGAGATTTGTATAAGATATAGCAATAAACCGTAGCTTTTTATTCCTACAGGTTCGTGCAAATGAAAAAAGACGTGGACTGAGAATTTTCGTGGACGGATTTTCGATATTGTCGGCGTTTAGTCGTTGCGGGGGGTTTTGCCCGTCCACGAAACGGATCCGCCCGTCCACCAAAAAAGGGGGCGCGTCCATGAAAGCGAGCGCCCCCGTCCCTGAAAGCCCGGCTGCGCTTTTGCCGGTTGACGCTACGCGAGCGAGCGATTATCAGATTATCATGCTCATCCGACCCCTAAACTACCCCGATACGTTGCTTCTAACTCCCTTTCTGGACATTCCGCGCCTTCGAGCGCGCCAACATGAGGCAGACATAGCGGACGCTCTCGCCGCCGCCGAGGTGGCTGCGGGAGCCGTGACCGCCGCGAAGACGGGCACCTACCGGCTGGTGGCGGATCGGAGCGTGGCGATCACCGCCGCGCTGGCGGCCCGCCTTGCGGCACGGGCAACCCTGAAGCGGCGGCAGCTTCACCGCCCCGCCCGCCGCCTGACGCGGAGCGAGGTCGTGCGGGCGCTCATCGTGGCGGCAAGCTACCTCCCCCTTCCTGCTGCGACCGGGCGGGGCTCGAAGGGCGACCGGGCGACGACGGTAGCCCTCCCGGACGCGGTAGACGTGCTGCTGTCCCGCCTGCAACCGGACGGGCGGATCGCCCCCTTTCTGGATCGGGCGCTCGCCTCCCCGGACGTGGTGGCGCTGGCGACCACGATCCTGCTGCTGTCGGTCGCGGAGCAAGACGCCTTCGCTTACGACACGTTGCATATCGGCGGGTAACGCCGGGATTCCGGTTGTTTGGTTTTTCCTTCGGGTATCCCCTTGTCCCGCTATTGACCGTGCGCTATGACAGGTGACACCGCCTCCGGCACCGCTAACCGTCCCCCCCGCCTGCTCTCCGCCCCGGAGACGCGGGCTGTTTCCCCCTCTTTGCGAGTCCCTATGCCCGTATCCACCGTGCCGATCAGCGTTTTCCTGTCCGTACTGGACAACGATCCGCTGGCGGCGACGTTGGAATGGCCCGGCGACCTGAACGATTGGCGGGAGATCGAACGGAAAGAGGCGGCCCCGCTGTGGTCGCCGGTGACCTACCGCGACGGGGGCACGCGCACGAAGGGGGAGACGGCTCGGAACATCCTGAGCGCGCACGCCGTCGTGCTCGACTACGACGGCGGCGGCGGCGTCACGTTGGACGAGGCGACCGCTGCGTGGTCAGGCTTCGAGCACGCGGCCTATACGACCCATTCGCACCTACTGGTCAAGCCGCCAAAGTACCACGGGGAAGCCCGTTTCCGGCTTGTCCTCCCGCTCACCCGCTCGGTGACGGTCGCGGAGTACGACCGGGTATGGCATTGGGCGCAGGCGTTCGCGCAGGCTCGCGGCGTACCGTTCGATCCGCTCGCGGACGTGGGCCGCCTCTACTACGTCCCGGCGCACCGCCCCGGAACGGAGTATGACTACCGTTACAATCCTTCGCTCGACGTGCTCGATCCTGACGTAATCCTTGCTCTCTCGGGGGATGTTGTTGTTGAAAGCGCGCCCGTTTCGCGCACGTCGAGTTTCCCCATTCCGCTGTCCGCGCCCGCCCCTGTGGGGGGCGTGCCGGGCACCGGTCTTTTTTCGGGCATCACCAACGCCCACCAACGGGAAGACCTCGGCAGGATCGAGGCACAATGCGCGTTCATGGCGCACGCCCGCGCCGACGCCGCTACGCTCCCTGAGCCGGAGTGGTATGCGTGGCTTTCGGTTATCGCCCGTTGCCGCGACGGTGACCGGCTGGCGCATGAGATCGGCAGCGCCCATCCTTCCTACTCGAAGGCGGAGACGAGCGAGAAGCTAAACCGGGCGCTGGCGGAATCCGGCCCGCGAACGTGCGCGGCTATGCGCGTCCTAAGCCCCGCCTGTCGCGGGTGCGCGCTGACTGTGACCTCCCCCGTCCTGCTGGGGCGGCCTGACCCGGTGACCGCCACCGTCGAAGAGGTACGCGACGACCGCGCCGCCCGCGTGGCAAGCGCCGTAGAGCGCACCCGCGCCACGTTCGAGGCGCAAACCCGCATCGTCGCCCACCTGACCGTAGACGAGGCCCGCGCCCGTGCGCTGGCAACGCACGCCCGGCAGTTTGGCACGCCGGAGCTTGCCGCCGATGAGGCCGGAAAGCACGCCGTCCTGAAAGGCCGCCTGCGCGACGAAAAAGAGACGCTGAAAGAGGCGGAGCGGGCGTTCAACGCGGCGGAAGCGGACGCGAAGCGCGCTACCCGGCTGGCACAGGCCGATCCTCGGATCCTCTCCGATCCGCTGTTCGCCCTCGACATAAAAACCGGCTTGCCCCGCTCATCGTTGGGAAACGTCGCGCTCATTCTGGAGCGAGACGCGACCTACGGGGGGGTGTTCGCGCACAACCTCTTCGATGAGAAAGTCTACTACAACGGAAAGCTGGCCGCCGACCATCACGATTCGCAAATCAACATCGACATTGAACGCCGCTACGGGTTCGCCATGAAAACCTCACTTGTGCAGGAAGCTATTATGAAAATCGCCCATGAAAACGCCTTCCATCCCGTCCGCGACTACCTAAGCGCCCTCGAATGGGACGGCGAGGATCGGATCGCCTCCCTGTTCGCTACCGGTTTCGGCGCGGTCGGGGACGCGCAATACCTCTCCGAAGCGAGCCGGAAATTTGCAATTGGCGCGGTCGCCCGCATCCTGCAACCCGGTTGCCAGATGGACAATATGATCGTCCTGACGGGTAAGCAGGGCGCGGGGAAAAGCACGGGGCTCCGCGTGCTCGCGGGTACGGATTGGTTTGCGGATTCCGCGCTTTCGCTGGGGGATAAAGACAGCTATATGCAGCTTGCGGGGCGCTGGTTCTATGAGATCGCGGAGCTTGATTCGTTCAAGAAGGCGGATAACACCCGTATCAAGGCGTTTATTACGTCGCGGGATGATACCTACCGCCCCCCTTACGGGCGGCACGTTGTCAAGCGGGCGCGTCAAACCGTGCTCGTCGGCTCGACCAACGAGCGCGAATTCCTGAACGATCCGACCGGGAGCCGGCGCTTCGTTCCCATCGCTATCGGCAGCGTTGACCTCGCGTGGCTGGCGGCGTGCCGCGACCAACTGTGGGCGGAGGCGGTCGTCCGCTACCACCGGGGGGAGATATGGCACTACGACGGGGAGAGCGCGGAGCGGCTGGCCGTGGAGAGCGCGCCCTACCAGCAGGACGATCCGTGGGAGCCGTTGGTGCATGACTTTTTGGTGCGCCGCAAGCAACCGACCGTCACGGTGCTTGACGCGCTCACCGGCGCGGTCGGCGTTTCCGTCTCGCAGATTAGCAAGGGCGAGAAGAGCCGCATGATCGCCGTGCTCCGGGCGCTCGGATGCGAAGAGTACCGCGCTACGACTACGGCGGCGGATGGCGTCTACCGGCAGCGCGCCTTCCGGGTGCCTGCGGAAATCCTCGACAACGTGATCGCCCTCTCTCCCGGCGGTCGCGCTCCGGCCTTTGGCGGGGGTATCGCGTGAGGGAATTTCGCAGCGTATCGGCGTCTCAACTCTACAACTATCGGGAGTGTGAGCGCCTATGGTGGTTTGTGTCCGTGCTCGGTTTGGAGACGCCGCAGCGGGCGAGCGCCGCGCTGGGGACGGAGGTACACGCCCACCTCGAACGCTACCTCGACGCGGGGACGCCGCCCCCGGACACCGCGAGCGGGAAGATCGCCCGCTCCGGCTTGTCGCTGCTTCCGGAGCCGGGAACCGTTTTTACTGAGGTGAAGATCAAAGACGATGAGCATAATTGGCCGCGCCCGGAGATCGCGGGGATCCCGGTCAACGGGTTTGTGGACGTGCTCGGCCTGTCCGGAGCCGTGCCGCTTGTCCTCGACCACAAAACGACCTCGAACCTAAAGTATGCCAAGCGAGAAGCGGAGTTACTGAAGGATCCGCAGATACTCATTTACGGCAAATTCGCCCTCGACGCCGCTACGCACACGGGATCCACCGCTGACCGGGTAGAGGCGGGGCACGTCGTCTACCTGACAAAAGGCGCACCGCTCGCCGTAAAAACGATGGTCACCGTCACCCGGCAGCACATCGCGGCGGAGTGGCCCGCGCTCGAAGCGAACGTGCGCGCCATGAAGGAAACCGCCAAGATTGCCACGCCTGACGCCGTGCCCGGCAACCGCGAGGCGTGCAACAACTACGGCGGGTGTCACTTCCGCGACCGGTGCCGGGCGCTCGGCATGATCACCGCCCCCGACGCCCCCCGCTTTATCACCGGCGAACGGTTGCCGCCCGGCGACGTTTCGGATACGCTACCCGTGCCTCTCCCCCCGTCAAACACAAGCAAGGAGCTTATTATGTCTATCGATCCTCTCGCCGCCCTCGCCGCCATGAAAGCGCGCCGTGCGGGTACACCTGTTGAAACCGCGCCCGCCCCCGTGGTCGCCCCGGTAGTCGAAGCCGCCCCCGCGCCCGTGGTCGCCCCCTCCGCCCCTACCATCGTCGCGGCGGATCCCCGTGCATCGATCCTCGCCAAGTACGGGATCAAGCCGCCCGTCACCGTCGCCGGGGAAGCGCCCCCCGTGCTCCCGCCCGATGCCCCCCCGCAGGGGCTCCCGGCGGCCTTTGGCGGCACGGCGCAGGCGGAGGCTACCCCGGAGGCCGCCCCGGCGGAGAAAGCCGCCCGTAAGCCCCGTGCGCCGAAGGCGGAGCCCGAAGCCGCGCCGGTAGTCGAGGCGTCCCCCGCCCCCGTCGAAGCCGCCCCCGTCGCGGCGGTAGTCGCGCCCGGTTTGGTGCTCTACATCGACTGTGAGCCGGTGAAAGGCCGCGAGCGCGGCTACACCCTGCTCGAAGACCTCGTAGCCCCCCTGCTCCCCGTCGCGCTCGAAATGCACAACAAGGGCGCGAAGGACGGCGATAGGAGCGAGTTTTACTCCCTCATCCCCTACGCTCGCGGCCCCGGCTACGTCGCGGCGCTCATGCTCCGGAGCCCGCCTACCGGCGTGCTGGTCTGCAACACGCGGATGCCCGCCACCGGCGCGGTACTCGAAGTGCTGATCCCGATGGCAGACGCCGTGGTACGGGCGCTGCGTTGAACGCCCTTGCGGCCCTCCAGAGGCTACGCGCAGCGCGAACCGCCGCCGTGGTCGGAGTGATACCCGCAGAGAGAACGGTGAATGTTTCTACCGGTAATAATAAACCGGAAGCTCTCGACGCCGGGCGGGCGCTCGTTGCCCGCGCCGCCGTCTCCAAAGCCGTGCAAACCGAAGCGCGGCGTATTCTGGCGCTCCCGGTATGGTCGCCCGCTGAGGCTTTCGAGCTAGCGAAGCCGGGCGGCCCGCTCGACCTGACCGACACCTACCGCGCACCCGGCGGGACGCTCACCCTGAAGCCGATCCAAAACCTCGCCCTCCGCTGGATCGCGGAGCGGCGGGGGCTCATCGGGCCTATCGCCGTGGGCGGCGGGAAGACGTTGATCACCCTGCTTGCGGCAAGCGCCATGAAGGCGCAACGCCCCGTCCTGCTCATCCCGCCGACGTTGCAAATTCCGCTGCGGCAAGAAATGGAAAAGCTGGGAAAACACTTTATCCTCCCTAAGAATCTCCATATCATACCCTACTCCCGCCTGAGCGTGGCATCGAGTACCGCCATGTTGGAAGAGCTATGCCCCGACTTGATCATAGCGGATGAGGCGCACAATCTCCGGAACCCGGACGCGGCGCGCACGAAGCGCGTACTACGGTATTTCAAGGATTTTCCTAGCACGCGATTCGTCGCCCTGTCCGGTACGCTGACCTCGAAGAGCCTCCGCGACTACGCGCACCTATGCGAGCTTGCGCTACGGGAAGGATCGCCGCTCCCGAAAGAACAGGCCGATTTGCTCGCGTGGGCGAATTGCATCGACGCGAACGGGGAGCCGCAGGATAAAGATTGGAGCTTGTTTGCGGCGTTCTCGGATGTGCGCCGCGTTCCGATAACCGACCGGCAGGAGGTAGCCCGCGAAGTGTTCCGGCAGCGATTCGTGGTTACGCCCGGCGTGGTGGCGACCACAGAGGCGTCGGTACAATGCTCGCTATTGTTCCATGAGCGCCGCCCTGCGGTGCCTACGGCGGTCGCGGACGCGCTCGCTGACCTTGCCCGGACGTGGTGCCGCCCGGACGGCGAAGAGATGGATTCGGCGCTCGCCCTGTGGCGGCTGGGGATGCAGATTAGCCAAGGGTTTTACCTGCGCTGGGTATGGCCCGGCGGCGTGGTAGACCACGAATGGATGAACGCCCGCGCCGCGTGGCATCGAGAGGTAAGGTACACCCTGCAACGCAGCGTCACGGGGATGGATTCGCCCTTTTTGGTGTACCGCGCCGTGGTTACCGGCGTGCTCACCGATCCTTCGATCCAACGGGCGTGGGCGGCGTGGGACAAGGTGCGCCACCGACCGAAGCCGCCGACTGAGACGGTGTGGATTGACGACTACTTGATCCGGGACGCGCTCGCGTGGCACGCGGATCACCCGCAGGGCATTATCTGGCACGCGGATCGCGCTACGGAAACGGCGCTCCGAGCGGCGGGGATCCCCACCTACGGGCGCGGGGAAGTCCCCCCGCTCGACGGTAGCAAGGGCGGGATCGCCTGCTCAATCCGCGTTCACGGTACGGGGCTGAATATGCAGGCGCACGCCGAAAATCTGATCCTGTCGTGGCCGTCCAGCGGGAAAACCTGCGAGCAATTGATCGGGCGCACGCACCGGCAGGGGCAGGAAGCCGACGAAGTAGCGGTTTGGTACTACGCGCATACCGGCGCGGCGCGGGATGCGCTCGCCACGTCCCGCGCCGATGCCCGGTACATCGAGGACACGCACGGCTCCCCGCAAAAACTTTGCTACGGTGTTTTCGTCTAAAATGCCCGGCGGGTGTGGACACCTGACATACCCCCGGATACGCTCTCCCTGTCGCCGGGATCCCCCGGTGACCTTGTACCAACAAACGATAAGAGGTGTTTTATGGGTGTTTTCACCGGTATTGAAGAAGCAAAGAGCACGGAAGGCGGTAACTACTTGCGTCAAGGGATGTACGATGTCGAGGTAGTACGTTTGTCCGTAGGGAAGACGCGCAAGGGGATCCCGTTTTTCGCGGCGGATCTGCGGATCCTCGGGACGAACAATCCCGATCACCGGATTGGCGAGGTCGCAAACTGGTTTGTCGGCTTCGATAAGGACGCCGCGCTCGGCAACGTCAAGGCGTTCGCCGTGGCGATGCTCTCCAGCGAGGGGGCGGTTGACCCCGCCTCGATCACCGAAGCCGTGATGGAATCGCTGGTGGACAAGGGCGGCGAAGCGGTCGCCGGTAGTCGCGTCAAGGTGCAAGTCACGCTGGTAGAGACGAAAAGCGGCGGCACCTTCAGCAAGCACCTGTGGTTCCCCGCAGGGGCGCAAATCTCCGCGTAGGCGGTAGCGACAAGGGAGCGGGGTAGAGAGTAGGCAGACGCCGGCTTTCTACCCCGCGATCTTCCTTTTTTGTAGGAAGGTGCCATGCGCCGTATCAGTCTCGATTCCGAAACCTACCTCATCGCGCCCGGCTTGCCGGCTCCCCGTATGGTGTGCTTGACCACCTGCGACGAGGACGGCGATACCTCCCTGCTGCTCCGCGCCGACGCGCTCCCCGTCCTGCACGCGCTCTTCGACACTCCGGACATCGAATTCGTGGCGCACCATGCCCGGTTCGATATGGCGGTATTTGCGGCTGCGGACGCCTCCCTACTCCCCAAGATCATGCGCCTGTACGACGAGGGGCGGGTGCGTTGCACCATGCTCCGCGAAAAGCTGCTCGCGCTCGCTCGCGGGGAGCTTGCCGACGAAGGCGATACGGGCGCGAAGCGGAATATCAAATTCTCGCTCGCCGCCTGTGTGGAGCGCCGGTTCGGCGTTGACCTCTCCGCCGCGAAGAGCGGCCCGGACGTGTGGCGCTTGCGGTACTCGGAGCTTGACGGGGTGCCTACCGCCGCGTGGCCGGCGAGCGCCCGCGAGTACGCGGTAGACGACGCCCGATGGAACCTTGCCGTATTCGACGGGCAGACAGCGGAGCTACACCGGGAGGGGGGAAGCGGGAACGTGATCCCCGATGAGCGGGCGCAGGCCCGCGCCGCCTTTTGGTTGTACCTTATGTCGATGCGGGGGGTACGCACCGACCCCGTAGCCGTAAACGCGCTGGCGACCCGTACCCGTGCCGCCTATGAGCGAATGAACGCCGTTATCCGCGCCGCCGACATCCTCCGCCCGAAAATGGAAAAGGGCGAAATGGTATGGTCAAAGAACATGGGCGCGCTCCGCGACCGGGTGACGCTCGCTTACGGCGGGAGCCCCCCGCTGACAGAAAAAGGGGCCGTCGCCACCGACCGGAAAACGATGGTCAAGTGCGCCGACCCCCGCGTGCTGGCGTGGGTAGAGCAGACTGAGCAGGAGATCGTAGACGCCCGCAAGGGGGCGGGGCTTCCGGAGTTTACCGCCGCAGAAATGGCGCAGGTAGCCCGCGACGTAGCCGCCGCCGCCGGGGAGCAATTCAACCTCGATCCGGAGCGCGTCTACAACTGGATGGCGCTGCACGCCGTAGGGGAGCGGAGCGGCGTGGAAAAGATACTCACTACCTACGTCCCTACGCTGTTCGAGGGCACGCAAGGCCCAATTTGCACGTCCTACAACGAGCTTGTCGCTTCGGGGCGCGGGAGCGCCTACAATCCAAACCTCCAGAATCCGCCCCGGAAGGGTGGTATCCGCGAGTGTTTCGTACCGCGCCCCGGCTACCTGTACGCCCTGTGCGACTACAGTTTTGTGGAGCTTGTCACGCTCGCTCAGACCTGTTTGGATATGTTCGGTTGGTCGAAGCTGGCGGATGCGATCAACGCGGGCCTCGATCCGCACCTCGATATGGCCGCGAGCGACCTTGGAATCCCCTATGCGGAGGCGCTGCGCCGCAAGGCCGATCCGGACGTGACCGAGTACCGGCAGCGCGCCAAGGCCCGCAATTTCGGTTTCCCCGGCGGGCTGGGCGCGGGTACTTACGTTGCCTACGCCGAGGGCTACGGCGTCTTCCTGACCGAGCACGAAGCGAAGCAGGAAAAGGAAAAGTGGTTCGCCAAGTGGCCGGAAATGCGCCTTTACTATGATCATTTTGGACGGTTGACGCTGGGCGATCAGAAGTTTACCGCTATCCAGTTACCTACCGGGCGCGTGCGCGGCGGCGTCGGCTTTTGCGACGGGTGCAATACGTTTTTTCAGGGACGGGCAGCGGACGGGATCAAGCGGGCCGGATGGTACGTCACGAAAGAGTGCTACCTACGCGACCCGTACCCGGCGGATACCGAGTACGAAGCCTCCGGCCCGGTGCTCCGGGCGCTCGCCCGCCTGTGCGCGGGGATCCCCGGCGGGAGCCCGCTGTACGGCTCGCGCCCCGTCCTGTTCCTACACGATGAATTGATCCTCGAAGTGCCAGAGCAGACCGCCGCAGAGGCGGCCAAGCGCCTATCGGACGTGATGATCGAGGGGATGCGCGAGGTAGTGCCTGACGTGCGCGTGGGGACGGAATACGCGCTCGTTCGGCGCTGGTATAAGGGCGCTGGCCCCGCCTACGACGCTACCGGGCGGCTCATCCCGTGGGAGCCCCGGAAACGTGCATGAGCGCGTGCCTATGCGCGGGTATGCCTTGACATACGCCCTGTCAGGTGACTAAGGTGTACCCGTGAACGATCCGATCCATCCGCGCCGAGTACGCCCGCCGCAACATCCGCCGCACCCTACCGTCGCGCAATTGCGCGCCTGTGGGTTTACGCCCCGCGCTATCGCGGAGGGCATCGGCGCTTCGATCCGCGAAGTGTCCCGCTGGGCGGCAGGCGATACGCGCCCGATTCCGGTATATGAGCGCGAGTTAGGGCGTCTACTGGCCTCCGCGTCGGTTTGATCCGCTACCGTAGCTTCCCGGTTATTTTCGCCGGTAGAATAATCCGCGCTTCGTTGCCGGGAGGGTACGCAGGGGGTAAGGGTAGGTAGCCTCCCCCGGAGCTTCCTGTGACCGATTTAGCCCCCTCTCTCGCTTCCCTGTTAGTGACCTACCGGCAACGCGCCGGGCTGGGTATGGCGGGGGCGGCCCGCACGCTTTCGCTCGCCCGTCAGACGCTATGGCGCTGGGAGAACGGGCGGCGGTCGCCCGACCACGACGAGCTACGCCTCCTGCTCGACCTGTACGACGCGACCGCCGATGAGCGGGAAGCGGCGGAGCGTGCGCGCCGCGCCGGGCTGGCAGTATGAGCCCCGCCGATACCGTGGGCGCGGGTAGGTCGGCTCGGCTTTACTTCGGGGATTGTCTCGAATCCATGCGCGCTATGCCTGCGGAGAGCATCGACGCGGTAGTGTGCGATCCGCCCTATGAGCTTGGATTCATGGGGAAAAGCTGGGATGCGAGCGGGATAGCGTTCGATCCGGCGACGTGGCGCGAAGCCCTACGGGTGCTGAAACCCGGCGGCTACCTGCTCGCGTTCGGCGGCACGCGGACGTACCACCGGATCGGCGTCGCTATCGAAGACGCCGGTTTCGAGATTCGGGATTCGCTGATTTGGAACTACGGAAGCGGGTTTCCGAAGTCGCTGAACGTCTCTATCGCCATCGACAAACAGGCGGGGGCTATGGGGCACCGGGGCAAGGCGATCATAATCGCGGGTGACGGGGGGCAACAGGCTAATTTGGTCAACCCGCAGGGTGCGCCCGCGCACGATCCGATCACCGACGCCGCGAAGGCGTGGCAGGGCTGGGGGACGGCGCTAAAACCGGCTTTCGAGCCCGTAGTGGTGGCGCGCAAGCCGCTAACGAAGGGGCTAACGGTCGCGGCAAATGTGCTGAAGCACGGCACCGGGGCCATGAATATCGACGGGTGCAGGGTGCCGGGCGTTTTGGATGGCGATCCAAATCGGTTTGCCAAGACTAATGGAGGATCGTTTGTTGCGTTTACCGATGCTCCTGTTGTTCGCTCTGAAGGCCGCTGGCCCGCCAACGTCATTTTCACGCACGCGCCGGGGTGCGTGCGCGCCGGAAGCCAAAAGGTCAAATGTTCCAACGCGACGTATTCCAGCGAAGGTCAGGGGAAAGGTGGCGCACACGGGATCTATTCGGCGCTGGGCGCACGCCCGGCGGGTGTAGAGCTTGGCTACGCCGACGCCGATGGGACGGAAACCGTCGCCGCCTACGAATGTGCGCCGGGGTGCCCGGTCGCCGCGCTCGACGCGCAGAGCGGGGTAGCTGCGCCGAAGGCGGAACGCACGGGGAAGCGCGGCGGATCGAACGCCGCGCACATGAGCCGGGAAGCCGGCAACAACGCGCACCAAGAGACGGACGGAGTTTGGCCCGCTGACCCCGGCGGGGGCGCGTCCCGCTTTTTCACTACGACCGAGTACGGCGACGGGGATTACGAATGTGCGCCGGGGTGCCCCGTGGCCGCGCTGGACGCGCAGAGCGGAGTGAGCAAAAGTACCTCGCAACTACGACACAACAAGGCAAAATCCGATGTGTTTTACGGTCAATGTGACTCAATAGATCGAGTCACCGGGGGGCACGACGACACCGGGGGCGCGTCCCGCTTTTTCACTACGACCGAGTACGGCGACGACGACGACCTACCCGGCGCGGAGCCGGGCGATCCGCCGTTTTACTACGCCTCGAAGGCTTCGCGCTCCGAGCGGGAGGCCGGCTGCGGAGACTTACCCGCGAGAAGCGGGGCGGAAGCGGTAGACCGCGACGAAGGGAGCGCGGGCGCACAGTCGCCCCGTGCGGGCGCGGGAAGGACGGCGAGCGAGGTACGCAACCACCATCCTACGGTCAAGCCTTTGGCCGTTATGCGCTGGCTTTGCCGCCTCGTTACCCCGCCGGGCGGGATCGTCCTCGACCCCTTCATGGGATCGGGGACTACGGGGGTAGCGGCGCTGCTCGAAGACTTCAATTTTGTGGGGTGCGAGCGAGAAGCGGACTACCTGCTCATCGCGGAGGCGCGGATCGCCCACCACGCGCCCGGTGCGCGCCTGCTGGGGCCGGGCGACGAGTAACGCGAGCGGGGGGTAGCGCCCGCCGCCGGGATGCGCTATCCTCCGGCCTATGGCCGCCTCCACAAACACCGTTGATTTTCAGCTTGTTACCGTGCCTGCACCGGGCACGTCTATCGCGCTGAATCCGCAACCCTACGACAACACGCATACGATCATTTTTTACAACGCGGGCGCGAACGCTTGCCGCGTGGCTATCGCCGCTCCGGGCGGCGCTATCGCCGCAGGCGGGGGCGCTGACCTCCCCGTGGGCGCGGCGCTGGTATGGGCTATCGGCGCTCTCCAGTTTCGGCCCGGCCCCCCGTTCACCGGTTCTAACCGCGTGGTAGTGGATTCCGTAGGCGGCGCGGGCAGCGTCACGATTCAGCTAATCAACGCCAATCCGCCCGTAGGGCCGACGTGAGTAGCCGCTACGACTTTTTAGCCGGCGGCGGCGGCGGCGGCGGAGCCCCCGTCAACGCTACCTATCTGGTACTGAGCGCGGACGGCACGCTTACGGCGGAGCGCGTTTTTACGCCCGGTACGACGCTGGCCGCCGTCGATGGCGGAGCGGGCGGCGCGTACACGCTGAATCTGGCATTGGCGGGCACGGCGGGCACCTACGCATACCCGGCGAGCTTGACCACGGACGCCTACGGGCGCGTTACCGCGCTGACTGCGGGTAGTGCGCCGATCACCGCGCATACGGGGCTATCGGCGCTGGGCTGGACGGGCAGCGGGCATACGGGCGGGGTTACCTCGGTCGCCGCGTTCGATGGTGGCGGGGCCGCGCAAAACGTCGCCGCGACGGCGGACGGGCAGGTTTTGACCCGCGTAGGTGGCCTGCTGGTGTTCGCCGCTATCGCCGCGAGCGCGGGCGTGATCCTCGACTCCACCAAAACGCTGGAGATCATTTACCTCGCCCCCCTTGAATTGCCGCTACCCCCCGGCCTGAATTCGGCGGTTGGCCCCGGAGTATTCGCATAATGGCAAACCCCCCGCTCAATTGGCGCTATGTCGGCGTTCAGACTTTCGTTTCGACAATCAGTAACGCCCTCGATGGTGTCTACGCGCTCGGCACCGCTGTAACTTACGCGGACGGTAGCCCCCGCGTTCCCGGCGCGGGATCCGCGTGGACGTGGAACCGCGAGGTATCCGGCGTCACGGTTGCGACCTACGGGGCTCCGCCGGTCAATGCGTTAGGTTTCAACTACATTATCGGCGGCACGCTCGGCGCAAGCGCCTATACGTTCCTGACCCCCGATACGGGTACTGCGGCGAATGTTATCGTTTACGGCATGAACCGTTCAAGCGGCGCGTATACGACGTGGACAAGCGCCACGCCGTTTACCAACGTGAACGGGTTTAGCGGTTTCTGGCGGGGAACCCGTACTTTTGTCGCTACCGCCTATGATAGCGTCTCGATGTGGGAGAGTCAGGAAGGTTGCATTTTGCAATTCGGGAACGCGGCTTCTGGCTTCACGTCGGTTATCGCGCTCGGCGCTCTACTCGACCCGCTCTCGACGGCGGCGCTGAACGCAGAGACGGACGGGCGGCTATACTCGATGTTTGGGAGCGGCGGGAGCGCGGTGCTGAATTCGCTGTGGGCGAGCGTTTCCCCCCCTGCGGACGGGAGCCTACTCTCAGGTAGCACCACGGCGGGAAGCGCACATATGGGGACTTTTGCGCCGGGTACGAACGTCATGCTCGGCGGCGCGGGCATCCAGACGTACCGGTTTGGCTCTTTTGTTCCTGCTACCACGTTTTTGGCGACCAACGGGGACATCCCCCGCGTTCCGCTGTCCGCATGGAACGCTAATTCTACTTTTGTCGGTCAGAGCCGACAATGGTATATCACAAAAGATAGCCTTACTCGCCTAACATGGACGAATGGGGCGACCGTGATCGGCTACATCGTGGCCGCAAACACGTTGTCTACCTCCGATGCCCTTGTGCTGACCTACTAATGGCAAACCCCGCCCTAAATTGGCGTTTCGTCGGTACACGCGCCTTCGTGGGGAGCGACCTCGTTGGGGCGCTGAACGCCTCCTATGACCTCGGCATCGCCACGGTCTACGCGGACGGCACCACGCGCACGCCCGGCACGGGCAGCGCATGGACGTGGGCGCGGGAGCAGACGCTTGGCACCACGGTAGCGGCTTACGGAAACCCGCCGGTCAATGCGCTGGCGTTCCGGTACATTATCGGTGGAACCGTTGGCGTCCCTGCGCCGACCATGCTTGCGCCCGACACCACGGCGGGAAACCTCATCTTTTATGGGATGCAACGCAACGCGGGCGCGTATACGACGTGGACTTCGGCAACACCCTTCACCAACGCCGGCTTTTCGGGCTACTGGCGGGGTACGCGGACGTTCAATTCGGCCCCGTCCTTCGATAGCGTTTCGATGTGGGAGAGTCAGGAAGGGTGCGTGATTCAGTACGGCGCAAACTCCAATGGTAACACCATGACCATCGGCTTTGGCGCGCTGATCGATCCCCAAAGCACCAACGCGGCGAACGCCGAAAGTGACGGTAGGCTCTACATGATGTTTGGATCGGGGAGCAACGCCGTTACGTCGGGGGCGTGGGCCTCGGTGGCAAACAACGCCAACGCGAGCACATGGGGAGCCGGATCAAGCTCGGTGTCGAACAGTCACGCGGGCGTTTTTGCGCCGGGCACCGCTGTTATGTACGGCGGAGCAGGCGCGCAAACGTACCGATTTGGGACGTTTGCCCAGAGCAATCCGTTCAATGCGTCCAGCAGCGCGCTCCCGCTAATTCGCGTGGTGATCACTACGGCGGCGGGTGTCTACCTCGGTCAGAGCCGCGAATGGTATCTGACGGAGGATCAACCGTCCCGCGTCGTGCTGAAGTCGGGCGCGACGACCATAGGATCGATTTGCGGGGCGTCTATTGGCTTCGCGGCTAACTGCGTGATCCTCACCCCCTAACGGAGCCCCCCACATGGACACCTACGCCTACCTAAACGCCGTCCTCGACGCTAATCCCACCGTGGAGCGCCTCGTACTGGCGACGGACGCCTACGCGACGGCGACCGGCCCGGTGCCGCCCAGCGAGCCCGACCTTGCCAGCCGCGCCACGCTCGAAGCGCAGCCCCCCGATGCCGTCCCGAATCTCTCGGAGGGCTACGACGCCGCGAACGTGAGGATTGTCGGCTTTTTCTGTTAGCCCCCTTGCGTATGCTGTAGCAGGTGCATAGTAGTGTTTTGCGGTCGGATGTCCCGGCCCGGTTCCCCGATAGGTTCGGGGGAAGGAGACTTTATGCGCCTTTTGTTTGACGTTACCGCCGCCGCCGTTCTCGGCGGCTTTTTTGCCGCGCTCGCTCTGCTGTGGGTAGCTCCGGAAAGCTGTCCGGACGCCGCTACGGCTATCCTCTCGCCGGAGACGTGCGAATGAGCCGGCACACTCCCGGCCCTTGGTCGCGCCGCTTAGTGCGTGGTGTCCCTGACGGGTACATTGGCGGGGCGGATGCCCCGTTGGAAGGGGCGAGCTACCCCCGTGCCATTTGCAAGGTGACGGGCCGCGCCACGCTGGGCGAAGCCCGCGCTAACATGGCGCTCATCGAGGCCGCGCCTGACCTGCTCGCCGCGTGCGAGCATATGATCGCCTTCCTGTCTCCCGGCACGGTAGACGCTCTCGACGCTACGCGAATCCTAAACGCTATCCGAAAAGCAACGGCGGAGTGACTATGCGCCCCACAAAGCAAGAATTGTCCGACCTCAACACCGTACTCCGCTGCATCGGCGGCGGGTACGAAGCCCGCGATGCTCTCGCCGGCCACCTCGTCACCGTGTACCGGCTGGTGCCCGGATCCCGCGCCGTGCGCGAGGACTACACGCTCCGCTACGAATTGGCGGGGTTGTCCTCCGGCTGGTCGTATGACGACTGCGGCTGCGGGACGTGCGAGACGACGCCCCCTGAGCCGTGGCTCGAAGCCGCCCGCCGCTTGTCGCAGGGGATCATGGATGATCTGCTCGACGCCGCCCTGTTCGCCACGGCGGCGGTATCCCTCCCCGTGACGGGGGAAGCATGAGCCCCGACACGTTCGCCCGGATGCGCCGTTTGTGCGCTGTGCAGGTGCTCGCCGGAGCGACCGGCACCCCGCGCCGGTATCAAGGCGTGCTGGCGGAGTACGCCGCCGGTATCCTCGCCGCCGAAAGTGGCGCACCCGTCACAGAGGCCACCGTAGCCCCTCCAGAGGCCGCGCTGTCCTGCGACGGGGCGGAGGCATGGTTGGCCTCTCTATCGAGCACGCCGGATCATTCTACCGGCACAATAAAACAGACTTCACCCCCCTGCACGGGGGCGACCGTTACCCCCGTGCTTTTCAACACCCCCGGAGAGACAATGCACCCCTATCCCGACCTTATGAAGCGCCTTCTCAGCGACACGACTACCCGCCTTGTGGAGTCCATGCCCCCGGCGACACTCGCCGCGCAGGTTGCGGAGCACGTCTCTGTCAATCTGAGCGACCTTGCAACGGAATTTGACCTGTCCGAGATTGCGGCGGAATTCGACCTTACCGATCTTGCGGCGGAGTTTGATCTCAGCGACCTTGCCCGCGAAATTGACCTCACCGACCTTGCGGCAAACATCGACGCGAGCGACCTCGACTTAGATAGCCTCGATCTTACCGTGCTGGCTACGCACCTCGACCTGTCCGCGCTCGCCGGAGAGATCGATATGAGCGACCTTTCCCGGCGGATCAACGTAAAAGACCTCGACCTGTCCGCGCTCGCCGGAGAGATTGACCTATCCGCGCTCGCCCGCGAGGTAGGCACGTTGGATTCGTTTAGCGCAGACGACCTCCAGAGGATCGCCGGCGGGATTGACCTGTCCGAGCTTGCCCGCGAGCTACGGAAATCCGCCGGCGTAGCTTGGACGGTGCCCCCCGTGCCCGTACCCGTGCCCGTGCCCGTGCCCGTGCCCGTGCCCGCCCAAGCGGCGGAGGTGCCCGACCTCTCCGCCCGCCTGCTGTCGGACGCGGTAGATCGCCTGCTCGCGCTGGCGGATGCCGCCGTGCGCGACGGAAAGATTTAGTCGAGTAGTTGCATACGCGATAGCAAACGCATAGACTGTTTTCACGGTCGGAATGTCCCGGCTGGTTTCCCCGATAGGTTCGGGGATTGGAGTCCAGATGCCTGTAGTCAAGACGCCCTGCGTAGTTACCGTCTACTTCCGTACCCTCGATGGGTTTTCACAGTCTCGCCAATTCAAGACCTTGGAAGGGGCGCAGAAGTACGCGCAGACGAAGATCGGGGCGACCCCGGAAATGGGCGGCGGGTATGCGGTAAGCGCGTGGGGGGATGCCAAGATCACCTGCAACGGGTGGTTCACCGGGCCGGCTACCGGCGCGGTAACCGTGGAAGACCTCTTCCCCGCCGCCCGGTGGGAGTAAGCATGGCCCGCATCGGATCCCACGCGCTCGCCGCCGCCTCCGTCCGCACCTTCATTGAGGGGGGCGCGGCCACCTTCACCGTCCGGAACGCCCGGACGGACGGGCGCTACACCTACCGGGTGAAGCGCCCCAAGGGCGAAAAGAAGGGCGCGGCGGCGCTCTTCGTCTCGGTTCTGAACGGCTCGAATAACGAGAAGGACTATGCCTACATCGGTTTCATTACCGATGCGGGCGAGTTTGTGCCCGGTAAAGGCCCGATTCCGCGTACCGCCGTCTCGGTGCGCGGATTCGCGTGGGTATGGTCGCACGTTGACCGGCTCGCAGAATTCCCCAATGTCGAGGTTCACCATATCGGCGCGTGTGGCCGTTGTGGGCGTCCCTTGACCGTCCCCGAATCCATAACCACCGGGCTCGGCCCGGTTTGCGCGCAGCGCGTTTAGGAATCCCCCATGATCATCGAGCTACAGTACACCCTCTCCCCCGCCGGGCAGCTTGTCGCCGCCCGTGCGGGGGCTCCGGCGGCCCGCGCCGGTTCCCTGTCGCTGGCGGAGGATACCGCCGACGCGGGGCTATTCGCGCTGGCGTTCTCGCTGGCCCGCGTGGATCCCACGGGGCGCGTACAGGTGCAGGGCGTCCGCGACTACGACGCGCCCCCTACGGCGTCGGATGTCCTCTCGGACGTGCAGGCGGCCCGCGCCGCCCGTGCGGCGTACCTCGCTGACCGGGCGGAGTGGATCGTGCTCCACGGTTCGGCGCACCTTCGCCGGTGCGCAGCGGAGGGGGTCGAGAGCGACCGCTTTTACCGCAACGAGCGACTGGCGCTCGACCTCCCCCGCTGGAATTGGCTACCCGTTAGCGTCTCGCTGCGGGAGCCGCGCAACCCGTCGCCGGAGGCGTTCGCTATGCTCGAACGCGCCCGCGCCGACGCTCCCGCCGCGCTCCTGCACTACGTCGCCGGGGAGTACGTCGCCGTGGTTGCCTACCTCGGTCACCTCGCCGTCTACGCGGGGGATCGGTTTTCAGCTTCGCGGGACTACTTCAACCGCGAAGCCTGAACCTGTCAGTATCCGCGAGCGCGTAGGTCGGCGTCGATGAGTCCCGCTACCCACGCGCTCGCGTTTACGTTTTGGTCGCGCACAAACCCGATCATCCGGGTAGCCACGTCGCGGGGGATGCTGAAGCTCCGCAGCATGGAACCGTTGCCCTTTTTTGCGCGGGGGGAGCCCCGGATCCGCTTGCGAGGGGGAACCGCGCCGGGCGCGTAGGGGGGCGGCACCGCTACCGCTCCCTCCTGCGGCGGAGGGGCTACCGGTGCCTGTGGCGCTTGTTGCCGGGGCGTCTCCGCCTGCGCCTTTGCCGGTGCTACGGCGGAATAAAGTGGATCGGGAGTAGAGGGGAGCCAACGCGATTTTACGGACATCCGGGCAGGTATCATACTACTCCGCGCCTTGCATATCCGCTGCACGTTCATAGCTTGTGCGAAAGCGAGAACCGATGCCCCCCCGTAGAAAGCCCCCGTCAGAAGCGTTTTCCGAAGGACAAAACGATCCGTTTCCGCCGCTCGAAGACGACTTCGACCCGGAAGCCTCGGCTATTGCCGATGAAGCCAACAACACCAACCGCGTCTCCCTCGCAGAGCATGAGCCGCCCCCGGTAGGCGGCTTCGGGCACGCCCCCTCCCCGATGGGGATGGGCTTCGGAGGCGGCTTCGAGCAAGGCCCGATGCCGGGCCGCCCGACCTCCCCGACGATGTGGGCGAGCGCGCACCTTCACGAATCCATCCCGCAAGTACGGGTCTGGAAAAAAGTAAACGGCGTCCCGATCCTCGTTGGCGAGATTGACGCGCAGGCGAACGAAGAGGAATTTATCCGGACGTTTATTGACCTCATGCCGAAGCCGGGCGAGGGCAACGCCTCTTTTGTGCTCCGCCCAATTGATATGAATGGGCGCGAAGTCCGCGAGGAAATCAGTCTCCCGCCGATCAGCGAACACCATACGACCTTGAAGCAGGTACGCGCCTCCGCCGCCGCCCTGACCGCCGTAGGGCATGGCCCCCCCGTGCTCGACCTAAACCCGCTGCACGCGCTGGTCGCCCGGCAGCAGGAAATGGCTGAGACGCGGATGCGGCAGATGGAAGACGAAGCGCGGGGCGAGCGGGAGCGCGTCTCGACGTTGCAGGCCCGGCTAGTGGAGCAGCAGCTAGAGATCGCACAGCGCGGCGCTATGGCGACGGAAGCCGTTACCGAGCGCATGATGCGCGCCGAGAGTGAGCGCGCCGAGCGCGTAGCGCAGATGGAAGCCGCCCGGAATGATCGGATGCTCGAAATGGAGCGCACCCGCGCCACCGAATCGGTCAACCTGACCACAGGCGTTTTTCAGCAGATGATGATGATGCAATCGCAAGCCGCCGAGCGCGAGCGGCTCGCCACCGACGCCCGGATGCGCGAAGAGTCCAATCGCCGGGAGCAGGAACGCGACGAGGCGAAGCTCCGGTTAGAGCGCGAGCGGCTGGATTGGACGCAGCGGTGGGAGCGCGAGAAACACGAAGACGAGCGCAAGTGGGCGCGGGAAAAGCAGGCCGCCGACGAGCACGCCCGCCTACTCGAATCCGAGCGGAGCCGCCAACACGAAGCGCGGATGCGCGATATGGAATTGCAGGCGCAGCGCGACCGCGAGCACGCGGAGCGCATGGCAAGCCTCCTGAAGAGCGAGAATAAAGAGCAATCCGTCGAGGGCTTGCTCGAAAAGGGTACGAAGCTCCTATCGCAATTCGGCGTTACCCCCGCCGACTTACTCCAAAAGGTGTTCGCCAAAGACGAACCGGACGGGCCGAATCCTCTCTTAGAGCTTGGAATGGGCGCATTGAAGGAAGGGATGAAAGTGGCCGGCGAGTACGTCAAAGCGAACGCGCAAGTAAAGGCGGCGCAGGCGCAGGCGCAAGCGGGCGCGGGCGGCTTCCCCGGCGTTCCCGGCTACCCCGGTGTAGCCGGCTTGTTGCCGCAAGGGCTCCCCGCCGCCCCCTTCATGCCGGGCGCTCCGGGCGAGCTAATCCCTGTAGACGATCAGCTACCCGGCGAGGCCGCCGCGCAACAGGCGGAAACCAACGAACCCGGCGCGGAGCTTGCCCTAAGCGTCAAAAAGCCCGCCCGGAAGGCGATCCGCGACCTTATCGGAAAGCTCCGCAACGCCCCCGACGAACGCTGGGAAGAGACTGTAGCCCTTGCCGTAGCCTCCGAGCTTTCGATCTACCATTACGTCAAGGCGGTATCCATCCGATACGCCTTGATCGAGGCGGGCGCGGATGTTGATTTTGTGACGCGCTTCCTTGACCATTCCGCCTGTGCGCTCATTCCGGAGGACGTGCCCCGTGGCTAATACCCCCGATCCGTCCGCTTCGTGGATCGCCCCCGACGCTATCCGCCTCCCTCTGCTCGCCGCCCGCGCCGCCCTGAAGGACGCGGAGGACACGCTTACCGATATGATGGCGGGCTACCTCCGCGACCGTATCGAGCGGGCCGCCCCCGTTGACCGCTTGAATATGCTCCAAGGGCTCTCCGCGCAGTACGCGGCGGAGGGGGACACCGACGCCCCCGCCCGCTTGGCTGCGGCGTGGGCGGACTGTGAAGCCGCCTATGCCGGAGTGGTATGGGCGGAGCGCGCCTACAGCGACGGACTACCCCCCGACATTGGCCTAAGCGTTGTCGTCTCCCCCCAAATTTTCCCTACCTCCGAGGATGAATCCCCATGCTGAAACTTACGATCTACATCGAGCCGCACACGCCGGCCAAAGCCGCCTCCCCGATGGGAAACGCGCTCGCGCTCCTGAATGACCCGGAGCGCCTGAAAGCCACCATAGCGGCGTTTCGGGAGGCGTTCGAGGGCTACGCACCCCCCGCACCCGCAACGGAGCTTCCCGAATCTATTTACCGGCAGAATAAACCGTCCGTCGTCGCGGAGCCCGCCCCCCTTCCCGCGACACCCCCGGCGGCGGAAAACGCTCCAGAAGCCCCCGTAGCGTCCGCAAACGAAACGGCCATGCTCCGCTACTCCGCGATGCTCTACGAGGGCGAACAATGCTTCGACACGCTGATCCGGACGTGGGTGCAAAACTACGGCGTGGATACCGCCCCGCAGCCGGATCGCGTGGGCTCGCTTATGGGCGCTATCACCGGGCACGGCCCGGCGTTCGGTGCCTACGTCCGTGAGCGCGGCGGGCTCGCCGGTGCCTGCATCGACAGTATCGTAAGGCAGAGCCTTGTCGCCGTCGAAGACGCCGTAAAGCTGGGGCAAGACGTGGCGCTCAACATGGTACAGGTGGGCTCCGGCGTAGGTGCCCCGATGGATACCCTGCTCGAAAAGAGTATGTTCCGCCGCGAGCTTCACGATGCGCCCCCCGCGCCCGGCACGCTCCCGGCGACCGAGTTTGATCGCTCTACCCTCCCCCTCCCGCACTAAGGATCCTCATGTCTACCGATACTGAATTCGAGTGCGCTATCTCCGGAAAGCGCGCCCCTGAAGCTGACCTCATCCTCGATGATAACGACGACGACGCCGGTTTGGAAACCCTGCCAATCGGCTGGATCAAGATCACGGCGCAGCGCCGGGGCGTCAATCCCGCGTGGCTGGAGATCCAAAAGCGCAAGGCGCGGCAGCTTGCCGGGATGTCCGCGCAAATCCCCGAAGGCGACGAAGCCGAGCGGGCGGAGCAATTGGAAGACGTGAAGATGGCGGTAGACGCGGCGTTCTTCGCTATCGAGCGGGGTACGCCAAAGTACGTTGTTGTCGAGGCGTCCTGCGTAGTCCTGAATCCGGACGCGAACAAGCAAGTCGCCGCCGAGTGGAAGGGGATCGCCTCCGCGCTCTCGTTGGACGTGAGCGGGTAGCTTGCGTATGCGAAACCGGATAGGGGGGCATATGCCTACTCTATCCGACCTTTTCGCCGATTACGAAGCTGAAATCATCCGCGAGCGCGCCGCGTTCGACGCCTCCCCCGCCGGGGCGCTCCTGCGGGAGCGGGGGCGCAGAACGCGGATCGCGGAAGCGGCGCAGCGCGTCCGCGAGATTGAAGCGGGCGAGCGCCGCCCGGACGGCTCGCTCATCGAAGACCTCGAAGACGACGACGCCGACGAATAGGGGTTAGGGGCTCCGGACAATCTGGAGTCCCCCCGTGAAATTCCCTCTCGTTACCGTGCTCCTGCGTATCGCGCAGGCGCTCCCCGCTATTGTTGCCACCGTGACCGCCGACGTGAAAGCGGACAAAGCCGCTACCAGCGACGGCGGCACGAAGATCACCGCCGCCGAAGTGGGCGTGATCGTCGGGCACATTTTCGAGAAGCTGGGGGCCGCCGTGCTCCCGGTAGTCCTGAAAGCCAACGACATCGCTACGGCGCTCGCGTCCACGATGTAGCACAAAGCGAGCACAAAGCGAGCACGTTTACCCGGTGCCCGGCGTGCGCCCGCGTGCTACCCTCGCATCAACGCGCCCCTTTGGGGGTTGACGCGCTTTCGCATATGCTATAGTATGTGCAAACAACCCTCGGAGATTCCATGTACCGCCGTAACGCTTCCGCCTCATCCGCCGACACTACCGCCGCGACGGAGCTTGCCCTGTTCGCAGCCAACGACGGCGACCTGTACCGCTCGCAGGCGCAGCCGATCATTACGAACCTTGCCAAGAAAATGGGGAAAGGACAATATGACGAGGCGAAAGCCGCGAAGCTGTGGGGCTACTTCGCAAACACCGCCGCGCAAAAGTACGCATGGGAGTTCGGGGATCGCAAGCGCGGAACCCGGTCATGGCGGGAGCAAAGCGTAGACGGTAACGGTATGTTCAACGCGGCGACCCGCCGCTTTGCGAGCGCGGAGCTTGAACACCACTACCGCGACGAGGTGACCTCGTTAGCGACCACGGCGCGGATGTCGGCGCGCAGCAACCCCCGTTCGAGCGGGCAGACCTACAACGGGCACCCGTCGCGGGCACATTGGAACGTCGCCCTGTGGGTAGCAAACGACTACGGATTGTATCAAGCCGTCTCGCGCATGGGGAAAGCAGAGGCGGTAGAATTCCTCATGGATAGTTTTCCGCGCACACCGGACGGCGTGAAAATGACGAAAACCCTTGCCGCCTACGCATGGCGCAGCTTGAAGGATTGACCCCCATGTACCGCCGTAACGCTTCCGCCTCATCCTCCGTACTCGACGCCGCACGCGCCGTCGCGGATCTTTCGCGCACCCTGACCGCCTCCTATGTGAGCGCCCGCCTGTCCACGCTGGGCGGGGAAAACAGGGCTTCTACCATAATCACCGTTAGTCTCGACCCCAAGAGCGCGTGGACTAACGGCGTCCTCCAGAATAGCCGTTATGCGTTGTTTTCGGTGCATCCGGCGGATGGGACTATCGAGCTTTTTTCGGGCTCCGGAATCCCGAAGTTTCGCAAGGCTCAATTCAAGACGCCTGCGGAAGCCGTCGCCAAGATCGAAGCGTGGGTGGGGAAGGCGCGGATGTCGGCGCGCAGCAACCCCCGCGTGCCGCGCACCCTCCACCCCGGCAAGGGCACCTACGGAGCCTACCGCCGCCGGCCCGGCCCTCAATGGGATGCTAACTTTACCGACGAGGAAAAGCGCAACTGGCGGCTGTTCTACCATTCGCCGCAGGGTCGGGCAACGCAGAAAGCACTACTTACGGCGCGTGGCCCCGACGAAACCGCTCACTTCCGGTCGGAGAACCCCGCACACGCTCCGCGCCATAATCCCGGCTTCGGGGACTACCTCGCCGCCGGTCGCCGGCACCTCGCTACCGGCTTGACGAAAGCGGCGGAAGAGGCGCAGCGCGCCGCCGAGCGCGCCCGTGCCGCCGCCGACCGCGAAGCCAAGCGCCGCCAATGTGACGCCCCGACCCCGGAGCAGGCGATCCGCGTGCTGGCACAGGCGGTAGGCGTGGCGAAGCTGAACCCCCGCAAGAAAACCCCTTATGGCCCCAAGTTCAACCGCGACGGAACCGTTACGCTGTGGGATGTCTACACCCAAAGTTGGGATCGTACCTCTCAACCCAGCGACCGCGATCTTGCCTCGCTGGACGCCGCAGAGCGCGCCCGTGTTATCCGGCACTTGAAGCTAAACCCCCGCAAGAACGCCGGGCAGAACGCGCCGGGCCTTTATCCAATTTCCAGCCTAAAAAAAGGCGAATTCTTCAAGCGTAAGCCGGATGCGCGCAAGGTTTACGTCAAAGGCGACTATGACCGCTCGGAGCGCACCTACACGGGGACGGACACGGAAGACATTAGCCGGGCTATCTACCTCAAAGGCACTACCCGCGTATACGTCGGCTTCGACTACTAGCCCGTTTCCCGCCCGGAGGCGTTAGGCTCTCGCTATGACCACCGCTACCGCCGTTTTTACCGCCCCCGTCTCCGATACCGCTGAAGCCCGCGTCACGCGGGATGAGCCTATCGTGCGCGAAATGGTGCAATCCCTCGAAGTGGCGATAGCTCGGTGCGCGCTCGATCCGGAGCGGGACGCCCTCGAAGAGCGGGCGATCCTCAAAGCGGTACGGCTACTCGACAAGCACCTGAGCGACGTGTTCGGGCCGGATAGCGTGCGCGCCGCCTTCCGGCAGGCGTTGTACGCGCTGGGCGACCTCCGGGCGACCCGTACCCCGTTCCTGCTCTCCGACGACGTGACCGTGCTGTGGATTGACCTCTACCCGGCAGCGGGCGAAGACGGGCGAGCCGCGCACGTCTACCTCGACGCCGACCGGGTGACGCTGAAGGCGCGGGCGCGCTGGGCGCGCATCGCTCCGAAACCGACCAAAGCCGTAGCCGCGCCGATCCTCCCCGACATCCTGACCGCTCCGAAGCCCCCGCGCCCCTCGAAGCGCATGGAGAGTAGCCCGTGAACGAAATCCAACCGCTGATCATGCCCGCAGGCGTCACGGCTACCCCCGTGACCCTCGATCCGCCGAAGACCTACCACCTCCCCAATTGGGGGCGGATGTCCGATCCGGATCGCCTAAAGTTTCTCCGCTCGGTCGCGGAGCAACGCGGGCGCGACCCCCGGATCCGTGAGCTTGCGTTCACGTTGATCGCCGGCACGCAGGAACGCGACTACCCGGCGCAAGCCGCCCGCCTCCTGAAAGCGGTGCAACCCGGCGGCCCTCTCATGGCTTACGTCAATGAGCCGGGCGAGGTATTGCAGGATCCGATCTACACCCTGAAGGTAAAGGCCGGCGATTGCGACGATGCCGCCTTGCTTTTGTCGTCTCTTTTCGAGGCGCTTCGGATGCCTTGGCGCTACGTCCTCTCCGGCATGAACCCGATCACAAAAGAGCGGGTTCGCTGGGTAGAAGGTACGCCGTACCCGCACGGCGTCCGCTGGGCGCACATTTACACGCGGGTAGGCTGGCCGGTCTTCGCGCCGAAAACGTGGGCGTGGGCGGAGCCGACCGTCCGTAACGCCCCCCTCGGCTGGGACGTGACCGGGCACATGGAACGCACCGGGCAAGCCGGCTTGCCGGAGCTTGGAGACGCGGGCGCTCCGGCGCTCCCCGTGAGCAACGCCCCCGTGACGATTACCGCCCCGCCGTCTGCTCTCCGCGACATCGCTACCCGCATCGGCGGCAGCGTGGCAGGTAGCGGGCAGCGGGGGCTTGTGGAGACGGTGCTCCTCAGCGTGGCGGCTACCGTGCTCGCTACCGCCGTGCTCGACTACCTACGCGCCCGCAAAGTGATCCCGACGCCCTCCCGATAGTGGCGGGTGCGCGTGCGCGTGCATATACGCATCGTATGTCACACGCTTTTGTAGAGCTTCCGGAATGGATCAATCAAAACACCGTCGAAGAGGCGTACCGCCTGTGCAAAATGGCGCAGGAAGGTCGCCGCCAATCGCTCGCTAACGCCGGGATGCGCGCCGCTCGCGCCCGTGACGCCCGGTTGCTAAAAGCGCTCGAAGGGGGCGCGGAAGTTTTGCACCGGATGAGCGAGCGCCAATTGGGCGGTACGTTCAACGTCGGGGGGCTTCGGGTACAGTCTACCGAATTCCAATTGTGGCGCAACGCTTACGAGCGCGCCGACGAAGGCGTAGCGGACGGTCACTATGAATGGATCTACGGCGCGGCGGCGCTGCTTGCGGGGCTCGCCTAAGCCCTTTCCGGCGCGTTTGGAGCGCGGGGGGTGCCACGGCTCCGGTTACGCCCGCCGGTGAGCTTCCCGGTTTATTTTACCGGTAGAATGTTTCGCCCTTCTCTCTGGAGCGTAGGGGGGTAGCTCTGGGGTGTAGCACGTTTCTACGTTGCCCCGCAGGGCCATAAACGGTACTCTCTCGCACTTAGCGGAGTGTGCTGTGATCCCTTTTTCCCCTACCGTGGCCGCCTTGATCGCAGCCGCCGGTGAGATCGTGCCGTCTACCTTGGCCGGTCGCATCGCCCTACTCGACCGCCGCGCCGGAATTGAGCGCGCCGCCGCCGCCAAAGCCGTCCGCGAGCACAAGCCGGGATGGCGCGTCACGCGCACGTTTCACCTGACCCGCTCGCGCTATCTGGAGCAGGAAGCGGTGCGCCTCCGCGCCATTCTGGCCCGTCAGTCGCGCCCCGCGCCCTTCCGCCCGCGCCCGTTGGTGACACCTTCGAGCTTCCGCCCCGGCTACCGCCCCCCTCCGCCCGCGTACTACGCGCCGCCCGTCTACACCCCGCCCGTGCGCCCCGCTCCCCTGTTCGCGCCGGGCGTCTATGGCCCCTCGGCGGAGATGGAAGAGGCCGCCCCCGCCGTTATGGAACCGTCCACCATCGCGCAGCAAGAGAACGCCTCCGCCCTCCCCGATGTCGGGCCGTGGTACACCCGCCCGCTCGGCGTGGGCGCGCTGGTGTTCGGCGGCGTGGTTGCCGTGATCGCCCTCCGCAAGAAGGGCAAGAAGGGCAAGGCGGATAAAGCGGCATGAGCTTTAGTTCTGCGAGCCTCCTACCCCTCGGCGTCAAGCTGGCCGATTTGGTCAAGTCCGCCGTCGATCAATACGCCGTCCTGAAGGGCGCGGGGATTGAAGTCAGCGCGGACGTGCTCGGCGCGTTCCTACTGGCGAAAATGGACGGGTGGGCTCCCACCGTAGCCGGTCGCCGGGTACTCTCTGACGACGAGACGCGCACCGCTTTTGCACGGGCGCTTGCCGGTATCGCCTTCGACCTTTCACGCGGAACGTGATCTATGTACGGTACAACCTCTGATTCGATGTTCGGTGACGATGGGATGTTCGCGGGCGATTACGGCGCTCCGCCGGCTATGCCCGCGTCCGGTATTCCGCAGGTGCCGGGTACGGTGATCTCCGCTGAAGCCGCGTTGCCGCCGGGCGTCAAGGCGCAGCCGGGTACGGTCATTGTGAGTCAGACACCGCTCCCGGCGGGCGTCAAGGCGCAGCCGGGTACGGTCGTGGTCGCGGATGTCTCCGCAGCCCCCCGCGTGCCGGAGTTCGCCACCGTGCGCCCTCTGTCCACCGTAGGACGTGGCGGGCGCTCGATCAATGGGGGGCTCCCGCCTCTCCCGGCGGGGCAACCTCCCGGCATTGACACAACGCTGTGGATGACCGGAGGCGGTACGAATATGCCCCTACCGGGCCGCCCTGTAGGCTCGACACCCTACCCCTACGATATGCAGCGTTTTCGCGGCGAGACGGTCGGGAGCTACTTCGGGCAGATGAAACCCGGTATGGATTACTGGTCAGGAACCGACGTTACCTACCGCGACGTGAAGAGCCTAAACTACGCGACGGACGGCTACGTTTACCGGCTCTACAACGATCCGGCGCAGTCTATCGACGTGATCAAGGCCGGGAAGGTCGTAGCCAAGCGGATCACCGCCGCGTCCAGCCCGGCGGCGTACAAAGCCATTATGGACGAAGTACAGGGCAAGAAGCGGGTAGACCCCGCGCTGCTGATTGCGGCGATCAACGCAGGTACGATCATCGGCGTAGCCGCCGTAAGCGCCCTCGCCCCGAAGCCAAAGCGGCGTAAGGCGTTCGAGGCGTCCGCAGCCGCCGCGCCCGTCGCGGAGCCCGTCTCGACGGGGATCCCGACGTGGGTATGGGTTGCAGGCGGCGGCGTCGTGCTCGCCGGTATCGGCCTTATGGTGTTCGGTCGTCACTCCGAGCCCGAAAAGGCGAAGGGCGCGGCCTAATGCCCCCCGCCTTCGATACCGGGCGGGCTTACGGTGCGTTCGATGTGAGCACTATCGATCCAACCGTGCTGGTAGAGCTTGTCAAAAGCACTACCGCTATCACCACCACAGGTATCAAAACGGCGGCGGAGTTAGCCGCCGCGAAACGGGAAAAGGACGCTAAAAAGAAGAAAACCTCTTCCGCCCCCGCCCCTTCCCCCGTGGTCGTCGCCGCCGCCCCGCGCTCCGCCGTCCCCGGCTGGGCTATCGGGCTGGGCGCGGTCGCCGTGGTCGGCGTCGTAGGTCTGATCCTGTTTTTGCCGAAGGCGGCTCCCGCGAGGACGAAACGATGAATCTTTACCTCCCCTTCCCTCCCCCCGGAAAAACGGAGCCCGCTACGGGCAACGTCCGCGTGGTCTATGGGCCTAACGGTCGCCGCCGTAAAACCATGCTGCTCCGCCGCGTGGCGCAGCCGCCGCAGCCGGTCGTGATCACCCCGTCCCCCTACATCATCGCGTGGGGCGCGACGGACAACCGCGCCACCGAAGCCTCGAACCGGGGGCCGGAGCCCTTCGAGGATCAGTTTCAAGCGTACCTGCCTACCGCCGTGCAGGCGGTCAGCGCCCTAACGGAAGGGGACGCCCGCACGCAGGTAAATCTGCTTGAAACGAAGATCCGCAACTACGAAAACATGAAGCGGACGCCCCCGTACAACGTCGTGCCCGGCACGCTTTGGTACGACAACGAGATCGCCAAAATGCGCGCCCGCTTGATCGCCGCCCGGCAAAAGCTCGCCCTCACCCGCGAGGGGGAAAGCGCGACCCGCGATTGGCGCAACCTCGGACAAACGGCGCTCGGCGTCGGCATCGTCGCCGGTGTCGCGTTGGTCATGCTCACCCTTGCGGGCACCGCTCGCGTAGCACGGCGGTAACCATGTTCGACGCTTACGGAGCCCCCGCCCTTACCCCCGCCTGCGCCGCCCTGCTGGCGCAGCGAAAAGCCGCGCTGCGCGAAATGGCACGCTCCCCCTTGTTTAGCCCCCGCCGGAGAGCGGCGGAGAAAGAAGCGAACCGCTTAGGGAAGCTCTACAACGCTTGCAAGCGAGCGGCGCACAAAGCCAAAGTGGAAGCCCGGAAAGCGAGCGCGATCCGTTCGAGCCGCCCGGCCCCCGCTCCCGAAGCGGAGCCCCCGGACGTGCCCGAAGTGGTGGATACCCCCGCCGGGATCGTCGCGGCCCCCTCTGGCCCGTCTACTACCGTGCTCGTCGTGGGCGGCGTAGCCGCGCTGGCTATCGTGGGCGCGCTCCTGTTCGCCGGCAAGGGCGGCGGATCGGCCCCCGTCAGCTACACGTCGCAGCGGAGGCGCAAATGACGACCCAATTTCTCCCCCTCGGATATGGGGCTCCGCCTCCGGAGGTCGCGGACTACTCGACGGACACCGAAAATATGGCTCGCGGGCGCGCTGGGCGCAAGGCCGCCGTAGGCGTGGCTATGTCCGCAAGCTCCCTCGTACTCAGCGCCGCTATTGGCACGGCGGCTATCCCTGCGGTGCCGTGGACGCAGATCGCCGCCGCCGTAGGTGTCGCCGTCGCTGGGTGTCTCGCCGCCGGAGAGGCTATCGGAGCGCGCAACGAGAAAATCCTACGCGGCGACGAATCCGCGATTGTGCCCTTCATAAAGGCGGTTTCGCGCTGGAAGTCTGACAAGCGCAAGAAGGTCGCGGAGCGCCTGCTAAAAGAGTATCAAAACCACCTCCAACACGAAAAGACCGGCGTGTTTGCGAAGGCGTGGCGGATCCGGAAAAACGCGCTCGCTATGAAAATGGGCGCGTTGTACGCTGCGGAATCGCATAATCGGCGTAAGCCAAACGTCGCCCTCGACCCCGCCGGCCCGACCCCCGCACAGGTAGAGGCGGAGCCGGAGATCCCCGCGTGGGTGTGGGTGGGCGGCGGAGTCGCCGTTTTCGCTATCATCGGTGCCGCCGTAGCGCGGCGGAGGTCGTCGTGAACACTTACGGAAACATCCTTACTTGTCACTTCGGAACGTACAATACCTGCGCGTGGGAAGAGAGCGCGAAGGTGCGTACCTACGGCGATTTTCTGCTGCTGGCGGCTACGGCGCTGAAAATGGCGAATCTGTCCGCTATGGCCGCCGCCCCCGAAAAGGTGCTCGACGGCAGCGGGCGGGCGTATTTTCCGCCTCCCTCGACGGGTACGACGGTAGCCTCCCTGTTCGCACGCCTCAAAAAGCTGGTAGCGACAAGCCCTACCGCTGTCGCGCTGGTCGTCTCGAAAGCCTCCGAATACTACACGAATGTAGAATTGGCGACGGGCAAGGACTACAAAGCACCCGTAACAGGTACGCAAAAGCGCGGGCCGGGCGTCCCCGCCGCCTCCGCCGCGCCGACGTTTCAACCCTCGACCCCCTACGCGCCCCCTGCCTCTGTAGCTCCGGCTCCGGCGGTCGAAGTGCCCCCGGAAACCCCGTTCTATCAGCGGGAATGGTTCGCGCCCGTCGCGGTCGTCGCGGTGCTCGGTGTGGCCGCCCTGTTCCTTTTGCCAAAGCGAGCGTAGCCATGTGGTTATCCCTTTTCTCATCCTCCGCCGGAGCCTCCGCCGGAAGGGGCATCGCATCATCGTTTTTCGATACGGGTAAGGCCGCCGCGCCCGCCGCGACCGCCGCGCCCGTGTTCCAACCTTCGACCCCCTACGCGCCCCCCGCGCCCCCGGACGCCCCGTTTTACCAGCAAGGATGGTTCGCGCCCGTCGCGGTCGTCGCGGGGCTGGGCGTAGTCGCCTTTTTCCTTTTGCCGAAGCGAGCGTAGCACCATGTACTCCCCTCATTCCCCGTGGGCGTCCCCGTCCTACCTCGGCGGCGACAACGAAAAGAAGCCCGCCGCCCCCGTGTTCAAGATTTACGATCCTCCGGCGTGGGCCGATGCCGCCCGTGCGGCTGCGGGCGGTGTCCCGGTAACGAAGCTCCGGGCGGCGGCGGAGTACCAAATCGCCAAAGCCTATATCGGATCCCGCCTCTCCGATATGTCGCAGGCGGAGGACGTTTCCCTGTTCGCCCGCTCCGCAATTGACGACGTGGGCGCGCACTACCGCGCCGCCTACTGGATCGCCGTGGCGGCGCGTATCGTCGGCTCGCGGTCGCTCGCGTTCGCAGCGGACAAGCAAGCGGTCAAGGCAACGCTACTCGGCGCATCGAGCTTCGTAGGCAAGCAATTTGTATCCAACGTCGGGCCGATTTTCTCGGACGCCGCCGCCACCGTGCGGAGCGCCGCCGGCTCGAACGGGGCGGCGCTCGCCGTCGCCTCGAAGCTCGACGCGCTCGCGCTCGAAGCGCAGGGGGCACCCGTGCAAACGGAAGCCGCCCGGCAAACCACCAATCCGTTTGACGACAAGGGGGTAACCGGGATCAAGGTAGCCGCCGGTATCGCGGCGCTCGCCCTCGTCTACTACCTCGCCACGCGGAAGAGCGCGGCCCCCGCGACCGGAGCGCCCTAATGCCGATAAACCCTAAAACCCGGTACAAAAACTGGCATTGGGGCATCCCTTCTACGAAGGTCGTACAATGGAAAGATCCGGACTACCCCGACGAATTGATCGAGATTGGGCGGCTGGCGGAGCTTCATTTCAAGCGGAGCAAGGCCGCGCCGTCGCAGATTATCAACGTCTCCCGCGAGTATATCAACCGGTCGCACGTCGCTTTTGACGCGAACCACAAGGCGCAGCGGATCTACCTCTACACCCCGACCGAGGTACGCCGGGCAGCGCTGCGGGCGTTCTGGAACCCTCGCGGGCAACGGTACACCCTGCGGGAGCTATCGCGCATGGCGGGCGGGCGGCACGCGGACACGGCGCAGGGGCGGAATAGCTACCCGGATGTCGAGGTACAACCTATCGGTATCTTTACCGATATTACTTATTTTACGCACAAAAAGGGCGACGACGACGACAAGGGCGGATCCTACTACATTCACGAATTCGGGGAGGAATCGGGGATCCGCCCGATCCTCGCCGTGGACGCGGCGGGCCGCTTTTGGATCGCCGGCGGTAACTACACTTGCCCGAATCCGGGCATTACAGATTAGCGGAGGTTCTATGTTTGGATTTAGTGTCCCTTGGAAAGAGGTAGCCGTTGTTTTCGCCGTGGGCGCTGCTATGGCGTTCACCGCAAAGAAGCTCCCCGTAGTCAAGCGTGCCGTCGCTAACCCTGTGATCGCCGGCGCGGCGCTCTACACGGTAGGCTACCTGCTCGCCACCAAGCGCCCCGCAGGCGGCTATCCCATGCTCGCAGGGTAGTAGACGTGGATCCGACTATCTCTCTGCCTCCCGATGCTTCCGTGGATCATTCTACCGGTGAAAACATTGGGGATGCTCCTTCGAGCGTCGGAGCCACCTCTGCGCCGCCTGAAGACTCCGGCGCGTCCTACAGGCCCGTTTCCGGCGATTTTGCGGCCCCCCCGCTTATCGTCGCTACGGGGATCGTTTGCCTGCTGTGGGCGCTGGTCAGCGCCACCACGCGCCGCCGGAAGCCCCCGGCGGAAAAGAGTACCCCGTGAACCCCGCCGACTCCGCACCTGTCGAGACGCCCGCCCCCCCTGCGGAAGCGGTCGCCACCGTCGCACCTGTCGCCCCCCTTGTGGAGACGATAGCCGCCCCCTCGGTGCCTACCGGGCCGTTTCGCACCCTTTACGAAAGTTTCAGCGGAACGCTTACCGCTGTGGCTATCGGCGTGGTGATCATTGTCGGGATTCAGTTTGTTGTAAGCCGCATTTTCAACGGTGCGCGTTCGATGTCGGATAGCCTGACCACGTTTGCTACCTCGATGGTCGCCGTGCTTGTCGGGATCTACGTCTGCGACCTATTGATCGCCGGCCCCGATACCTCCCTGCTAAATGCGAGCGAGCGCACAACAATCGTGACGTTTATCAAGGACATTTCCCTTATGTGCTTCAGTTACTACTTTGGGAGTAAGACCGGAAGCGCGCCGGGAGACAACCGGTGAGCGACGATACCCGTCCGCTCGCCGTGTCGGAGGATAGCTCAGTCGCCATCCCGCTCCGAAGTCTGGTGAGCTTGCTCGCCGCCGTCGCTACGGCGGTGTGGGGGTACTCGGAGCTAAACGGGCGCGTAACCACACTCGAAAACAAAACCCTGAGCATTGACGAGCACGTTTCCCAACTGGAGCAGTCCAATCGTGACGCCGCCACGGGGGTTGACCCTTGGGCGACCGACGTAGAGCAATCTACCCGGATCGGGCGCATCGAATCCGACATCAAGCGCATCGAAGAACTGTATTTGCAAGCACATAACGATAAGGAATGTACCCCGTGAACCTCTCCCCGCACTTTACGCTCGAAGAGCTTACCCGTACCAGTCAAACCGCGTTGCAAGCTAAGAACCGCGAAGAGGCGCAGGCGTACATCCCCTCGCTTACGAAGCTGGCGGAGCTTTTGGAGGTTGTACGGGCGCATTTCGGAAAGCCTCTGAAGATCAATAGCGGTTTTCGTGGCCCCGCTGTCAACGCGGGTACGCCCGGAAGCAGCAAAACAAGCCAGCATATGCGCGGGGAAGCGGCTGATTTTGGCATCCCCGGCGTAGACGACGCGGAGCTACACCGCTGGATCGTGAAGGATTCCGGCCTGAAATTTGGACAATGTATCCTCGAACGCCCGCCGGGCCGGTCGTGGGTACACGTCTCGATTTGCGGCACCCGCGACCCGTCCCGCTGCGGCGAAGCCCTGACGTTCGACGGCTCGAAGTACGCGCCCTATAAAGGCTGAATCAACCGGGGCGGATCCCCAACGGATCCTCCCCCGCCTCTCCGGCGAACGGCGACTCCCCCGTGAACGGGCCGGCGCTCGCCACCAACAATATCTCCCGCTCGCGCCGCTCGACCCAATGCGTCAGGCACTCGCGCACCCCATCCGAGAGATTCCATGCGCCGTGGGTGCGCTCCCTGTCCCACTCTACGATCCTGTGGATCCGGTTCAGCAGCATCCGGCGCATCCGTACCCGCATGATCACGGGCTCGCGGATGTCCCCTACAGCGTATTTTTTTCTGGCGGCCATGTACGAAACCTCGAAGCGGACGGGTGAAAAGAGAGCGTTATCCCGAAGGAAACGAAAAGCGTAGCACACACAAGGCCACAACGTAGCACGTTTCTGTGCCGGATCGCGTTGCCCGTCGCGCCTCGCCGGGGGAAGATGCCCCATCCTTCCGTTCACCTCTCTGGAGTACCCCATGATCCACCGTCGCAACCCGATGCCCATGTCTGGGGCTATTTTCCTGACCAACGGCAAGCGCCGTAACGGCAAGCGCCACAGCAAGAAGCACGGCGCGCACGGTCGCGTGATCGCTCGCTTCAACCGCTCCCGCAAGCGCCGTAACGGTTTGGCCGTTCGTACCAACCGCAAGCGCCGTAACGGGCTCGCCGTCCGCACCAACCGCAAGCGCCGTAACGGGCTCGCCGTCCGTACCAACGGTTTGGCCGTTCGTACCAACGGAAAGCACCGCCGTAACGGAAAGCACCGCCGTAACGGGCTCGCCGTCCGTACCAACGGAAAGCGCCGCAGCGGCGGCGGCGGCGGCTTGTCGCTCAACGCCATTTTCTCCCCCGTCGCCAAGATCCTGAACAAGATCCCCGGCGGCAAGATGATCACCCCGTACCTCGCCCCGGCGGCGTTCGGCGCGCTCGGCCTGCTCGGCGTCCATATTGGTCTGAAGCTCGGCGCACGCTTCATTCCTACGATGGTCAAGGGCTACGTCACCCCCGTAGGCTACACCCTCGGCGGCCTTGTCCTCGGCGCGCTGGTGCAGTTTGTCCCCGGTATCGCCAAGAACGACAAAAAGGCGCTCGCGGCGGCTATGATCGTCGGCGGAGCCGGCGTTGACGTGTTCCGCAAGCTCACCAACTCCACCACGCTTGGCGACGAGTACGGCGAAGGCGGCCTGTGGCAGCTTGGCGGCGACGAACTCGGCGGCGAGATGGCGATGAGCTACCACGACGCCGACGCCGCCGCGCTCGGTTCCGAGTACGCCGACGCCGAAATGGCCGATGCCTACTACAGCGGAGCCGACCTTGACTCCGTGGAAGGCGAGGCCGCTTTGGCTGGCCCGAAGAATTGGCGTCGTCGCTTCCCCGCGACCCGCCGGGCCTCCGGCGCGAAGACGGCGTGTAGCCGCCACGCGCAGAAGCACGGTCACCGCTGGGCGTGGCTCTGCAAGCTCGTCGGTTTCCAGAATTTCCAAGCGATTGTCGCTCTCCCCGCTGAACAGCGTGTCGCCTACATCGCGCAGCTTCGGCAGCAGGCGATCAGCAGCATCCCCGGCGGCAGCTACCCCCGCTCCGCTGAGCTTTCCATGAATATGCCTTCCGGGCAGAATTCCGTGATCGAAGGCTACGGCGCGACCATGTACGCCGGTGGCGGCGCTGGCGCAGCGTTCTAAGCTCTTCCGCCGCCTCTTCACGGGGGCGGCGGATCCCCTTTCCCTGTCTCTCTTTTCCTGACTTTTGGAGTTTTCATGTACCACGCTCCCGGTTCTATCGTTCTCGGCACTGACACCGGTGCCGCTCTCCCCCAGATGCCCCTTGACGCGCCGAAGCAGCTTTTCCGCTACGGCGAGCAGTCGATTTGGTCGAGCCAGTTTCACGCTGGCGCTTCCGCTATTGTAAACGGCACTTTCCGCCTGTTCACTACCCCGCAGGGGCAGCAGGGGCAGGGCTATAACGGCGGTTTGTCCATCGCGGAAACCAACCTGAAAGAAGGAGGCAGGATCCCCAACGGCGTCGCTTACGACGTGTTCGGTATCGCTCTCCAGCCCGCGCACTTCTCGCAGGCTGCGGACTCGCAGACCGCCGGGCAGGCTGTTGACAACGCCGTTGAAATTGGCGACCTGACCAACATCCTTGCGAACGGTGTTGCGACCTGGGACTTCACCCAAACTACCGTCGATGTTTGCCCCCTCACCCTCATCGGTGCCGGCGGCGGCGTCTTCGGCGCTCTCGCGGCAGCGGTCGGCGCGGTTCCTACCGCTGGTGCGGCGATCACCACGGTCGGCAACATGAATAATGGTGCTGGATCCGTATGGCTTTATAGAAAGTACCCGATTGCTTTGCCCGGAAACACGACTTTTGCGATGCTGCTTCGCTACGGTTCCCGCGCTCCGAACATCGGCACCAACGCCATCGAGCTTCGCTTCGTCCTGCTTGGCTACTATAAGAACATTATTGAGATTGCGTAGCTTATACCTACGTTTCTCGCGGATGTTGTAGTCCAAAAGAACACCCGTTAGGCGGTACTCTCTCGCGGGGGTGCCGCCTTTCGCGTAGCGGGATAGCGATAGCTTCCCTTCCTTTTCCCTTTGCCCCCCGCCCCCTTCGGAGCCGCCTCAATGTACCAAGACTCTTTCGGTCGCCCTTGCGATCAAAACGGCTACCTCGTTGACCCGCGCACGAAAGAGTACATTCGGGGGCCGAACGGGCAACCCGTACACTCGTCGCAGGCTCCCGCCGCGCCGGGGTACGGCGGCATGAACACCAGCAACTACGGGAAAGAGCCGCCTCCGCCCCCGATGGACGCCTCTGCGACCCTGACGCAGCCGAAAATGGCCGACCTCGGACGCCGCGACGACGGGCAGCCGGAGTGGTATCGCATGGCGTGGTTCCCTACCTCGCCGTTTTTCAGCACGCGCCCGGACGTGGGCTATCAACCCCGCTTCTACTCGGTCGAGGTACTGAACGCCGCAGCGGGTACGGAGGTCGTCTCGACCATCCAATTTGACCTCCCGTGCCGTGTCGTGGCGATCAATGGATCCTCGTTCTCGACCGCCGCCGGAAACACGCTCCCCGTGGGCGTTGGCCCCCGCGATTCCTTCATGTTCCGTATGGAGTACACCACGGGCGACCGCCTGCACATCAACAGCCGGATCGCCTCTCTGTACGTCGGTACGGCGGAGCGTCCGGGTGAGATCGGCGGCGTCGGGTACACCATCGACGGCGGATCGGTCAGCATCGGGATTACCCCGCTGATCGCCAACCTCCGGATCAATATCGCGCTGCATTGTGTCGAAATGCGCGGCCCCCGCAACTACGTCACTAGCCGGTAGCACCGGGATAGAGGGACTATGCCGCAAGGCCCGAGCAATTCCGGATGGCCCCCGTCAAACCCTCCGGGGTTTTTCGGGCCGTTCAACCCCGTGGGGCCGTCTGCGAACCCCGGCGGCACAAACCCGTTTCCGCTCCCGTCCAATCTCCCTGTTCCCTCGCATGACTTCCCCCGCAACCTGCTAACGTGGGTAGCGGGTAGCCCCTCCGGAAACCCGGTGTCAGGCGTGACGGAAGCAACGCTGTGGACGGCGACGTGGAACACGGCGATCCTCGACCTCCGCCCGGAGCTTCGCGCCTCGAACGTAGCCGCGCCCATGAACGTATGCCCCGTGTGGCGGCAGACCTACGGGGTGGGCGGTCAGCTATTCGTGCAGGTAGAAAACCTGCTCGGCACGATCCAGACCAACGGCAGCACGCCGAATTGGCTAAATAACCTCGTTGTAAGCTCTATCGAATCGGCGCACCCGAACGATCCGGCGCTTGTCGCCACGGCGATTCAGCCGGAGGACATTTCGAGCAACTTTACCAACCAGCAGCAGGCGGCGATCCTGACGTTCACCCCGCCCGGTTTAGGGTGCCCCGTGCGTTACTGGCAATCGACGCTTGTTTTTGACATCCTCGATGTTCCGGGCTCCCCTACCCCGCCCCCCATTTTCTTTATCTCTGCGGCGTACTACTAATGCCTATCGCACGTCCCTACGGCAACGGCAGTACGGCGGCGACCTCGCCCCCGTGCAACCTCCGCCGCACTATCACCCTCGCCGACGACAACACGTTTGCGACGACGCCCCTGCTTGTCGAGGGCTTGCCAAACCTGTTTTTATGGGCGTGGCAAACGAGCGGCAACGTGGCGGGCACGATGCTCTGGCAATGGTCGGCACGCGCCACCACAGGCCCGCTCGATGAGTGGTTGCCCTTGCTTCCCTCCACGGGTACGCCGCTTGTGGTCGGATCGAACGTCTACTACAACGTCCCGGCGTTCAGCGCGAAGCGGATCCGCCTGCAACTGACGCGCTCGCTGGGCGTGGCTACCACCGTCGAGATTTTCTACGGCGGCACCGTCTAAGGGGGGATCGTGTTTCTGCTCCCGCTTACGGTCATGCCGAAGATCACGTCACCCTTTGGCGGGCGGTTCGATCCGTACTTCAAGAAGCAGCACATCCATAACGGGCTCGATATGGCCGTCCCCTCCGGTACGCCTGTACTGGCGGCTGCGGCGGGTACGGTAGTCTCCGAGTGGACGGCGACGGCGGATGGGAAGGCGCAGCCGAACGGTAACGCCTTGAAAATCGATCACGGCAACGGGTACGCGACCGCCTACCTGCACCTGTCCTCGAAGGCGGTAGCGAAGGGGGCGACGGTGCGCGCCGGGCAGGTGATCGGCTACGTCGGGAGCACGGGAGCGAGCACAGGCCCGCACCTGCACTTCATGGTGTACCAAAATGGGACGCCGGTGGATCCGAAGCCCTTTATTGTCTGGAGTGTCGGCACGCAGATCGCCGGTGTCGCCCGGTCGGCAGCGATGACGTGGTGGGTATGGGCGGGTATCGCAGGGATAGGGCTTTTGGTCATTCTACGGGCTCGCGGGAACGCGGGCACCCCGAAGCCTACCCCTACCTTCCCCGCTTGACGCGCAAACCATTTTACCGGTACAAATATCCATGCCTGTCCGTTACTACCTCTCCCCCCTGACCAACCCGCTACCCCCCGGCGAACGCGAACGGCGGGCGCAGGAGCGCCGCGATTATTACATTGACCTGCGCGCCTCGGAAGCGGCCCGGAAAGCCCCCCGGATAGAAGACGCGATTTGTATACAATGTGGCACGGCGTTTCCGAAACGCGTCGGAGGGCGGGGCCGCCCGCCGGAGTATTGTAGCGAAGAGTGCCGGGAATTCAGCGCGGCGCTTACGATCCTCAAAAAGTGGGCCGAGCCTGTGGCGAAGCGGTCTACTGCGGCGGCGTGGTCGAGTGTCCGCACGGATCTTTGGTCGTTAGCCAACGCTGCGCCCGCGTTCCAGAAGGACATGGCCGCCCGCTCGAAAGCCCGCAAGGCGGAGATTGCCGCCGCGCAAGCTGCGGGCATTATTCCGAAGCGAGAAAAGCTAAAAGTTACGTTCGAGCTTGTTATCGGCGGAGCCCCGCTCGATAAGGTGTTTGATCGGAAGGCCGCCGCCGAAAAATACGCGGAAGCGTTCACCGCAAAATACCCCGGAAAGGTCGTTGACGTTCGCACGACGCTCGGAAAGGAACGCAAATCCCGATGGTACAATGGCAAGAAGATTGAGCTATTGGATTCCTATGTTGAAATGCCCGGTCAACCGGACTTGCGGCGTAATCGCGGTCGCGGTCGCGGACGTGGGCGCGGTCGGTAGTGGGCGCGCTCTCCGCTTCCATCGTCGGCGTGTCTGCGGACAAGCTGGCTTTTGTGGACTTGATCGAGCGCGAATTCGTGGCTGCGGGGTACTCGCTCCCGGTGGCCGCCGCCGCCGTGGTCAACGCTTACGCGGAGAGTAGCCTAAACCCGCTCGCTGTCGGGGATAATGGGCGGTCGGTCGGTCTATTCCAACTGAATATCCGGGGCGCGGGCGCGGGAATGACGACGGCGGCCCGGCAGGATCCGCTAACGAACGTGCGGACGCTGATCGCCCGTGAGCGGAGCGCGCTCGGCAAGGTGGCGGCGGGCGCTGCTGCGGGCGAGGGGATCCCCCGTCTCGCCGCCCTGTTCAGTACCTACGTCGAGCGCCCGGCGAACAAGGCGCTATCGGAATCGTACCGGAGCGCGCTCGCTTTCCGCCTGTTCCCGCTGGGGATACGGGCGGAGGTCGCCGCGCCTGACCGTAGCACGCCGGAGGCTACGAAACGTAGCACAAACACCGTTTTCCTATGGGGGCTCGCTGGGTTAGCCACCATCGGACTACTCTCCGCCGTCCTACGCGCTCGCAATCTCGCGGAGCGTGCTCCCCGCTCTGGAGCCTGACCCCTTGCAAGCCTTGATCGTCGCCGTGCTCCCGATGCTGATTAGCGCGCTCAGTAGCGTGCTGGGGAAGAGCGTTTCCGAATTCAACGCGCTACCGCGTAGCGAGCGCCCGGCGAAGCTCCGGGCCGTTCTGCGCTCCAAATGGATGTGGACAAACCCGCCCGCAGCTATCGCGGCGCGGGCGCTGGCCGCGACCGACGCGGGCGTAAACGCGGCGGTCAATGCGCTTGAAAAGTACGGCGCGGGGGCGGTCGCCGCCGGAACCGAAGCGGCGCACGCCGCCGCCGAAAAACACCTCACTAAGAACCCTCGCTCCGGAGGCCGCATGGCCCGCGTCCGTATCGCCCCGTCTATCCCGTCCTACGCCCTCGACCGCCTCGACGTGACCCGCGCCCGGCGGAACGGCGCGCACGTTTCGCCCGATACTCTGACCACGCTAAACGTCGGGGATCGCTTCGTTATTCGGGACGAAGATAGCCCGGATCGGGATTCGCTTCCATACACCGTGACGTATCGCAAGTTTGACGATGTGAAGGCGGAGACGATTACCGGCGGAAGCGTAAAGCTCTTCGCGGACGGGGCTACCGTAGCCATTCAGGGCAAGCGTGGCACCCGTACCGTCTACAGTATCCGCCGCGTCAACGGAGCCCGCAAAAACGGCTACTCCCGCCGCCGTAACTGCGGCGGGGATTGTGCCTGTGCGCCGTGTCAGGCCCGGTCGAACCCGGATCCGTTCGCCGCCGTCCGTCGCGCTATCGAAAAAGAGGTAGCCCGATTCGTTGAAAACGGCGGGGGCTTCGGTCAACGTAAGCTCATGGATGCCGCGTACCGCGTCGAAAAAAAGCATTGGACATTGACGGGCGAGACGCTTCCCGTCGAGGCGGTCGTCGCCGAAATCAACGCCGCCCGCACCCGTGCCGAAGGGCTCCGGAGCGCGTACAACAAGCGAGCCCTGCACGCGGCGGAGCAGGCGTACCGCGACGAAATGCGCGGGCGGTCTTCGTACATGAATCCTCGCGCTCGCCGCAACGGAATGGGCACCGCCAAAGATACGACGATGCAGATTGAGCAGGCGGAACGGCTCATCGCGCAGGGAGACTTTGCGGGAGCCAAAAAACACATCGAAGCCGTCTACCAAGCGGCCCACGCGGCATGGCCGGCGAAGTGGGCGCAGGCTGCAATCCTCGACGTGAGCCTACTCCGGCGTGCTTGCGAGAAGGCAGGCGTTGCCATCGACCGCGTGAAATCAAACCCCCGCCACACCGCCGCTCGCCGCAACCACCATATCCGCGTCGGCGGCACGTTCTACACGCCGGGCGGGCGCATGGGGACGGTGCTCGCGGAGGCACGCGGCGGGTACTACCGGGTACGCTGGTCGGACGGCACGATGGGGAGCGTGCAGGATAGCGAAATGGCCGCCTACCCTACCGCCGGGAGCCGGGCGCGCACCAACGGAAAGAGCGATTACTACGCTATCGTGGTGGATATGGCAGGCAACGAGCACATGGTAGGCCCGATGGATATGCGCGCCGCGCAGGATCGCGTCCGCGCCTTGGAGTCCAAGGGGATGCCCGATGGTTACGGCGGCCTCCGCCCGCTGAAGCGCGGGGCGGGACACATCCGATCCGCTCAGGCGGTTATGTCTACCGCGCTGCTGAAGTACCGGAACCCCGGCACGCGCTCGAACGGGCGGAAGACGTTTCGTGTGCGCTTTCACTCCGCCGTAGGGCAAGGCTCCCGACTAAAGCAGGTTGTAGAGCGTTGGGGCGGAAAGGTCGGCGGGGGCGGAGTAGCTACGTTCTATGCTGCCGACGATGCCG